>Ga0207797_1001404_pt1 | contig 17391 bp, 10 predicted proteins | sample PRCRCaboRojoPR_6_FD_187275 | JGI IMG/M metagenome (GOLD analysis project Ga0207797, IMG submission 187275) | Marine sediment microbial community from Cabo Rojo, Puerto Rico - PR CR 10% Liquid 1 (SPAdes) | ecosystem: Environmental > Aquatic > Marine > Coastal > Sediment | place: Cabo Rojo, Puerto...
ACACCGAGAACTCCCTGTTCTTGGAAGTAATCGGTGATGTTGGGACGAGTCACGGAATTCTCCAGCGTGAAAACCCCAGGGCTGGCAAGCCCCCCGTTCGTGGAGCCGAGGTTGCTGTTGAAGCTATTGTACCGGTACTCCGTCCCGGCGGTGGCCTGCAGGCTAACGGTCTCTGTAATTTGACCGTCATAATTCAGGCGTGCCCCAACGTTTGTTTCTTGTACCTCGCGAACGTCCTCGTTGTAGCTTGCCTGTTGCACCGAACCGGTTGCGATGCGCTCGCCGCGGCGCTCCGTGTAGAAGTCCGTGGACGTGTTTGCCGTGAGTGTCAAGTTGTCCAGCAGATCGTACGACAGTTGCACCTGCCCGTAAAGGCGCTGGGTGTCGTCCTCCTGGAAGTTCTTCCGGCGAATCCAGTAGGGATTGTTCGCATAGATGATGCTGCCGGTCTCCGGGGCCGTTGTGCTGTTTGACCAGTTCCACGAGCGCTGCGACCCGTCGGGCCGTTCGATGTCCTGCATGGGTGCCCCTTCCGAGAGGTCGATCTGCCGCTGGCCGAAGTGATTGAACTGAAGCCATGCGCCCGAGGCGTTGGAGTATCCACTTCCGGGCCGGCGGTCAAAGTCCTCCGTCGTGAACGTCCCGTTGGCAGTAGCACTAAGTCGATCGGTCAGATCGACCGATCCGTTAACCGTAAATGAGCGGCGCGCCATATCGCTCAAGGGCGTCGATCCGCGTCCCTGCTCGTTGTTCAGCGACAGGCGGTAGTTGTACGACTCGCCCCCCTGAGAGAACGCGATGTTTGTGTTTGAGGTGATCGATGACTGGAGGTAGTTCTCCACGTTGTCCGGGTGGGCATTCCAGGGTGTCAACTGCCCTTCCAGAGATCCCTCTACGCCTTCGTAGTTGGAATTCACACTGTCGAAGCTGAACCATTCCCGGACCATCCGACCGTCAAGCGGGGGGCCCCAGGACTGGTCCGTTCCGTAATCGGCTCGGAGTTCGCCGTTGACCATTGTAAAGTTCGCCGAGGCTCCTCCCCCATACTGATTTTGATAATCGGGAAGGTTGTAGCGATCTCCCACCGTGAGCGTCGACTGAAACGTAACGCCGATCCCCTCTTCTCGGGAACCGTCCTTGGTCGTAATCCGGATGACGCCGTTGGCGGCTCGGGAACCGTATAGGGCCGCTGCGCTCGCCCCCTTCAGCACGGAGATCGACTCAATGTTGGCCGGGTTGATCATCGAGGCTGCGTTTCCGTAGTCGTATCCGCCGAGACCCAGCGCCTGTGTGCCGCTGTTGAACGACTGGTTATCGATCGGTACGCCGTCGACAATAATGAGCGGCTGCGTATTGCCCGAAATCGACCCGGCACCCCGGATCTCGATGCGGGCGGAGCCTCCCATATTTGCGGAACTGGTCACGTCCACGCCGGAGGACTTCCCAGCGAGGGTGCTGATGAAGTTCGACTCACCGGCATTTTCCAGTTCGGCCCCATCAACCGTCCCAACGGAGTAGCCAAGTGCTCGCTCCTCCCGCTCAATGCCGAGCGCAGTGACGACGACGTTCTCCAACTGCACCTCAGCGGGCACGAGCCGGACGCGGACGTTGGTGGTCCGGTTCGCATTCACTTCCACAGACACCTCTTTCGTGTTGTACCCGACGAAGGAGACTCGGAGCGTGTACTCTCCCGGGGAAATGCCTGTGATCCGGAACTGCCCGTCCTGATCAGTCGCAGTCCCTGATCCCAACTCGGTAACGAGCACGTTCGCTCCGGGAATGGTGTTGGAGTTCGTTTGGTCGACGACCGTTCCTGAAATCCTCCCGTTCTGAGCAAACGCGCTCCCGAGCGAGAGGATAAAGAGCGCAAAGGCCGCTATGGCCGAGACTTTTTTAAGCATAACGCTTCGTGTGATTGAGTCAGGCATGACTACGGCGCGAGCAGGGGGAAGAGGCCCGTTCACATTCTCCTCTTCCTAGACGAAGTACGAATAGACCAACCACTACCCCTCTTTAAGGGGAGCACAGGTGTCGTTCGCATTCGGAGACCTCCGAGCGAGGGGTGCACCTATGCCGGGATCGGCGGGAAATGCCTCAGGCGACTTCAGCGGAGAGTAGAAGCCGACCTCAGGCTACCGACTTAAGCGAGGTGGGGTATCAGTTAGTCCATTCACAGCGGTATTGGTGAGAGAATCAAACGAGAACATCCCGCTGGACACAACACAAGCTTCAACCGACATCTAGCAGCACGATTCCTGAACCCTCACAGACGGCGTACCTGCATGGGAGGTTCAAGGTCGCATTCGTGCAGCCAGAGCACGATTGACTTCGCAGTATCTTTCGCTGCGCGTTGGTAGATGGTAAGCAATTTACGACTCCATTGTCAAGTTAACCCGGGATTAGCGCGCATTGAAATTTCGAAGCACTACGCCAGAGAGACGTGAGAGTCGCCCCCTAGCGCCCAGAATGGCCGATTGGGCTGCGATCTTAACTTGAAGACTGAAAGAACTTGCCAACGGGAAGCGCTAGCTATGGTCCCCGCAGGGCATTTTTTCATACCGAAACGTGAACCATAAGAAAATCCGAGTCGTGGGTTGAGAAGCAAAGATGACCGTCGGACGACCCTGATGAGGACCACTCGGCTGCCAGCCGGACCCGGCAGCAGGCCAAAAGCAATTTTTCAGGCCTCTGGCGCTGGTTCTGCGATCGGATCTACGCTCGGTCCTAGCAGGCCACCGGACGGGTCTGCTGCTAGAGATGCTCTACGTCCATCTGAAGCGAGCCGACAGTGCGTCTCCACCGGTCAACCCAACCCGCGACTGAGCTTAGTTCATCTCCTTGAGCTCAACCCGAATGGCACCATGGTCGTGACCGCTCCCGTATTCGAGCGTTGCCTGATCGGAGCTGAGATGCTCGATGGACTTGACGTTCATCACGTTAATCTGACGGAGCGTGCCGGGTCCCCCGCGTCGACTCCCCTCCACGTACACCACGACATCACTGACGGAGCGTACGCTGCTCGTCCCTCGTTTTTGCAACCAATCTGGGTGGAGCCGCTGGACGAGCACATAAGCGTTGCTCGTGGTTCCGACCTGCTGAATTTGCTCCTGCGTGATCATGTCAGGGTTGCCTCCGGAGAGTTGCTTCCCGCCTGTGCACGCAGCAAACACCCCTACCGATAAGGCGAGCAGACCGAATTGGAGCAGTGTCCAGAACTTCGGGTGTGTCCATCTCATGGCTTGAGCAACTGTCAGTGAGCCTTCTGAACGAGAATCATTTTGTTCATGTAAGCTTAACTCATTTAGGACTTCAAGGTTCACCGCACCAGAGCCGGTCCTGGCCGTTCCCTCGAGCGCTACTGAATCGCCTCCCTTACCCGAAGCGAAGAGATCGTTTCCACAAGCCTCCCCCCGCTTCTCGCCGGTCGGGGGAAACGGGGTTGAGCGCCACGAATCTTTCCCAATCGCTCGGCGCTTTAACCGACGTTCATTGTCGAGCGTAACAATTGGCAGAGAAGGGCCGTGTTCGTCCACCACCATACTCCGCCCTGAGCCGCGTCGACGCACGGGCTGAACCCGATGCTTCTATCGTTCCGAATGGGATACGTGAATGAGCGTCTTCGGATCTACGTCCCTCCCACCGCTGCTCTCTGGACCATTCCACGAGTTCCATCGAAGCGTCGGTGGCCCGTGGTTACTAGAACCGACAAAGGTGTAGAACGCATCGGCCCCGGCGTGCTGACTTCCAAGAACTGAGCCTCTCCCCTGTGGATGCACCACCGACACACTCTCCCCTCCCTCGTTCTCGCCCTCATCGTCCTGTTGCCGACCGGTCTCTCCTCCGCCCTCGCGCAGGAGGCCGACCAAAACGCCGTCGTACAGGGGTTCGTGCGCTCGGCGTCTGACGGCCGCGCCCTGCAAGGAGCCAACGTTGTCGTCCGGGACACGACGGGAACCATCCAGTCCGCCGCCGCGGCCGACGCAGATGGCTTTTATCAGATTGCCCAACTCGACCCGGGGCGGTATTACTTCCAGGCGAGCTTTGTCGGCTACCAGTCCTACCGCGACACGCTCCGTCTAACCTCGGGCGAGCGACGCACGCTCACGGTGGCTCTGGAGTCCGCCCCCCGGCAGCTCGAGGGGGTTGTGGTTGAAGGGCGCCAGCCGGTGGAAGAGGCGGAAGCGGGCCTCCGCAAAATCGAAAGCGCGGACATTGAGTCCATCCCCACCCCTGGCCCGGGAAGCGACCTGTCCTCCTACCTACGAGGGCTCCCGAGCGTAACGACGACGGGAGACCGGGGCGGACGCCTCTACGTACGGGGTGGCACACCCTCTCAAAACCTCGTGCTCGTGGATGGCATCCCTATTTACAAACCGTTCCACATCATCGGGTTTTATTCTGCCTTCCCGGGCGACCTGGTGTCTAGCACCGATTTCTACGCGGGCGGATTCGGCGCCGAGTACACGGGGCGCATCTCGTCGGTCTTGGACGTCCAACTGCGCCCCGGAAACACGGGGGATTACGAAGCTGCCGTTGGGGCCGGGCCCTTCCTGGGCTCGGTGCAATTCGAAGGTCCGCTCCAGCAGGGCTCCAGTTCGATTCTGGTGAACGCGCGGCACTCGCTCATCGAGCAGTCCGGGCCTACAGTTCTCGGCCAGGAAGCGCCCTACAAATTCTATGATCTCACCACGAAGATCCACACGCAGGCCGAGTCGAGTCAGTGCTCGTTCGTCGGAATGCGCACGTACGATCGGGGCCGAATCGATCCGGATCGGGCCTCGTCCTTCCGCTGGAACAACACCGCCCTCGGGGGGCAGTGCCTCATCTTTGGGGGCTCCTCGGCACAGGTGCTGGACGTCAGCTTCGGGACCACCCGTTTCGGCAACGCTGTGGTATCGAGCGACGGCACCGAACGGACGGCCAGCACGTGGCGGATCTACACGAATTTCGACCTCACGCAGCCGGCGCTCTGGGGGAACACCCTGCGGTGGAGCATCAAAGCGCGGGCGGACAAGTACGAGTTCGGCCTTGAAGAGCCGTTTCTCGGCGTCCAGGCGGAAAATCGGTTCTTGCTCTCGACGTCCACCCACCTCGGCGCGGAGCTGACGTGGGGAAATCAGATCACGGTGAATCCGAGCATTGGGGTCCAGTTTCCGATTTCGCTGGGCGGCACCTCCATCGAGCCCCGCCTTCACCTCTCCTATCGGCCGGGCGGATCCGATCGCATGAAGCTAACGGCCGCCGGGGGGCTGTACCGACAGTACATCGTCGGCATCACCGACGAGCGGGACGCCGGATCTACCTTCCAGGCCCTGGTGCCCACTCCATTCCAGGACCGTCCCCTGCAGGCCACCCACGCGCTCCTCGGGTGGAACCAGCAACTGTGGCGCGACCTGTACGTGTCGGTTGAAGGATGGTACAAAGACCTCAAAGACCTGCCCGTCCCACAGTGGTCGACCCTCGTGCAGTTCAATACGGATCTCACCCCGGCGGACGGGACGGCCTACGGTGCAGACCTATCGCTGCAGTACGACCGAGGACCGGTGCGTCTTGGGTTTTCGTACGGATACAGCGAGGTCACCTACGAGGCCACGGTCTGGAGAGGCGGTGCTCCCGTCGAGTTTCCGCCGCCGCACGACCTGCGCCACAAGCTCGGTCTTACCGCGAGTGTCGACGCCAACTGGCTGACGGCCAGTGCGCGCTGGCAATACAGCTCCGGGCTTCCCTTTACGAGCGTGTACGGGTACGACACGATGCTCGAAGTGCGCGGCCTCCGCGATAAGCCCTCCGAGGACATAGGGACCCCTCGCGCCTTCTTCGAACAGGCGTACGGGGCCCGCCTTCCGGCGTATCACCGGCTCGACATTTCGTTCAAGCGCACCTTCGACCTATCGTCGTCGGTGGGACTCACGACGGAGGCCGGCGCCATCAACGCGTACGACCGGGCCAACGTCTTCTACATCGACATCTTCACGCTCGACCGGGTCGACCAGCTTCCCCTCATTCCCTACCTGTCGCTAAAGATCAACCTCCGGTGACGAGGCTCCAGGAAGCATCGATCCCCGCGTCCCCAACGATCGTTCCGGCGTACTTGACGACTACGTTCGCTGCATGATGGCTCTCTCGATCCCCACACGGCAATTTACGGTTCCAATCTCAGCGGCCCTCGTCGTTGCGGCCTTGCTCTTGGCGCCCGGCTGCGACCCGACGGTCGATGTCCTGACCCCCTCCGACCAGTATCGATACTCCCTCTTCGGCGTCCTCAACGTAGCCGCCGACACGCAAGTGATCCGGGTGGAGCCGCTCGGTGACACGACCCAGATCGGCGCCCCTCCGACTCTCGATGCGACGGTCCTGCTCGAAAACCTCGACACGGGCGAACAGGTCGCTATGCGCGATTCGTTCGCTACAGTGGGGGGGCAAGACACTCAAGTCCATAACCTCTGGACCACAACCCCGATCCGTCCGTCGACCTCCTACCGCGTGTCCGTGCAGGAGGACGGCGAAACGGTCACCACGGTCACGACGACCACCCCTGCTCGCGCACCGACGCTTTCCCGCAACGGCAACCTCCTTCTCCCTTGCCTCTTTCCGGATACGCCCGGCGAGGAGAGACGAGCGCCGAACACGTTCGTGGTGACGGCGCAGGACGTGAATCGAATTGCCGTGGCCGACGTGATCTATCCCATCACGTACGGTTCCGGCCCCGAGTCTATTCGGACGTTAAATGACTACAGCCATTACGATAGGGTCCAACAAGTCGGGGCGTCGTCGTTCCGGATCTCTGTGTTCTATCGACAGAACCTTGCCAACCTCAATCCCGACCCGCCCCCCGGCCCGGCACAAGCGTGTGCGGGGTTTGAGGAATTTACCTACCCGTACGCGCTCATGGCCGTGGCCTCCGGCGGCCCCGACTGGCCCGAGGACTGGCGCAGACTGCCGTTCGACCGCATTGCGAGCCCCGACTCTTTCTCAAACGTTCAGGGGGGGCATGGCTATGTCGCAGGCATCTATTCGGACACAATCAGGGTCCCCCTGAAGTCGCGATAGCAATGAGTATCTCAGCGGGGCGCTCGTAGAGTGCGATATGCAGTGGTTCCTTGCTCCAACGTGGCGAACGGTGCTCACCTTCGTCGCCGCCGTGTCGACGCTCCTTTTGCTCACCGTCCCGGGCTGTGATCCGGAGGTCGATGTCCTCAGACCATCGGACCAGTATCGATATTCTCTTTTCGGCGCTCTCGATGTGGCCGCCGACACGCAGGTGATCCGGGTCGATCCGATCGACGACACGACGCAGATCGGCAGCCCCTCTGAGCTGTCCGTGGACGTGTTTCTTGAGAACCTCGATACCGGAGAACGAGTCCCTCTGCACGACTCATTGACCGCCTTGATTCGTGGCCAAAGAACCATTCAGGTCCACAACTTTTGGACCACGCACCAAATCCAAGCCGCGACCTCTTACCGCGTCACTGTTCGGAAAGACGGTGAGACAGTCACGTCGGCCACCACGACGACGCCTGCCGGCCCTCCCGTCCTCGACCACGACGACGGGTTTCGCTTCCCTTGCCTCTTTCCGGATCAGTGTGAGGGGGGCGGCGAGAGGGTCGAAGAAAACACCTTCAACGTCATTGTGCGGGACGTGCAGCACGTAGCGGAAGCGACCGTGATCTACCCCATCACGCGCGTCTACCAGAGGGATACGCTACGCCGTCGACATGAATTCAGCCACTACAAAGACGTGACGGACGAGGGCTCCTTTTTTGAGATTCCGGTCTTCTACCGGCCCGACCTCGTCGACATTGATCCCAGCACGGCGCCGGAGCAGACGTGTGCGAGCCGCCACGACTTCACGCACCCGTACGCCCTCGTGGCCGTCGCGGCCGCGGGCCCCACCTGGCCCGCAAGTTGGCAGGGGGAGCCCTCCGATTTGATTGCACAGCCGGATACCTTTTCCAATGTTCAGGGAGGACATGGATTTGTAGGAGCCGTGTACTCCGATACGATCAGAGTCCCCATCGAAGATCGGACTCGCCCGTTCTGCTAGCACTGAGGACCGGAGATGCACCGGTAGCTCCGAGGTCCCCGCCTCGACACGAGAATCAGTCACTGAGCACGGTCACCTCTCTTTCTCGGGACGGGAGCGTCCTCATCACCGTTCAACGCGGTCCTCATCTCCCGGCGTCCAGCGGTGCGCGTCGAGGTCCACGCGGTCCTCGTCTACGAACGTGACGCCTTCGCTGCGCAGTCGCTCCTTCATGACGCGGGGCGTCTCGAAGTGGCGCTTGCCCGTGAGCACGCCGTTGCGGTTTACCACGCGGTGGCAGGGCAGGTCACTGCCCACGGCTTCGTTCAGGGCCCACCCTACGGTGCGGGCGGCGCCCCGGCGCCCCAGGTGCTCGGCAATGTCGCCGTAGGTGGTAACGCGGCCCGGTGGGATCTGGGCAACGACGGCCCACACCCGCTCGAAGAACGAAGACTCCTCAGCAGAATCATTCACGGAACGATGAGACACTCGCGGATGCGATGAGACGAGTTCCAGCCTCCCCTCTACGGGGAAGAGGCCTGCCCGGATGACGGCACCAGTTCCACGTCGACCTCGCGTTCAAGCTGCTGGCCCGTCACGTCGTCCGTCACCCGCACCGTGATTGTGGCGGACCGAGGTTTTGAACTCCCTTCGCCCAGGTCCAACATGATATATTCCTCGGTCCGGGACCGCTGCCCCGCATATTCGCTCGTGGTGCTCGTCACGGTCTCTCGCTTGTCCCCAAACAACCGCCCAAAAAAGCCGCGATCGGCCGTTCGAGTCACCTCGTACGTGACCGTGTATTGGGATTGCCCTTTGTCGTCTTGTTGCAGGCCATATAATTCGAAGTACAGAAGGAGCGGCGTCTGCCAGGTCGCCGTAGAAAACGGATACGGCTGTGCCCGCTCAAAGACCGGGTTGTCACTGCTTCCCGAACCGCCCGGGAGAGTCATGAGTCGAAGATCGCTCATTTCGAGTTGGGAGGGCTCCGCGTGAAGCGGACGAAGCGAGTCGACCCGAACCACGTGCCGCTCGTCAACGGATCCAACATTGTTCCCATCTATCGGCCGCCGATCCCACTGGAGGGCAATGTGATAGGGGACCTCCGTCGTCGTTCCGGCCCGAACTTGCCGCACCATGCCCGGCACCGCTTGGGGCGCCTCCTCCAATTGAACGCGATACCGCCGCCGTTCCGACACACGCACCCGGTACTGCGCGTCGTACTGAACGGTGGTTACGTCCAACACACGAGACGTCTGGTTGTCGGAGCCGACCGACCCAATTCGGTCGGCAGGGAGCCCCCAATCCACCGCCGTGCGCGTACTTCCTTCTTCGGTGAGGAAACGGCTGACCCGCGTTTCTATGCCGAGCGCTTCCTGCGCCGACAACTCAGAGTAGGAGTCCGGAACGGCCTCCTCCCGATCGGACGCCCGGCGCCGTTCAAATCCCCGGCTCTCAGCGAGGAACTGGCGCATCCTCGACACATCCTCGTCCGACCCGGTGAGGGTAGTAGCGGTGGCCGATTTGGCGGCCTGATACAACCCGCTGTAGTCGATGTCAATCGTCGCCAACTGGCTGTAGATCTCCTCGAAAATCACCCCGAGCTTCCCGGCCCGTCCACCACGCCCTCCGGCTCCCATCCGACTCATCACGACCGACGGAATGAGATCGAGAGAGGTCCCGATCTTCCATTCCCCTCCTTCCTTCACAAAGAGGTAGCGCGCCTCCTTGTGAATGGTCGGGTACACCCAGTACTCGTTTTCAGGAAAATCCCCGCGTGTCAGAATTGGCGAGTTGCGGATGATCGACAACACACGGGGCCCCTGAAACCGAATCTGGGTGGTTCGATCCGGCAGTCCCAGACGGATGAGCACTTCGCCCCGATGGTCTATTCCCGTGGGAGACTTCGGATTGGGGTAGCGCGCCACGGCCTCCGCCACGCGCAACAGGTGCTGTTGCGCTCGCTCATTGAAGGCGGATGCCGGGTATGGATCTTGGGCCCGCCACCACTGACCCAGCGACTGCGCAAGCGAGGCAGAACCGCCGTTCTCGGATTGATGGACATGGCGACGCAGCCGATCCGGAAGGATGAGGGCGAGCTGCCGACGGTGACACGCAACGATGTCCTGCCCCTCTTCCGATAACCCCTCAGGGGACCGCGTCAAGAGACGGAGGTACGCATCAACCGCGTCCGCGTAGCGGGCCGTATCTTGTTCCCGGAAGGTGTGCCGAACAAATCGGTTCGTCTGCCGAGCGCGAGCCTGCCCCGATTGAATGTCCTGCACAGAGATGTCCCCTGCACCGGAAGAGACTTGACTCCCGGCACACACGTCGGGGGCTCCCGAGGGAAAGATTGTAAGGAGGAAGACCAGGAGAAACACGTCCCCGAGGGGAAGTACAGAGAGGTCGCAAAGCCCCTTCCGGTCTCCGAGAAATTATACCGGAGATTGCTCGGGCCGCTCAAGGCGGGTATCGAGCTTGCCGAAGACCATTCTTTTATAGTCTCTTCGAATAGAACTGTTGCCTGCACTATTCCCTCTCGCATAGGGATTGGACATCCGTTCCTGGTCAATCTGCACCTGGACTTCGCTTCCGCTCAACTTGCTTACGAAGACTTTGAGTTGAGCCACCGGTACGGGGTCGGAGGCCCCGGCAACGCGTTTAACTCGGACGGCGTTAATCACGTATGACGAGTCCGTCAGTGAGCTGGTACTCTCCAGCGAGAGCCCCGCGTCTTGCACGGCCTGCGCGACCGTTTCTACTGCCCGCTGATAATTGGCCGCATACGTGCGGGACGATTCGTCGCCTCCGCCCTGTACTGCACTGCTGGACGTGCACCCGATGGCGAGTGGAAGCACCGTGAGTAGGAGAACCGGAATTGAGAGAGGATGACGAATCATGGCGGATGAAGGAACTCCATTCGTGAAGATTGGGAGTGGTCAAGGTACACAGCCAAAAAGCGAGCCGCAACAGAAAAGGGCTGCCCGCTGGGGGCAGCCCTTGACTGCAACAACGCCGCTGAGCAACCCCTAGTTGAAGTTCGGGTTCTGGTTGCGCTCATTGTCGGTAATCGGAAGTACACGCCAGGGTCCTGGGACCTCTCCGGTGTTCACCTCCTCTCCAGCCGAAGCGTCGTACTGCTGCCGGATAAAGGTCTGGCCGGTCCGTCGCATGTCAACGAGACGGAAGCCGACCTCCGCGAAGAACTCGATGTCCCGCTCCTGGAGGATTAGGTCCTGGTCCACGGTGGTGCCGGACGGCAGAGCATCCACGTCCGTGTACTGCGTCCGGACCATGTTGATGAGCTCAAGCGGATCCGTGGTTCCGAACGGATTCCCGCTGATGTCCTGTCCGTGCACTGCGGCCAGTTCCGCCAGCATGAGCGCGTTCTCTTCCCAGGTCATGAATTCGAGCGGAGCGTCCCGCGTCACGTACTTGGCCTGGATGAAGAACGGAGTGCCTCCCCCCGCGTCACTGGTGGCTGCACCCGCGTAGAGCGGAACGCGAACGTTCGAGCGGTCCGCGCCCTGGGCTGCACTTGGACTGCTGTAAACAGTCGCTCCGTCGTAATTGGAAAATCGTTCCGCGTACGCGATCTGCGAACGGCCAGGTCCAGAGGCAAAGAAGTAGCCGTTGTTCTCGTTGGTGGCGTACTGGGCGGAAAGGGACGGGTCGCCCATCGCCAGTCCGTTCACCGCGGCACTGGCAGCGTCACTGTACTCTCCGGAAAACAGGTGAATCCGGGCCCGGAAGGTACTGATGTATTTCGACCGGAGGTCTTGACTCGTGCCAATAGCCGCTGAGCCACTGATGTTCGACGTGTTGTTCGTGGACGCACTGTCGAGGTCCGCGAGGGCCTGGTCGTACATGTCGGACGCCGAAATAAAGGGACCGGAGTTGATCACGCCTCCCGGCTCCGTCGGATTCAGGCCGATGTGGGACGCGTAGTAGTATCGGGCAACCGCTCCAAAGAAGTGACCCACATACAATGCTCGGTCCTGCAGTCCCTGCTGGTCCGAGCTAAACTCGACATTGTTCTGGACACGATTGACCAAGTTGTCGCTGAAGAAGCGAAGCTCACCGAGGTCGTTGTAGTACGCGTCGATCGAGTTATTCTGAGTCGTAATGTCCGCCACGTCGATTTCGCGGAACGACGGAAAGGTCGCGTCCTGCAGGTCCGTGTCGAAGTAGGACGCGTCGGACAGCAGATCGGTCAGGAAGCCGGCGTTGTCGCTGGTGAGCGCGAACTGGCGGTAGATTCCCGTGATCACGAAAGGAACCTGTTCAGCCGTGTTCAACTGGCCATCCGTGACCGTGTCGATCGGCTCTTCGACGTCCGACACAAAACTGTCGCAGGCGGTCGTCGCGCCAGCAAGAATGAGAAAGCTGAGGAGGGTGTATGTAAATGTTCTCATGGTTGAGGTACAGATCTATGTGCAGCTGTGGAGAAACTCCACTGACCCGGGGCGCGGGGCAGCGTCGAAGGAGAAAATCCGCACGGCTCCGTCCCGCCCCCGAAGGGACGGGACGGACTGCGCGGGCGTGAGGAGCGAGTCGCCACGTTAGAACCGGAGGTTGATCGACGCCGTGAGCGTCCGCGGCTGCGGCAGCGTCAGGAAGTCCTGCCCCTGGATGTTTCCTTCACCACCCGTGAAGTTGACTTCGGGATCGTACCCGGTGTAGTCGGTAACGGTGAAGATATTCCGGGCCGAGAGACTGAGTGTCATGTTATCTATCGCCGAGGTGGGACTCAAGCGATTGATGAGATCCGAGAAGTTGTAGCTCACGCTCACCTCGCGGAGCTTAATGTAGTCTCCGTCCGAGACGAAGTTACCCTCGGTGGCCGCTCCACCAACACTCGTCTGGTTGTTGGCAAAAATGCGTGCCTGGCGCACATACTCCTGCGTGCCGGGCGTGGCGCTGTTCGGCTCGAAGTTGGTGAGGTACGGCAGGTTCGCGTCACGCAACGCCTCGTCGGAAAGCCCCTCAAACGGACTCGTCTGGTCGCTCAGGACGTACCGTGCAATGTTCAGAGGCTTGTTCGCAGCGATCGCCGCGCTGAGACCTGAGGTGAACGCTCGGTTTCCGTCGTAAACCTTAAGACCTCGCGTAATGTCCAGCAGGCCGTAGAGCCGAAGGTTCTCGAAGAGGCTCACGTTCAGCGAGAACGAAGCGCTGTGGTTCGGCTCCGGAGTGCCCAAGAATTCGCGGGCCGGCTGGCCGTTCTCGTTGGTCTTGCCGGGAACCACCTCGTAGTCGGCGACCTGGCTCGGGTCAACGTCGCCCGTCAGCGGATTCCCACTTTCGTCCAGGTATTCCACTTCGGAGGTGAACATGTAGAAGGCATTTTGGGGAAGCCCCACCTTCGTCACGTTCCGGCTGAAGCCACCGAAGATCGGCTGTGCGCCTCCGAGGCTTTCCACCGTGTTGGTGTTGTAACTGTAGAGAAAGTCGGCCGTCACGGAGATGAAGTCCCGCTGGATCGGGGTCACACTCAGGTCGACCTCTACGCCCTGGCCTTTCTTCTCACCCACGTTGAAGGGGCGGGCACTGGCTACCAGCCCCGTAGACGGCGCTTCCTGGAAGCTGATAATCGAGCCTTCCGCCTTGTTGTAAAAGTACGTGGCCGACAGGCTGGAGCGTCCGAACAGGTCGGCATCAAACCCAACCGTGAATTCGCGTACCGTTTCCGGCTCGATGCCGGGGTTGCCGATCGCGTCGAGCGCAGCGCCAGTTCCGTACCCCGACGGCTGCGCGGCCCACAGACGGGCAAGCCCGTCGAGCCGGCCGGGAAGCTGTCCGGTTTCGCCGTACGCACCGCGGATCTTCAGGATGTCGAAGGCCCCGGGCACAAAGCCGAACTGGTCCAGCCGTACCGCTCCACTCACCTTCGGGTAGAAGATACTCGGTGCCTTTGCTCCTACCTGCGTGGAAAAGTCTCGTCGGAGACCCAGCGTGAGGAAGTATGTGTTGTCATAGTTCGTCTGGTGAGAGGCAAAGATACCGGCCTCACGGGTGTCCAAGAAGGCCTCATCGCCCTGAATGAACTGTGAGCCGGCCCCGACATTCGTCACGAGCGCGGTCGGGAAGTTCTGCTTCTCGATGAAGAAGGTCCGCTCCGTACGATCCAACGCCTGACCACCAACTGTGGTCGTTGCGTTCAGCCCTTCGATGATGCTGTAGTTGTACCGGGCGTTGAAATCGTAGGTGTACTGCTCATTCCGGCGCTGAAAGATTCCGCGCGACCCATTGTTGATCGTCGGATAGCTAACGTCGGCCGGGAAGGTATCGTCGTTCCGTCCTTCATTGGACTGGTACCCGGCGGTCGCATTCAGCTGAAGTCCGTCAAGGGGCGTCCAGCTGGCCTGGACCGAACCTGTGAAGCTGTTGTTCTCAAGGATGTTTTCCGCACTTTCCACGGCCACGCTGTCGGCAAACGCGTAGCGGACACGGGCGATGGTCGAGTTCCCAACGTACCCGTAAATGTTATTGTCATTCTGCGGACGGGCGATGGAGGAGGTGGTATATCCCGTCTTCGCCGTCAGCGTGAGATTGTCGGTCGGGAAGGCCTCGAAGTTCGCCCGGAAGCTGTTGCGGTCGAGGGAGTTGTTTCGAAGCGCGCCGTCTTCACTACGGGTGGTGAGATTGGCGTAGTAGCTCACGAGCTCCGTTCCCCCGGAGACGCTCACGTTATGCTCCTGGATGCCTCCATCCCGGCGGAGGTTGTTGGCCAACTCGGGCGTCCCGGTTTCGTCGTAGGTGTAGTCGCGCTGCTTCTGGTTCACGCCCAGCACGCCCTTGTACCGCACGGACACCGGCGTGCCGGCCTGTCCCGATCGCGTCGTAATCAGTACGACTCCGTTTGACCCGCTGGTGCCGTAGAGGGCGGCTGCTGCCGGTCCTTTCAGGAACTCAATGTCCTGAATGTCTTGCGGATTGAGCTGGGAGAGGGCCGAGATTCCCTGCCCGCCAACACCGAAGCCATCAACCTCTTCGTTGTCCACCCGAACACCGTCGATGTAAATGGCCGGCTGGCCATTTCCACCGATACCGCCCCCGGAGCGAATGTTGAAGCGGAAGCCGCCGCCCACATTCCCGGAAGACCGCCGGATGTCAACGCCCGATACCTTCGCCCCGAGAAGCTCCGAGATCCCCGAGTACGAATTCGACACCTGAAGCTCATCGGCGTCAACCCGGCCGACTGATACCTCGGCGCGAGCTCGAGACGTCTCGGACGCGATTCCCGTCACGACCACCTCATCGAGCGCCCGTTCCTCGGTTTGCAGTTGAAAGTTGGCGCGGACAGTACCACCGGCCGGAACGGTCACGGTCCGCTCCTCCGACTGGTAGCCGACAAAGGTGACTTGAATGGTCTGCTCGCCCGCCGGCACACCCGTAATACGGTACCGGCCATTCGTATCGGTTGCGGTCCCGGTCTCTTGCTCAGGGAGCTGAACGGTGGCTCCTGGAAGGGGATTGCCGCTCTCTTCTTCCGTCACCGTTCCCGTGATCGTCCCTTGTTGCGCCCAGGCCAACCCCGGTAGCAAGAGAAGGGCGAGGCCAAAAACGATGCTTGGTATCAGTCGCTTCATTGCTAGTCTAGCTGTTGTTCGTGAAAATAGAGCAGGGAAGGGGCGCCGGTGCTGGCCGCATTTTCTTGAAGACTCAGGGAGGCGCGCCTCTGTATGCCGGCGAGATTCCGCCCAACGCACAAATTGCACCGTCCAGGACTGTCCCGGCTGATCCTCTGGTGAGGTTCCAGCAGTACTCGGGGGCAGTCACGGTTCGATTCAGGACACTCACCAATAATCGCCCGTTCGGAGCGCCCACGGTGCAGTTTGGTTCATTACAACCACTTTATAAGGGGAGGACTCGAAACTTTCAAATGACCGCGGCGGCCTCCGGCCTTCCTTGTTCTTGTGGTGTCCTTGGTTGTCCGCCCCTCTTGTGACGTTACAAAACCGGTAAACCCTGGCCGTCACAGCCCTGCAAGCCGCACCCTGTGGCATTCCCCCAGAGCTCGACCGCCTTCGTTTTGTCTTACACACGAGCGGTCTTTCATGACTACTCCTCTCTGCACAGGGGGACGTGCCTCTCTCGCTCCCACCGCACTTCTGGAGCGCGCCTGTTGCTTCTCGGGACCCATGCTGTCTACAAACCAAAAGCAACACCTCTCTCCCCCTCTGCATTACATTGGAGACGCTCGTGCACGATCTCAGTCTCCACCTTCCATGACAATTCCCTCCGCGGCGGCGAAGGACCTCCGGGCGGGCCTCGAGCCCGACCGCTTTCGACAGGACGTTCCCCTCGCCCCGTTCACGACGTTCAAGCTGGGCGGATCGGCCGACTGGTACGCGGACGTGCGCACCGCCGACGAGCTGGCAACGGTGACCCGGACGGCTCGTGAGCACGACATTCCGTTCTTTCTGCTTGGCACCGGGGCCAACGTCATCGTGGGCGACCGGGGCTATCGCGGGCTCGTCATTCACAACCGGGCCCGGCATCGCCGCCTCGATCCGGACACCGGCCGCCTCTGGGCGGAGAGCGGGGCCGTCGTCTACCCCGACCTCATCGAGCACGCCGTGTCCGCAGGCCTCTCGGGGCTGGAGCACTACGTGGGCATCCCGTCGACGGTGGGCGGGGCCCTCTGGCAAAACCTGCACTTCCTCTCGCCGCCCCCTGAGCGGACACGCACCATGTTTTTGGAGGAGGTGGTCCATTCCGCGGAGATTCTCACCGAGGAGGGCGAGCGCAAGACCGTCGGGGTCGACTACTTCGACTTCGGCTACGACTACTCGATTCTCCACGACCGCGACGACGTGGTGCTCGCGGCGACCTTCCAGCTACACGCTGATCGTGGGCGAGATCGCATGCGCGAGATCATGGACGCCAACCTGCAGTGGCGCGCCGAGCGGCATCCGCCACTGGACACGGAGCCGAGCGTGGGCTCGATTTTCAAGAAGATTGAGGGCATCGGGGCCGGACGGCTCATTGACGACTGTGGGTTGAAGGGGGCGCGGATTGGGGGGGCGATGATTACGCACCGCCACGCCAACATCTTCGTCAACGTGGACGAGGCGCGGGCTGCGGACGTGTGTGCCCTCATCGAGCTGGCCCAGAACACCGTGGAGCGCGAGACGGGCTACCGGCTGGAGACGGAAATCGACTTCATCGGCGAGTTTGCGCCGCCTACCGACGCGGAGCCGACGATGGTACCGAAGGATCCGGACCTGGTGACGGCGGCCGAGCGGGCGAAAGCGTCCTGAGGGTATGGACGCGTGGAAGGGTGGATGTATGGAGGTCTGGAAGTCTCTTTTCCTCCTCCATACGTCCACCCGTTCAGCCCTCCGCACCTCTACAGAAGTGCG
>Ga0207797_1001405_pt1 | contig 17390 bp, 21 predicted proteins | sample PRCRCaboRojoPR_6_FD_187275 | JGI IMG/M metagenome (GOLD analysis project Ga0207797, IMG submission 187275) | Marine sediment microbial community from Cabo Rojo, Puerto Rico - PR CR 10% Liquid 1 (SPAdes) | ecosystem: Environmental > Aquatic > Marine > Coastal > Sediment | place: Cabo Rojo, Puerto...
CTGGACGGGTGGTGCCCTGGGAGGTACAGGCGGAGGCGTCCGGGACCGAAAGCCGGGTGTCACCGGGCCACCTCTCCCGAGCCGGTGTCCACGCACAGCGACGTCGCCGGCTTCTGCGGGCTCGCGGCCCTCTGGGGGAGCGCCTTCGTCGCCACGGAGGCCGCCCTCGCGGCCGTCCCGCCGGTCCTCCTGGCCGCGCTCCGGTTCGACCTCGCGGCCGCCCTGCTCGTCGCGCTCGCGCTCGCCCGCGGCGACCGACTCCGCCCGGCGCGGGGCGACTGGACGCCCGTCCTCACCGGCGGCGCGTTCACGATCGGGCTCCACCACGCGCTCCTGTTCGCCGGGCAGGTGTCGGTGTCGAGCGCCGCCGCGGCGGTGCTGCTCGGGCTGATCCCCGTCCTCACGCCGGCGGTCGCCCGCGCGATCCGCCCGTCGTCGACGCGACGCCTCGGCGTCACCGGGGTGGCGGGGCTGCTCGTCGGCTTCGTCGGCGTCCTGCTGCTGGCCTCCTCGGGGGCCGACGCCGGCGCCGGAGCGGCCCACGACGCCGGGACGGGGTCGTCCTTCGTCCCCGGGGCCGGAGCCGTCCTCGGTCCCGGGGAACTCCTGGCGACGGCGCCGACGGCCGTGGCGGGCGTCGTCGGCGACCCGGGGAGCGTGGGCGTCCTGCTCGTGCTGGGGTCGGCCGTCGCGTTCGTCCTCGGCGCCGTCTGCACCCGCGAGGACGACGCCACGCTCGATCCGATCGCGCTCCAGGCCTGGATGGCCGGCGTCGGCGCCGTGCTCCTCCACCTCGCCGCCGCGGCAGTCGGGGAGACGCCCGCGGGCGCGACCTGGACCGCGGCGTCGATCGGGTGGCTCTGCTACCTGGCGGCGATCCCCGGGGCGGGCGGCTTCCTGCTCTACTTCCGGCTGCTCGACCGGCTCGGTCCGATCCAGATGGGGCTGCTGGAGTACGCCATCCCGCCGTTCGCGGCGCTGTTCGCCTGGCTCGTGCTCGGCGCCGGGCTCTCCGCCTCGACGGTGGTCGGCTTCCTCGCCGTCCTGGTCGCGTTCGCGCTGGTCAAGGCGGGCGCGATCCGGGCGACGCTGCGGCGTCGACTGGCGTGAACGGGGGCTCCCGGGGCTCCGCGGACTCCGTCCCCCGGCTCACTCGATCCGCGTTCCGACGTCCTCGCCGGCCAGGAACGCCGACAGCTCCGCCGGCCCGAAGACGAACGCGGTCGCCTCGACCGCCAGGAGCGACCGGACCTTCCCGGCCATCCCCCCGGTGACGTCGGTCGACTCGCTGGCCCCGACGGCGTCGGCGACGTCGGCGAACGAGGAGACGACGGGGATCACCTCCCCCTCCTCGTCGAGGACGCCCGGGACTGTCGAGCAGAGCCCGATCCGGTCGGCGTCGAGGCCGGTTCCGAGTCGGGCGACGAGCTCGTCGCCCGAGAGCACCGAGACGCCCTCGCCCGCGTGGACCACGCCGTCCCCGTGTAACACGGGCGTGAACCCCTCGTCGAGCATCGTCGCGACCGCGTCGAGCGGGTACGTCAGCGCCCCGTCGGCGTCCCTGGCGGCGGCCGAGAACGGGTGGACCGGCAGGGCCGGCACGTCGCGGTCGTGCAGGGCGGCGAGTACGGCGGCGTTGAGCCGCTTCATCGCCTCGTGGACCGCCATCACCGCGGGGACGTCGTGGCTCCCCACCGTCGACGAGATGCCGGCCGCCTCGGCGTACGGGTGGCCGAACGAGCCGCCGCCGTGGACGACCGCGAGCCGGCCCCCGTGGTCCGCGACGGCCTCGGCGGCCGCCCCGAGCGCCCCCTCGTCGACCGTCTCTGCACGGTCCTTCTCGGTGATCAGGCTCCCGCCGAGCTTCAGGACGGTCGTCGAGCGGTCCGAGTCGTGCGCCCCGGTCGAACGATCGGCGGTCATTCGATCCGACGCACCCCCTCCGTCGCCAGCTCGGCCCGGAACGCCTCCTCGCAGGCGGGCGTGTACGCCAGCGCCGTCTCGGTCGCGTCCGTCGGGTCGAGCGCGACGATACAGCCGCCGCCGCCGGCGCCAGTGAGCTTCGCGCCCGTCGCGCCCGCCTCCCGGGCCGCCCAGACCATGCTGTCGAGCGACCGGGCGGAGACGCCCAGCGCCGAGAGCAGGCCGTGGTCGAAGTCCATCAGCCCGCCGAGCGCCTCGAGGGTGGCCTCGTCGGCCGGCTCGCCGGCCGGCGCGTCCGCGAGCACGCGCTCGCCCTCGCGGACGAGGTCGCCGATGGCCGCGACCGTGTCGGCGGCGAAGCCGTGCTCCTCGCGGAGCGCCCTGACGCCCGCGACGAGCTTGCCCGTGTCGCCCGCGCCGCCGTCGAAGCCGACGACGAAGGGGAGCGCCGGCGCGTCGATCCGCCGGCAGTCGTCGCCCTCGACGCGGACCGCCCCGCCCATCGTCGACGCGAACGTGTCCGCCCGGGAGGCCTGGCCGTCCTGGACGGTGTACTCGGCCCGGAAGGCCCGGTCCGCGAGCTCGACGGGCTCGAGCGGCTCGCCGAGCGACCGGGTGGCGGCGTCGATCGCCGCCACGACGACTGCGGCCGACGATCCCAGCCCGGCGCCCAGCGGGATCTCGCTTTCCACCTCGACGTCGAAGCCGGCGTCGGCGGCGTCGGCCGCCTCGCGCGCCTGGGCGACCGCCTCGTCGACGTAGCCGGTCGCGGCCTCGAGGAGGTCCGTCGGGGCGTCGACGGCGGGCCCGGCGGTCCCGGCGTCGTACTCGACGGTGAAGCCGTCCAGCGAGAGGTCCTCGGCCCGGACGCGGACGTTGCCGTCGGCCCGCGGCTCGACCGTGACGGTCGCCCGTCGCTCGACCGCACAGGGGACCGCCGGCTCGCCGTAGACCACGGCGTGCTCCCCGAAGAGGTAGACCTTGCCGGGGGCAGTCGACACGGTTGGCATACGCGCCCGGTCGGCAGCGCGCGTCAAAAGGGTACCCGAACGAGTCGGGTGGGACCCATCCGCTCCCCGGTGGCGAACGTGCCGGGGCGGACCACCCTCGCTCCCCGGTGGCGAACGTGCCGGGGCGGACCGCCCTCGCTCCCCGGTGGCGAACGTGCCGGGCCGGGCCGTCTTCACTCCTCGACGGCGACGGGCGGGCCGATCGCGGCCCGTAGCTCGTCGGCGACGAACCGCCCGACGACCCGGACGTCGTCGTCGAGCCCCAGCGCCCGGAGCGCGTCCGCTGTCGGTCCCGTCCCGAGCGAGAGGCGCGTGTCGGGGCCCCCGCCGAGGCCGAACCGCACGTCCGCGCTCGCGGCGACCGTGCCGCGGACGACCCGGCCGTCGCGGACGGTGTAGCCGTCGAGGACCCCCGACAGGACCCGGCGCCGCCGGGCCGACGTCCACAGCCGGACGCCCGGTTCCGGGCCGTGTTCGTCGAGCGCGACGATCAGGCGTCGTCCCTCGTCGTCGATCCGGACGTCGATCCGGGCGACGCGTTTCGGGTACCCCCAGATCTCGCGGCCGAGCGCGACCGACACCTCGCTGGTGACGGGCAGCGCGTGGACGTACCCGCCGACCCCGAGTCGCCGCGAGGGGACGGGGAGCCCGCCGGGGGCGCGCGTGACGGGGACGATCGCGCCGACCTCGTCGTACGGGTCGATCGAACCCTCGTCGACCGCCTCGTACGTGACCCCCACGAGCGTCACCAGTCCCGTTCCCGGCGCGACCCGGATCGGAGCGAGCGGTTCGGGGACGGCCGCGCGGAGCGGGTCCCGGTCGCTCGCGAGGACCACCCCGCCGGCGCGGGCACGACACCGGAGCGGGAGAGCGACGCGGTGGCCCGTCGAGAGCGTCGCCGAGCGCGCGGTCCCGTCGGGGGGAACCGCCGCGGCGCCGCCGGACCGGTCGGTCCCGCGGTCGTCGTCGTCGCGGTCCCCGTCCGATCCGCCGTCGACCCCGCCAGTCCGGTCGCGGAGGTCCCGGGACACGGCCGAACCGAGGTGACGACGGGGCTAAAAGACCAGGACGGTGTAGAAAAACGGGTCGTGGTGGGACCGGCGCCGTCGGGACCGCATCCGCGTCGAGCGGTCGGTCGTTCTGACGGTCGCCGGTGCGTTCGGACGGTCGCCGGTCGGTACGTCGCGGGTCGGAACGGTCGAGCTACGGCTCGGCGGTCTCCTCTTCCTCGGCGGCCCGGTCCGCGAGGTCGTCGAGTTCCTCCAGGTCGTCGAGGTCGTCGCCGCCGAGCATCCGGACGGCGACGTACGCGCCCACCGCCGCGCCGATCAGGAGGAGCATCAGGAGTCCGCGACCGCGGGACTCCTCCATCTCTTCGACCTCCTCTTCGAGTTCGTCCATCTCCTCCTCGAGTTCGTCCATCTCCGCTTCCATCTCCTCGGCTTCGGTCTCCTCGGCTTCGGCCTCCTCGGGCTCCTCGTCGGAGCCGCGGAGCGCCCGGAGCGGGGAGTTGTTGGTCGCGCTGAGGGAGACGCCCTCGTGGAGGTGCAGCTCGAACAGGGTAATCGAACGGTCTGCCATGGACGGTGATACGTCGCTGATAGCTTTAGCTGTTGTGCCACTGTCACGCCGAGCGGCAGGTTCCGTCGGGCACGCGGCGGCCCGCCGGAGCCGTCCGATCCGCCGTTCGCGTTGAGGTGGGCCGACGCGACCGGGGCTACTGATCGATGGTCGACAGCTCCCACGCGGTCCCGGTCGGTGCGCCAGTCGATACCAGTCCGTTCATGTCGACGCCGGCCGACAGCGAGCCATGGACGCGACACGACGCGGGTTTCTGGACGCCCTGCTCTCGACGCCGTCACCGTCGGGCTACGAGACGCGGGGCCAGGAGGTGTGGCTGGAGTACGTCGGCGAGTTCGCCGACGAGGTGCGGACCGACGCGTACGGCAACGCCGTGGCGGTCCACCGCGGCACCGGCGAGGGCCCGTCGCTGGCGTTCGCGGGCCACGCCGACGAGATCGGCTTCATCGTCCGCCGGATCACCGAGGAGGGGTTCCTCCGGATCGGGCCGATCGGCGGCGCCGACCGGACCGTCTCGAAGGGCCAGCACGTGCTCGTCCACGGCGACCGCCCCGTCCCGGGGGTCGTCGGACAGACGGCCATCCACCTCCGGGATCCCGACGCCGACGCCGACGTCGACGACGTCGAGGAGCTGTTCGTCGACGTCGGCGCGACGGACGCCGAGGGGGCCCGGGAGCTCGTCGAGGTGGGGGATCCGGTGACGGTCCGCGGGCAGGAGGTCGACCTCGCGGGCGACCGCGTCGCCGCGCGCGGGATGGACAACCGGGTGGGGACGTGGGCGGCCGCGGAGGGGCTCCGTCGCGCGGTCGACGCCGACGTGGACGCGACGGTCTACGCCGTCTCGACGGTGCAAGAGGAGGTCGGGCTCCAGGGCGCCCGGATGATCGGCTTCGAGCTCGACCCCGACGCCGTCTACGCGGTCGACGTCACCCACGCGACCGACCACCCCGGACCGGACACGAAACAGCGTACCGGCGTCGAGCTGGGCGCCGGTCCCGTCGTCGTCCGCGGGAGCACCAACCACGCGCGGCTGGTCGAGCTGGCCCGCGGGGCCGCGAGCGACGCCGGCATCGACGTCCAGCTCCAGGCCGCCGGCACCCGGACCAGCACCGACGCCGACGCGTTCGTTACCGCCCGTGGCGCCACCCCGTCGATGTACCTCGGCGTCCCGAACCGGTACATGCACACGCCCGTCGAGGTCGTCGACCTGACGGACCTCGACGCGACGGCCGAGCTGCTGGCGACGGTGGCCGGGCGAGTCGACGCCGAGACGACGTTCGGGGTGCTGTAGGCGCGGGGTCGCGTTGACGCGCCGTCGAGCCGCCGTGGGTACGCCGTCGAGCCACCGTCGGCGTGCCGGCGATCCCGTTCACAGCCGCGAGCGAGCCCGTGCGGGCCACTCACGCGGCCCCGTCGAAAGGCAACGGTTAAACCTCGCCGTCGGGTGTTTCCGACCATGGCCGGAACGATCGAAGTACTCGTCCCCGGTGGGCAGGCGAACCCCGGCCCGCCGCTGGGACCCGAACTGGGGCCGACGCCCGTCAACGTCCAGGACGTCGTGAACCAGATCAACGAGGAGACGGCAGCGTTCGACGGTATGGAGGTGCCCGTCACCGTCGACTACGACGACGACGGCTCGTTCACGATCGAAGTGGGCGTCCCGCCGACGGCGGCGCTGATCAAGGACGAGGCCGGCTTCGAGACCGGCTCCGGCGAACCCCAGAAGGAGTTCGTCGCCGACCTCACCGTCGAGCAGGTCGAGAAGATCGCCAAGCAGAAGCAGAGCGACCTGCTGTCGTACGACCTCAAGAACGCCGCCAAGGAGGTCGTCGGGACCTGCACCTCCCTCGGCGTGACTATCGAGGGGAACGACCCCCGCGAGTTCAAGGAGCGCATCGACGCCGGCGAGTACGACGAGTTCTTCTCCGAGGCCGCCCCCGAGGCGTAACCGTCGAGGGGACTGCCGTCCGTCCCGGTCGGTCCCGACGACCGGAAGCCGGCCGTCGCTCGCCGATCGCTCGACGAGTCGTGGAGTGCCGACAGCGGCCGCTCGATCACCGAGCCGTCGGCTGGTCGAAGCGAGTGACCTAAGTGGCAGCCCGGGGTACGACGCGTCATGAGCCAGACCACCGCGTCGGAGGTACCCGACCTCCAGGCGGTGCTGGACGCGCTCGACGACCCGGACTGCCGCAGCATCATCGAGTCGCTGAACGAGCCGAAGACGGCCGCTCAGGTCTCGGAGGACTGTGACATTCCGACGTCGACGACCTACCGGAAGCTCGATCTGCTCTCGGACGCCTCCCTGCTCGCCGAGGGAACGGAGGTCCGGCCCGACGGCCACCACGCGACCCGGTACGAGCTGGACTTCGAACGCGTCGTCTTCGAACTCGACGACGACCGTAACCTCGAGGTGTCGCTCGTCCGGCCGGCCCGGAGCGCCGACGAGCGGCTGGCGAGCCTCTGGGGGGAAGTCCGGAAGGAACCGTAAGGGATCACACCACACACATGACTCACGTAGAGACGGCCATCGTCGCGGCGAACACGGTCACCCTCGTCCTGGGCAGCCTCATCGCGTACTTCGCGTTCAAAGCGTACCGACGCACCGGCGCAGCGGCACTGCGGGCGCTCGCGATCGGCTTCAGCGTCATCACCCTCGGGGCCGTCGCCGCCGGCGCCGTCGACTTCGTCGTTCCCCGAGCGGGACTGCTCGAGGGCGTGCTCGTCCACAGCGCGACCACGATGGTCGGGTTCCTCTTCATCGCCTACTCGCTGTACGTCGAGTAGCCGGGGAGCGATCGTCCGTCGTCCGATCGTTCGCCGCGATCGGTCTTCCCCCGCCGGGACGGATCGCCGTCACCGACCGACCCGAACCTACCGTCTCACCCGAGAACGGCCGCGAGACGGTCTGGCAAGCCTTTCCACACGGGGAGCCGTTCGATGGGTTTAAAACCGAGCCACGAGTGGTACGACCGAGGCTGGCACTCGCCCGTCTCACTGACCCGTAGGAGCAGCATCCTGCGTACTACGGAGGTGAAAGATGGCTGATACGATAGAGGAAGCAGTATCTCGCGCACTCGACGAGGCGCCGCCGCGGAACTTCCGCGAGACGGTCGATCTCGCCGTGAACCTGCGCGACCTTGACTTGAACGACCCGTCGAATCGCGTCGACGAGAGCGTCGTCCTGCCGGCCGGAACCGGCCAGGAGACGCGCATCGTGGTGTTCGCCACCGGCGAGACCGCGCTGCGCGCCGAGGACGTCGCCGACCAGGTGCTGGACGGCAACGACCTGGAGGATCTCGGAGACGACACCGACGCCGCGAAGGATCTCGCCGCAGAGACCGACTTCTTCGTGGCCGAGGCGAACATGATGCAGGACATCGGCCGGTACCTCGGGACCGTGCTCGGCCCCCGGGGGAAGATGCCGACGCCGCTCCAGCCCGACGACGACGTCGTCGAGGTGGTCGACCGGATGAAGAACACGGTCCAGATCCGGTCGCGCGACCGCCGGACGTTCCACACGCGTGTCGGGGCCCAGGACATGTCCGCCGAGGAGATCGCCGAGAACATCGACGTGATCGTCCGCCGGCTCGAGGCGACCCTGGAGAAGGGGCCGCTCAACATCGACTCGGTCTACGTGAAGACCACCATGGGGCCGGCCGTGGAGGTGCGCGCATGAGCTCCACGTCGAGCGCGGAGCTCCGCAAGACCGAGACGATCCCCGAGTGGAAGCGCGAGGAGGTCGACGAGCTGGTCGAGTTCGTCCGCCAGTACGACTCCGTCGGCGTCGTCAACGTCGCGGGCATCCCCAGCCGGCAGCTCCAGGACATGCGCCGGGGGCTCCACGGCAGCGCGGCAGTCCGGATGAGCCGGAACACGCTGATGCGCCGTGCCGTCGACGAGGTCGACGAGGGCCTCGAGCAGCTGACCGACTACGTCTCGGGGCAGGTCGCGTTCATCGGGACGAACGACAACCCGTTCGGGCTGTTCAAGCAGCTCGAGGCGTCGAAGACGCCGGCCCCGATCGGCGCCGGCGAGGTCGCCCCGAACGACGTCGTCATCCCCGAGGGCGACACCGGGATCGATCCCGGCCCGTTCGTCGGCGAGCTCCAGCAGGTCGGCGCCAACGCGCGGATCCAGGAGGGGTCGATCAAGGTCCTCGAGGACTCGACGGTGCTCGAGGCCGGCGAGGAGGTCACCCAGCAGCTCGCGAACGTGCTCTCCGAGCTCGGCATCGAGCCGAAGGAGGTCGGTCTCGACCTCCGGGCCGTCTACGCCGACGGCGTGCTCTTCGAGCCCGACGAACTGGCGATCGACGTCGACGACTACCGCGCCGACGTCGAGGCGGCCGCCTCGGCCGGGTTCAACCTCGCGGTCAACGCGGCCGTCCCGACGGCCCTGAGCACGCCGACGCTGCTGGCGAAGGCCGCCGGCGAGGCGAAGTCCGTCGGCCTGTTCGCCGCCATCGAGGACGCGGACCTGATGCCGGACCTGGTCGCGCGCGCGGACGCCCAGCTGCGGGCGCTCGCGGCCGCGATCGACGACGAGGAGGCGCTCCCCGAGGAGCTCCGTGACCTCGACGAGCCCGGCGACGAGGCCGACGCCGACGCGGACGAGACGGACGAGGCCGACGCGGACGAGGACGCCGACGCCGAGGAGGCCGAGGAGGCCGATACCGACGACGAGGACGACGACGAGGACGACGACGACGCGGGCGACGCGATGGGCGCCCTCTTCGGCTGACGCACCCGAGACGAGAACCGACACGACCAACACCACCCACCCACACCAACACACCACAGACCAATGGAGTACGTCTACGCTGCACTCATCCTGAACGAATCGGGCGGAGAGATCAACGAGGACAACGTCACCGCGGTGCTCGAAGCCGCCGGCGTCGACGTCGAGCAGTCCCGCGTCAAGGCGCTCGTCGCCGCGCTGGAGGACGTCGACATCGAGGAGGCCATCGACACGGCCGCCGCTGCGCCCGCCGCGGGCGCCGCGGCCGGCGGTGCCGCCGGCGGTGCGGCCGCCGGTGCCGACGAGGAAGCGGCTGCCGACGAGGAGGAGGAGGAGGCCGCCGACGAGGAGGAGGAGGCCGCCGACGAGGAAGACGAGGACGAGGACGACGAGGCCTCCGGCGAGGGCCTGGGCCAGCTGTTCGGCTGACCCGGCTCCCGACCCGACGGACCTCGTCGCCGTCACACGACGGCCGACTCGAATGCGGGCCGACGCGCCCGAGCACTCGCGTTTCTTTCGACGACGCGTCCGCGAGCGGCGACGCCGTCGCGCGCGGTTCGGCCGGCCGGGTACGCACCCGGAGTCGAGGACGGTACCGTGCGGTTTCGTCCGGCCCGATACGGCGCGGTCGAGAGCGTTGTAGTGCGGAGGGGACGGTGCGGCGCGGTGCGGTGCGGAGCGGAGCGGTGCGGAGCGGAGCGGTGCGGAGCGGTGCAGTACGGAGCGGAGCGGTGCGGCGCGGTGTGGAGCGGGGCGGGGCGTTGCAGTGCGGCGCGGTGCGGTTTTTTCACCCATGTTTTTGTGGGGCGGTCGAGCGCAGCGAGACCGCCCCGGAAAAAGATGGAAGGGTTGAAGTACGGTGACGCGACCACCTCGCCGCGATGGTGTCGCCCGTCGTCGCCCTCGCCGTCCCGCCGGCGCTCGCGCCTCCGGGTCCCGCCCTCTCGGTTCTCGCCTCGCCGGTTCCGGTGCGACCAGTCCTGGCTCCCGGGACGACCGGTGCCGTCCTCGCGTACGCGCTCGGGGGCGTACTCCTGGGAGCCTGCAGCGGGCTGACCCCCGGACTGCACGCGAACAACTTCGCGATGCTGCTGGCGGCCGTCGCTAGCGGACTCCCCGGCTCCCCGACCGCGGTGGGCGCGGCCATGCTGGCCGCGGGCGTCGTCCACACGTTCCTCGACGCGATCCCGGCGCTCGCGCTCGGCGTGCCCGACGCGGCGATGGCCGCGAGCGCGCTCCCCGGTCACCGCCTCGTGCTGGACGGCCGGGGTCGGGAGGCGATCCGGCTCTCGGCGCTGGGCAGCGGGCTGGCCGTCGCCGTCGCTGTCCCACTGGCGGTCCCGGTCACGGCGCTCGTCGAGCGCCACCGGTCGGTCCTCGAGGCGGCCACGCCGCTCGTCCTCGCCGGAACGGTGGTCGTCCTCGTCGCCACGGAGCCGTCGGTTCGGGCCGCCGTCGGCGGCGGCGTCTCGTTCCTCCTCGCGGCCGGGCTCGGGAGCGCGACCCTCGGGCTCGACCCGTCCGCACCGCTGCCGGCCGGCGGCGTTCTCACCCCGCTGTTCGCCGGGCTGTTCGGCGCCCCGGTGCTCCTCGACGCACTGGGCGGCGGGGGCGTCCCCGCGCAGGGCGATCCGGCGATCCGGCTCCCGCGCTGGTCGACCGCGGCGACGGCGCTGGCCGGGACCGCAGCCGGCGCTTTCGTCGGCTACTTGCCGGGCGTCTCCGCGGCGGTCGCCGCGACGCTGGCCCTGTCGGCCGCGCCGACGCGCGGTCCCCGGGCGTTCCTCGTCGCGTCGAGCGGCGCGAACACCGCCGTCGCGGTCTTCGCGCTGTTCGCGCTCGCGGCGCTCGGGACGCCCCGGACCGGGGTGACCGTCGCCATCCAGTCGGTCGGCGCCGGGACGAACCTCCCCGTGCTGGTCGTCGTCGCCGCGATCGCCGCGACGGCGGGAACCGCGCTCGTCGTCACCGTCGGCGATCCGTACCTCCGGGTCGTCGGGAACGCGCCGCAGCTCCCGCTGATCGCCGGCGTCCTCGTCCTGCTCGCCGCCCTCTCCGTGCTCTTTTCGGGCCCGATCGGCGTCGGGATCCTGGTCGTCGCCACCCTCGTCGGGCTGCTCCCGCCGCGGCTCGGCTGCCGACGGGTCCACCTGATGGGCGTGCTGCTCGGCCCGATCCTGGGACGCGAGCTCCCCTCACGGCTCCTGGGACTGCTGTCGGCGCGACTCCCCGGGCTCCACGTCACACTCCCGCCGCCGCTCGGGCGGTCGAGGTTCCCCGCCGCCGGCCTCGACGTCGGCCGCGTCCTCGAACAGTTCCCGACACACGGCGTCGGTCCGCCGGTGGCCGCGCCGGACCCGGCGGTCGCGTCGGTCCCCGGTGTGCTGGCGGTCGTCGACCCACTGGTGACGCTCGTGTGGTCGCGATCGGTCGCACTGCTCTTCGGCGCGGCGCAGGTCGGTCACTGAACGGCCCGGCTGGCGCTGGCGCGCGGTGGCCGACTCCGGGCCACGCTGCCCCCGCTCGGCGCTCGGTAGCGCTCCGCGTGCCCCCCGTCCGCACGCCGGAGGGGGCGAAAGACAACCGTTAAACCGCACCGTCGGATTGTCTCGTGTATGAGTCAGTCGGAGCAGCGGCAGGAGCGCCAGTGCGTCTCCTGTGGCATCAACATCTCCGGAATGAGTGCCGCCCGGTTCAACTGTCCGGACTGCGGCCACCAGATCTACCGGTGCGCGAAGTGCCGGAAGCAGAGCAACCTCTACGAGTGTCCCGACTGCGGGTTCACGGGGCCGTAACCATGGGGAAGGTCGCAGCCAAGATCAAGGTGATGCCGAGCGGGACCGAGGTCGACCTGGACGCGCTCCAGGATCGGCTCGAGAAGTCCCTGCCGGAGGGCGCGAAGATCAAGGGGTTCGAGCGCGACGACGTCGCGTTCGGCCTGATCGCGCTCCTGCCGACCGTCGTCGTCCCCGACGACGCCGGCGGCACCGAGGCCGTCGAGGAGGCGTTCGTCGGCGTCGACGGCGTCGAGTCCGTCAGCGTCGAGAACGTCGGCCGCATCTGAGCGTCCGGTCGGCCCCGGACCCTGGGCCCCGGACCTCTGGCCCTGCCGATCGAAGTCAGGAGCAGGACCCGGGAGCGGTATCGCCGGGGAAGGTCCCGGCGACACCAGCCGTCCGCGCGTCGAGCCGGACAGCGTCGGCGTGGAACGCACGATTTATACGTGAACGCGGCAAATTCGGCGCTACGACCATGCCGAGTTCCAACGGACCGATGAAGGGGACGCGCGGCAAGCTCTCCAACAAGCCGCGCGAGCGCGGCACGTCCCCGCCCCAGCGCGCCATCCAGGAGTACGAGGTCGGACAGAAGGTTCACCTGAAACTGGACCCGAGCGTCCAGAAGGGCCGGTTCCACCCCCGGTTCAACGGGCACACGGGCACCGTCGCCGGGAAGCAGGGCCGCGCGTTCAAAGTCGAGATCAACGACGGCGGCAAGGCGAAGACGATCATCGCGATGGCGGCCCACCTCCGCGCCCAGCGGGAGTAACCACGAGGTGACCGCGTCGTGACGATATTCAAGGAGAAGGTCCACGAGGAGTACCTCACCGTCGCGGAGGTCAAGGAACTCCTCCAGGACGTAGAGGCCGAGCGGGCGGCCGACGAGGAGCGCGAGCTCCGGTACGAGCTGACCCGGGCGATCCAGCACGTCAACCAGTTCGCCGTCTTCTCGGGGGCCGACGGCCGCGCGCTGGTCGCCGAACTCCGCGAACTGGAGAAGCTCGACGACGCGATGGCCCACAAGATCGCCGACCTGTTGCCCATGGACCGCGACGAGCTCCGCGCGGTGTTCGCCAAGGAGCGGTACGCGCTCGACGGCGACGAGCTCGACGAGGTCCTCAACGTCGTCGCGAAGTACGCCTGACCTGCCCTCGGGCGCCGACCGTCCCTCCCGGCACCGACGCCGACACCGTCGCGCGCCGGGCCCAGGCGACCGGACGCTGTCCCGCCCGGCCGCGTTTCCCGTCCTTCATACTGATTACTGCGATTCGGTACCGCCGTGCCGATCCGTCTCGGTGACGGGAGGCTCTGCACCGGCGTTTTTCGACACCGTCCACGAAAACAGTCGCAGTAATCACTATCACGCGAGGAGCCGAATCCGGGCGGCTCCCGCGGGGCTGGACCGACGATCCCGTCACGAGCCCCCGGCTCGCCGCCCTCGCGACCGGCCGAGCCCGCCGCGGACCGGCCAACTGTTTAAATACGCGGTCACCGTAGGTCGACGACATGACCACGCCCGAGAGCGGTGACAGCGGTGCCGACGCCGAGCCCGCCGCCGACGCCGAGCGCCACGAGGGCGAGGCGGACGGTTCGGCCCCGGTCAGACGGGCCGTCGTGCTCGATTACCTCCCGCACGGCCGCGCGGACGACGACCGACCGCGGTACGAGAAGTCGCCGGTCGCGTACGCCCTGGGCGAGGCCGACTTCCGGCTGTTCGAGCTGACGCTGTCCGACGAGGCGGACGTCTCCATCGGCGACCGGATCGTCGTCGCCCCCGCAGAGGACCGGGAGGGGATCGAGCGCCTCCGGACCGTCGAGTACGAGGACCTCTCGAACGGTGCCCGCTCCGAGCTCGACTACGTCGTCGAGGACGTCGTCGAGGCGAACGAACGGCGTTTCGTCGACTTCTACAACGACGCCCAGCCGATCACGCTCCGTCTCCACCAGCTGAACCTGCTTCCGGGCATCGGGAAGAAGCTCCGGAACAACGTGCTCGACGAGCGCAAGCGCGGGCCCTTCGAGAGCTTCGGGGAGCTCGAGGAGCGCGTCTCGGGGCTCCACCGGCCGAAGGAGGTGCTCGTCGAACGCATCATCGAGGAGCTGAAGGACGACGACCTGAAGTACAGGACGTTCGTCGGGCGCGAGAACGGGAACTGATCGCGACCCTCCCGCTCAGCCCGGTTCCGACCGGCGGTCCGTCCCCGGCCCGTCCGATCCCTCCCTCGTTCCGGCTCCCCGCCGCTTCGAGTTCGACGCCGAACCTTGGCCCCTAGTCCAGATCGAACTCCCGGTCACCGACGCGCGACGGCTCCTCGATCGGCGCGTCCCGGTCGGTGGCGTCGGTGTGGGTCCGCGTCCGGGACCGTTCGCGCTCGCGTTCGAGCTCCCGCTCCAGATCGCGGTCGAAGGCGGCGTCCGCGCGGACCGCCCGCGCCTGCTCGGGGTCGATCCGGTCGTCCGCCAGCAGGCGGTCGAGCCGGCGCTCGAACCCGAGTTCGGAGAGCTCCCCGTCGACGTACTGTCGCTTCAGCCCGTCCAGAACGGGGTCGTAATCGGCCGGGGCGACCGTCCGGGAGACGTCCAGGCCGGCCAGTCGGTCGGAGCGGGTCTCCGCCGCTGCCACGGCGTCAGCGAGCTGTCGACGGGCGGCGGCCACACCGCGGCCGGTCGTCCCCAGCAGCCGTCCGACGACCGTCCAGACGAGCGCGCCGAACAGGACGACGGCGAGCGTCCCCAGGGTGGCGACAGCCGCGACGGTGACGCCGAACGCGACCAGGAGGTCCGTCCCGGTCGCGAGGGCGGCGAGCCCGACGCCCGCGGCCGCGACCGTTCCCCCTGCGGCCAGGAGGAACCCGACGAGGAGGACGCCCGGGGCGTGCGAGCGGAGCCAGGGCGTGACTGACATCACCTTCCGGTAGGCAGGCCGGCCTCGTATAGCTCACGGGTGGACCGTGCGGTCGCCAGTCCGGGCCGACCCGTCCGGTGGCCCGGACTGGTGGCCCACAGCCCGGTCGATCGACGGGCCGTCACCCGTCGCCGGTCTCCTCGTCCGGCTCGTCGTCGTCGCCGTCCGGCTCCGGCTCCCCGTCCGTCGCACGCTCCCGGAGGTCGCGCAGCCGGTCGACGGCCTCGTCGTCGCCCTCGCGTGCCCGGGTTCGCGTGCGGCGGACCGCCTCGGGATCCAGTCGGTCGGTCCCGTCCGTCCCCTCGCTGTCCCGTCCAGACGCCTGTCGCGCGTCCGGGTCTACCGGAGCGGGCGTTGCCCCGGACGCCTCCTCGTCGACGGCTCCCTCGTCGACGGCTCCCTCGTCGGCCGTGCCGTCCCGCACGCGCGTGACGCGGTCCGGATCGAGGCGCCCGCGGAGCTCGAACCCGTCGGCGTCGGGCTCCGCCGACCCGGGGTCTGCCGTCGTCGACGTCCCCGGCGTTGCCCCGGCGCCGGCGTCGTTCGGCCCGCCGTCGGCCGGGCCGGCGTCGCTCGCTCCGGGTTCGGCGAGCGCGCCCTCCTCCGTCCGTCCGTCCCCGGCCTCGCCGTCCTCGTCGCCCCCGAACAGCGACCGCAACGGGGCGAGGAGGCGGTCGAGCAGGCTCACGGGCGCCACCTCCGGGCGTCGGCGTCCCGTCTCGTGGCCCGGGAGTCGAACAGTTCGAGCTTCGCGACGGCCTCGTCGGTGGTCGCCGCGCTCGCGCGGGTCACGTTGTCCGGGTCGAGTCCGGCCGGCGCGCCGTCGCCCGGCTCGTCGACGATGTCGTCGATGTCGATCGGGGCGTCGCCGGCCTGGCCGATGGCGGCCCCCGTGTCGACGTCGGCCGCGCTGACGCGCGTCCGGGTCACCTTCTCCGGGTCTAGCGAGGGGGCGGCCGACCAGCCGTCGCCGCTCGTCCCGGAGCCGCCGTCGGCGTCGTCCGCCGGGGGGCCGTCACCGCGACCGTCCGCGGTGTCGGCTGCCGGACGGTCTGTCGGGCCACGGTCGACCCGCTCCGCGGCGGACGCGAAGCCGGTGACGACGTCGAACTCGTCGTCCGGCGCCTCGCCGTCGTCCGGCGCCTCGCCGTCGTCCGGCGCCTCGTCGTCCGCACCCAGCGCGTCGACCCAGTCGCCGCCCGTCGAGGGCTCGAACGTAACCGACGGTTCGATCTCCGGGGGGTCGACCCCGCCCGTCCCGGCGGCCGTTCCGACCCCCGCCTCCGGCCCGTCTCCGTCGGGGTCGACGTCCCTCCGGTCGACGGCGCCGTGGCCGCCGGTCGACCCGCCAGCCGTCGGGTCCGGTCCCGCACCCGCCGCGCCGTCCGGGTCGGCCGCTTCCGTCTCCGGCACCGTCGCCGCGTCGTCGACCATCGGCGCAACCTCGACGTACGCGTCCGCCCGGTCGCCGACGAGGTCCTCGAGGTCGACGTACGCGTCGGCGTCGCGGACGGGGATCGCGTCGAGGTCGACGTACGACCGCGTCGGCCGCCCGGACGCTCCCCGCGAGGACGAACCGTCCTGCCCGTCCCGCCTGCCGGGTCCCCCCGTCCCGTCTCCGGCGTCGGCGGACCCGCCGGGGGACTGGTCGCGAGCGGTTGCGACCGTCCGGACCCGGTCGAGCAGCCCGCCAAGCAGGCTCATCGGTAGTGCTTGAACAGGAGGGCGCGGACGTCGTCCTGCGTCCGCGCCGGTTCGGTCGTGCCGTCCGGGAGGTCGACCTCGTACCGCGAGTCGCCCCCGCCGGCCTCGCGCCACTTGTCCTCGTGGGCCGACAGCAGGTTCATCATCGCGTCGAGCATGCCTCCGGAGCCGCCGCCGGCCCCGCCGGCCACGTCCGCGTCGTCCGTCCCCTCGTCGTCGGGTTCTGCGTCGTCGGCGTCGTCGAGTTCTGCGTCGTCGGGGTCGTCGGGGTCGTCGCCCGTTCCCCCGGCTCCGTCGACGTCGTCACCAGTCGACGCCCCGCCGTCGAGCGCCCCGCCGGCGTCGCCCGGCTCGAGCGCCACGTCCGTCGTACCGCCCGTCGTGACCGTCGCCCCCGTCCCCGCGGCCCCTTCGGCGGCTGCCGCTCCGTCAGCCGGATCCTCGGTGTGGCGGTCGAGGAGGTACTCGATGGCGTCCTGCGGCCGGACGTGTCCGTACTTGCCAACGACCTCGTCGGCCAGTTCCGCCCGGACCTCGTCCAACCGCTCCAGCTGGTCCTCGGTCACGCGTATCTCCGGCATTTGACGGGTGATTGCACCCGGCACTCATCAATCTAGGCCGGCGAGGCGGTTCCGGCTCCCCCGTCGGGACGACGGGGACGACCGCCCGGCTCGAGTCCGATCCGATCCGCGCCAGCCCGACCCTGCCGTCCCGCGCCGTCGACGGTTCGTACCGCACGCCGGCGCGTCTGCC
>Ga0207797_1001406_pt1 | contig 17384 bp, 14 predicted proteins | sample PRCRCaboRojoPR_6_FD_187275 | JGI IMG/M metagenome (GOLD analysis project Ga0207797, IMG submission 187275) | Marine sediment microbial community from Cabo Rojo, Puerto Rico - PR CR 10% Liquid 1 (SPAdes) | ecosystem: Environmental > Aquatic > Marine > Coastal > Sediment | place: Cabo Rojo, Puerto...
ACGTCGTCTACCACGCGGCCGGCGGCACCGGGATCGGCGTGTTCAAGGCCGCCCGCGAGAAGGGCCGGTTCGCGATCGGCGTCGACGCCGACCAGTCCAAGAGCACCAACTACGAGGACGTCATCGTTGCCAGCATGGTCAAGCACGTCGACACGGCGGTCTACAACTCCGTCGAGCACGTCGTCAACGACAACTTCAAGGGCGGCCAGATCAACGCCCTCGGCCTCCAGAAGGACGGCGTCGAGGCGATCATCGGGACGGCCTACGAGGACGAGATCCCGGACGACGTCACGTCCGCCATGGAGGACTCCCGCAAGGCCATCGTCGAGGGCGACATCTCGGTGCCGACCGATCCGAAGAACGTCGGGACGTAGCGAACTGAAAACGCCGCACAAACCCATTATAGTCATGCAACCGCCACGGCAAGGGGGTAGACGGTGAGCCAGACGGCAGTTCGTCTCGACGGCATCACGAAGCGGTTCCCTGGCGTGGTCGCGAACGACGACGTCGACCTCGCGGTCGAGAAGGGGACGGTCCACGCCCTCCTGGGCGAGAACGGCGCGGGGAAGACGACGTTGATGAACGTCCTCTACGGCCTGTACGAGCAGGACGAGGGGACGGTCGCCCTCGACGGCGAACCCCGGGAGTTCGACTCGCCCCGGGACGCCATCGACGCCGGGATCGGCATGATCCACCAGCACTTCATGCTGGTCGACCCGATGACGATTGCGGAAAACATCGTCCTCGGGAACGAACCGGAGACCTGGGGCGGGGTCGTCGATCGCAAAGCGGCCCGCGAGGCCGTTCGCGATCTGAGCGAGCGGTACGGGTTCGACGTCGATCCCGAGGCGATCGTCGAGGAGGTGAGCGTCGGCGTCCAGCAGCGCGTCGAGATCCTCAAGGCGCTGTACCGGGGCGCGGACCTGCTCATCCTCGACGAACCGACTGCGGTTCTGACGCCCCAGGAGGTCGATGAGTTGTTCGGCGTGTTCGAGGAACTGACCGGCCAGGGGAAGACGATCATCTTCATCACCCACCGACTCGGCGAGGCGATGGAGGCGGCCGACGCCATCACGGTCCTCCGGGACGGGAAGAACGTCGGGACCGTCTCCGCCGACGAAACCACCCGGGAGGAACTCGCCGAGATGATGGTCGGCCGGGAGGTGATCTTCGAGGTCGACGCGACGTCGGCCGATCCGGGGCCCACGGCCCTCGCCGTCTCCGACCTCCGGGTCACCGACGATCGCGGGGTCGAGAGCGTGGCCGGGATCGACCTCCGGATCCGGGAGGGCGAGATCTTCGGCATCGCAGGGGTCGACGGGAACGGCCAGTCCGAACTCGTCGAGGCCATCACCGGCCTCCAGGTCCCCGACGGCGGGACCATCGAGTTGAACGGCGAGGACGTGACCGACGCGTCCCGTCGGTCCCGGATCGAGGCCGGGATGGCGTACATCCCCGAGGACCGACAGTCCCGGGGGCTGGTCATGGACTTCGACCTCGTCGAGAACGGCGTCCTCGGAAGCCAGCACTCCTCGTCGTTCGCGCCCGGCGGCCGAATCGACTGGGAGCACGCCCGCGACCACGTCGACGGCCTCATCGAGGAGTACGACGTGCGGCCGCCGAACCCGGAGACGACCGCGAAGTCGCTCTCGGGCGGCAACCAGCAGAAGTTCGTCGTGGGGCGGGAGTTCCTGCGGGACCCCTCGGTCGTCGTCGCCTCGCACCCGACGCGCGGGGTCGACGTGGGCAGCATCGAGTTCATTCACGATCGGCTGCTCGACCTCCGCGACGAGGGGAAGGCGGTCCTGCTGATCTCCTCGAAACTCGACGAGGTCCAGCAGCTCTCGGACCGCCTCGGCGTCATCTACGAGGGCGAGTTCGTCGACGTCGTGGACCCGGCGTCGGTGACCGACGAACAGCTCGGATTGCTCATGGCGGGCGAACGGCCGGAGGACACGCCGAGCATCGCCGACGAGGCCCTCCTGGGGCGGGGAGGTGACGAATGAGCGACGGCTGGCGTGCCCGGGTTCGACGCCTCCTCGCGGGGGTCATCGACGCGTCGGCGAAGGAACGCCTGGCCCTTTCCGTCGCCGCCTTCTTCGCGTCGATCCTGGTCGGGGTCGCCATCATCGTCCTGGCCGGCGTCGTGGCGACCTGTCCAGACGCGACGCCCTTCCTCCGGCTTCCGGGCGGGACGACGGCCTGTTACGATCCGATTCAGGTCTACGACAACCTCTTCCTGACGCCGTTCGGGTCGGCGTTCAACGTCGCACTGACCGCGAAGGAGACCACCCTCCTCCTGTTCATGGGGCTGTCCGTCGCCGTCGCGTTCAGGGCCGGCCTGTTCAACATCGGCGTCCAGGGCCAGCTGGTCCTGGGCGCGCTGGGCTCGGCGCTGAGCGTCCTGGCGATCGCCCCCTTCGTCCCCGGCGGGATGATCGGGACGGTCGTGCTGGTCCCGACGGGGCTGGTGTTAGGGACGGTCGTGGGCGGACTCTTCGCCGCGGTCCCGGGCGCACTGAAGGCCTACGCCGACGCCAACGAGGTCATCACGACGATCATGTTGAACTTCATCGCCGCGAACGGCGCGCGATACCTGGTCGGAACGTACTTCCAGGACCCCGAAAGCATGAGCATCACGACGCGAGCGCTGCCGGCGGAAGCGACGCTCAAGCCGATGCTGCCGTTCTTCTCGGGGTCCCCGTTCTCGACGGTCGTGATCGTCGGGGCGCTCCTCCTCGCCGTCGGCGTGTATTACGTCCTCCGGCACACGCCCTTCGGGTACGACCTCCGGATGAGCGGCCTCCAGCCGAAGGCGGCCGACTACGGCGGGGTCGAGTCCAAGCGCATGATCGTCTCGAGCATGATCTTCTCGGGCGCCATCGCCGGCCTCGGCGGCGCAGTCTACGTGATGATGGTCATGGGCCGGTACCGCCACGGCCTCCCGGGGATCGGGTTCGACGGCATCACGGTGTCGGTCCTGGCGGGGAACAACCCGCTGGGGGTGATCCCGGCGGCGTTCCTGTTCGGGCTCATGAAGGCCGGCAGCCTGGCGATCGAGTTCCAGCTCGGCGTCCCGAAACAGCTCGTGGGCGTCCTTCGGGGGCTGGTCATCCTGTTCGTCGCCATGCCGGAGTTCTTCCGGATGCTCGGCCGGCAGTTCAACCTCCTGGAGAGCGAGCGCGAGCGACTGGCGACGGACGGCGGCGAACCGACCGACGAACCGCGGGGTGACGACGGATGACGCGACGGGCGACCCTGCTGGCCGCCGCGTTCGTCGTCGTCGGCATCGCGGGCACCCTCCTCGCCTGGCTGCTGGTGCCCAGCGTGACGGCGGGTCGCATCGCCAGCTACCTCGGCTCCGCGCTCCGGCTGACCGTTCCGATCGCGTTCGCCGCGATCGGCGGCATCTTCGCCGAGAAGAGCGGGGTCATCAACATCGGCCTGGAAGGGCTGCTTATCATCGCCGCGTTCTCGGGCGTGGCGGCCTCCGACGCCCTCGGCGGGGGATCGCAGGTCGCCGCCTGGTCCGGGTTCTTCGCCGCCATCGGCGCGAGCACGCTCTTCGCGCTGCTGTTCGCGGTGATCACGATCCGCTACGAGGCGGACCAGATCATCGCCGGACTGGCCGTGTGGCTCGTCGCGCTGGGCTTGGCCCCGTTCGGCAGCAAGGTCATCTGGGGCGAGCGGTCGAGTCCGAGCGTGGCCACGCTCGACAACTGGACGATTCCGGTCCTCTCGAAGATCCCCGTCCTCGGGCCGGCCATCTTCGACTCGAACCCGACGGTGTACATGCTGCTGGTCGTGGCGCCGGCGGCGTGGTTCGTCATGAACCGGACCCGGTTCGGTCGGTGGGTCCGCGCCAGCGGGGAGAACCCGAAGGCGCTCGACACCGCCGGCGTGGACGTCAGCCGCGTCAGGTACGCCGGCGTCACGCTCTCGGGGGTGCTCTGTGGCATCGGCGGGGCCGGCCTCTCGCTCGGCCAGGTCGGCCAGTTCGTCGGCAGCGGCACGACCATGGTCAACGGCCGCGGCTGGATCGGCATCACGGCCTACCTCTTCGGCAACTACAACCCGCTCGGCGCGTTCGGCGCGTCGTTCCTGTTCGCCTCGCTCGACGCGCTCCAGTTCAGGCTCCAGCAGGTCGGCGCCGGGTTGCCGCCGGAACTGGTGCAGATGGTGCCGTACGCGACCGTCATCGTCGTGCTCGCGCTGGTGGGCCACACGCGCATTCCGGACGCCGCGGGGGAACACTACGAGTCGGGCGAGGAGTGACCCCGGGGCGCGGCCCCGATCCGCGGCGGCGACGACGGGCGATCGCCTTCGAACCGCGGGCTACAAGGGTCCACCCGCCGGACCGTCGATCATGAACGACCTGATCGAGGCGGCACGCGACGCGCTCGAAAACGCCCACGCCCCCTACTCCGAGTATCACGTAGGCGCGGCCATCCGGACGGCCGACGGGTCGGTCTTCGCCGGCTGTAACGTCGAGAACTCGAACTACTCGAACAGCCTCCACGCGGAGGAGGTCGCACTGGGGGAGGCGGTCAGGCGCGGCCACCGCGAGTTCGAGGCCATCGCCGTCAGTTCGGCGGCCAGGGACGGCGTCACGCCCTGCGGGATGTGTCGCCAGACCCTGGCCGAGTTCTGCGACCGGGACTTCGTCGTCTACACCGATCACGGCGACGCAGTCCAGGAACGCACGTTGGGCCAGTTGCTCCCGGAGCCGATGAGCGCCGACCGGCTGACTGACGGATGAACACCTTGATTGGGCTTCATTAAAGGAGTTTTACGTATGCAACTGGACGACACCGATCGGGAGATCCTCCGCATCCTCCAGGAAGACGCGCGCACCCCGTTCAGCGAGATCGCCAGACGGATCGACATGTCGAGCGCCACGGTCCACGACCGCGTCAGCCGGATGAAGGAGAACGGCGTGATCACCGGGTATCACGCGGAGGTCGACCCCAAAGCGGTCGGGTACGACGTGTCCGCGGTCGTCGGATTCCGCGTCGAGCAGGGTCGCGAGACGAGGGTGCTCGATCGGTTGTCCGACATCGATGGGATCCAGGAAATCCACCTGACGACCGGGGACTGGGACGTGATCGCGAAACTGTTCGTGACCGACGCCGACGAACTCAGGGAGCTGCTGTTCGATCGGATCGCGGACATGGACGGGGTGATCCGGTCCAACACGATGGTCGTCCTGGACACGCCCCACGAGAGCGAGTCGCTGCCGGTCTGACGGCGAACGCGTCCGAGACCGGAAGGGTAAAACCGCCCCCGCCCGGCCGTTTCCCGTATGAACGACGTGCTCGAACGGGTCGGGCTCGAACGAGCCTGGGCCGGCACCGTCGGCGGGGTCGCCGCGATCCTCGCCCTCGGGTCGGTGCTGTTCCCCCGGGCCGTGTATGCGGAGTTCGTCTGGCACTACTTCTGGGGCCCCGTGTACGCGGACGCTCAGGGCGGCTCGTGTGCGGCCTGGGCCGACGGCGGCCAGCAGCTGCTCTCGTCGGGGGAATGTGCGTCCCTCAAGTCGAACCCGGATCGGCTCGCCGACCTGGGTCCGGTCGCCGAGCCCGGATACACCATCGTCTCCGAGGTCGGATACGCGATCGTCCTGATACTGATGCTCGTCGGCGTCGGACTCCTGCTCCGCCGACTGCGGATCGAGCGGTTCCGTACCCTCTTCTTCGCGCTGCTCCCGTTCATGTTCCTCGGCGGCGCGATGCGAGTGGTCGAGGACGCCAACAACCGGGCGATCGACGTGGGCGTGGAACAGACGATCGCCTATCCCTGGAACACGCTGCTCATCAGTCCGCTGATCTACTTCACCGTTTTCTTCCTGGCGCTCGGCGCCGTCGTCCTGGCGATCCACCTCGACCGGACGGGCCGCTTCGAGGGGTACGAGTATCCGCTCGCGGGAATCGGGACGGCGCTCCTGGTACTGACGCTGTCCATCCTGGTCTACCTCGCGCTCTCCGTGGACTACGTCTCCTTCCATCCGCTCATCCTCGCCGTCAACCTCGTCGGGGCTGTCGCCGTAACGGCCGTCACGTGGTACGCGATCGACCGGTTCGCGCCCGAATTGAACGTTGGGACGGGGACCATGGGGATTCCGATCATCTTCGGGCAGGCGATCGACGGCGTGGCGAACGTCGTCGGCCTCGACTGGGCGGCCGAACTGGGGCTCGGCTACGACCTGGTGCCCAAACACCCGGTGAACGCGTTCGTCGTGGACGTCACCGGGAGCGTCCTGCCGGCGTCAGTGATCGAGGTGACCGGCGACGCCTGGCCGTTCCTCCTCATCAAGATTGTCGCCGCCGTGTTCGTCATCTGGATCTTCGACGAGTCGGTCTACGAGGAGAACCCGCGGTTCACCATCATGCTCCTCATCGCGGTGGTCGCGGTGGGACTCGGTCCCGGCACGCGGGACATGCTCCGGGCGACGTTCGGGGTCTGAGGGGCTCGAACGGACCGAGTCGCCTCGGCCGCGCCGATCCCCCTCAGGGGTAGGGGTGGAACGACCGATCGAGTCGCGGCTCGAACCCGAGCGAGGAGGGCACGGACCGGGCCCGGTCGCCGAAGAACGGGTCGTCGGTGAACAGCGGCTGGGCGCCGGGGACGAGGACGCGGACGGCCTCGAACCCGGCCCGTTCGACGTCCCGGGGCGTCAGCCGCGCCGCGTAGGGACGGAGGTCGACGGCCCGCACCCGGCGGACGAGGGCGTCGAGTTCGTCGGCGCCGGCCGGAGGGTCGTCCGACCCGACGCTGTCGGCCGGGACCGCCCCGTCGCCGTCCACGAACTCGCGGGCCTCGCGCGGAAAGTCGGCGTAGCGACCGATGGCACCGGACTCCTCGGCCGCGGCCGCCTCGCCCATGCCACGGAGCTCCATCCAGTTCTGGAGCGCCTCCGCCAGCGCGTCCCTCGCGGCGGCGACCGGGTCCAGGTCGGCCGCCGACCCGACGGCGAAGCGGGGCCACTCCCCGTCCCGGTGGACGGCCGCGGCGACGACCGGGACGTCCACGTCCTGGGTGACGAGGAGCGGCGTAACCGAGAGGTCCTCCGCGCGGGCACGCCGGGCGAGGGTTTCGAACTCCTCGTCGTCCACCGCGAGCGGGAGCGGGTCGAACGTCGAGTACCAGGCCAGCATCGTCGCGTCGCGCTCGACGACCTCGTAGAGGCCCGAGAGGAGCGCCCCGACGGGGGAGGTCCCGAGCCCCAGTCCGGTCGTGATGGCGGGCACGTGTCGCTCCGCCGGCGGGGGATAGTGGACGAGTTCGGCCGGCAGCAGGGCCTCGTCGCCCGTCGCCAGGTCGGCCCCCGGGACCCAGTGGAGCGGGTCGCCCTCGTCGACCGGCGGAAAGTCGTCCGGTCGAACGAAGGCGTCGGGCCGGACCACGTCGGGGCCCGGACCGTTCTCGATCGCCGACGGCGGCGCCGTCCGGTAGGTCGACGCCCGGTAGACCCCCGCGCTGTAGCGCTCCAGCGCCTCCCCCATCGCCTTCATGAAGGCGGCGTTCCAGTCGGCGTGGACGCCCCCGGCCTGTCTCGGGGCCGACGCGTCGCTGAACCCCGCGGTGTCGCTCCCGGTGGCGAGGTAGTACGGCGCCGGGAACGACTCGACCTCGCCGATGGACTGGACGATCCCGACGCGGTCGTCCAGCGTTCGCTCCGCCCGCTCGACCGCCGTCTCCAGGTCGACCGCCTCGTACTCGCGCGAGAGCCGACGGTCGGGGGTCTCGCCACACGAACACCCCGGAACGGGAAGGAACCGACGCTCGGCGTACGGGACCTCGGTCACTCGCCCCAGCGGACCCTCGCCGCCGCGAGCGAGCGTCGCGACGGCGCGGCCGGCGATCGCTCCCGCATAACGCGCCACGGAGTCCTCGGGCGGAGACGGCTCGTCCAGGACGTCGGTCGCGTTCGCCGCCACTCGCTGGCGGAGGCAGTCGAAACAGCCGGCCTCCGGATCCAGCCCCGAGACGGCGGCGTCGACCTCCGGAACGCGGACGCCACCCACGCCGCCGAGTTCCACCGAGAGCCACGGCGTGTCCCCGGCGAGCGACGCCTCGTTGGCCGCCTCGAAGGCGTCGTCGGCCACGGGAGCGACGACGACCCCCACGTCGGCGGCCTCGAGGTCGGCCGGCCGCCCCGACTCGGCCGTCGCGTCGACGTCCGACAGCGCGGCCTCGACGGCCTCGACGGCGGGACCGGATCCGACGATCTGCACGTTCATGTCCCGACCCTCGGGGAGGGCCCGGAAAAGGGCCGCGGTCACCGGCGGTCCCTCGCCGCGACGGCCACCGCGGAAATCCGAAGGCCTTTCGGGAACGGATGGCGAAATCCCGGGTTATGCCCGCGGACAGCGAGGATCCGAACGACGACGAGCAGTACCACGTCGGGGTCGGTCCGGACGACGTCGCGGACGCCGTCCTCCTCCCCGGCAACCCCGAGCGCGTCGAGAAGGTCGTCGACTGCTGGGACGAGTGGGCGGAGACCGGCCGCCACCGCGAGTATCGAACGGCGACGGGGACCTACGACGGCACCCCGATCTCGGTGACCTCGACCGGCATCGGCAGCCCCTCGGCGGCCATCGCGGTCGAGGAACTGGCCCGGATCGGCGTCGACACGTTCCTCCGCGTGGGCTCCTGTGGCGCCCTCCAGCCCGAGATGGACGTCGGGGACCTCGTGATCACGACCGGCGGCGTCCGCCAGGAGGGAACCAGCGACGAGTACGTCCGCGAGGACTACCCGGCCGTCGCCGACCACGAGGTCGTCGCGGCCCTGATCGCGGCGGCCGAACGCCTCGGGTACGACTATCACACCGGGATCACGATGTCCGCCGACTCGTTCTACGCCGGCCAGGGGCGCCCCGGCTACGAGGGCTTCATGGCCGAGGGCAGCGAGGAACTGGTCGAGCACCTCCGGGACGCGAACGTGGCGAACGTGGAGATGGAGGCCAGCGCGATCCTGACCCTGGCGAGCCTCTACGGGCTCCGTGCCGGCGCCGTCTGTGCGGTCTACGCCAATCGGGCGACCGGCGAGTTCCGGACAGAGGGCGACACGCGTGCCGCGGAGGTGGCGTCGCTGGCCGTCTCCCTCCTGGCCGCCATGGACGAGCGGAAGGCCGAAGCCGGCGTCGACCACTGGCACCCGGGGCTGTCGCTGGAGTAGCCGGCGACCGACCGCTCCCCGCTAGTCGAGCACGTCGCCAGTCACGACCTCGCCGCGTGGCTCGCGTTCCTCGAACCGATCGACGGTGAACCGTTCGATCGTCACGTCGTCCGTTCGCCATCGGTCCCTGGGCAGGCCGGCCTTCCGGCAGGTTTCGGCGAGGAACGTTTCCGCGTCCCAACCCTGTTCGACCGCAACCTGTGGAAGGAGAAGGCCGCTCCGCTCGCCGGCCTTCACGATCAACCCGTCGGTGCCGACGTCCACGGCCTCGACGACGGCCGTCGGGTCGTCGGTTTCGATCGACGTGGGGCTGGTGAGCGCGCTCACCTCGACGGTGACCGCGTCGAGTTCCGGTTCACGGACCGGCGGGAAGCGTGGGTCCCGGGTCGCGGCCCCGACCGCGGCCGAGACGACGCTCTCGATCAGCGGCTGGGTCGGGTACGGTTCGCCGATGCATCCCCGGAGGTCGCCCACCTTTCGGAGGGTCACGAACGCGCCTCGCCGCTCCCCGAGGGCCGGCGGGTAGTCGTCCGGCGGCGACGGGGGAGCGTCGTCGGCGACCGTCCGATCGACGCTCCGGCGGGCCGTCCTGACCAGGTGCCTGCCGGCCGCGAAATCGAGCGTCGACGCACCTGACATCGTGGGTCGTGATTCGATACCCGCCGGACGGAGTTGTAGGACGCTCCCGTTCCCAGCGTGCGGGATTCCCGACAGGGTTTATACCGAACGAATCGCCGCCCCGGCGCCGTCCAACGGATCGAACGTTACAGATAGGGCCAGGCCCGCCGGGCCCGCTGCCACGACGTCACGTCCGCGATCCAGCGGGCGGCCACGAACTTCTTGAGGAACTCCGCCGGGAACCCGCCGAAGGTGTCCACGAACGGGACGACTGAGACGCCGTGGGCGACGGCCTCGTCGCCCACGGAGATCAGCGTCCCCTTGTCGTCGTAGGTCCACGTGTCGAGGGGACGGCCGTCTATCCGCCGCACGACGTTCTCGGCGGCCACCTCGGCCGCCTGCCAGGCGGCCTGGGCGGTCGGGGGAACCGGGTTCCCGTTCCCCTCGCCCTCGAAGACGGCCGAGTCGCCGACCGCGAACACGCGGTCGTGCGAGGTCTCGAACGTCGCCTCGGCGACCACGCGTTCGTGTTCGGTTTCGACGTCCGCGTCCGCCAGCGCCCGCTGGCCGGTGATGCCGCCGGTCCAGACCAGGACGTCGTAGTCCATGGGTTCCCGGTCGTCGAACCGGAGTCGGTCGGCCGCCGCCTCCGTGATCGGCGTGTCGGTCAGGATGTCGACGCCGGCCGCCTCGAGTCGCTCCCGGAGGGCCGACTGGACCGAGTCGTCGTTGCCCGGCAGGATTTCGCCGAGCGCCTCGACGAGCGTGACCTCGATCGGGAGCCCTCGTTCCCTGCGAAGCGCCGCGAGTTCGCCCGCGACCTGGATGCCGGACAGCCCGGCGCCACCCACGACGACCCGGGCCGGGTCCGCCGACGTCGCCCGGCCGGCGGCCGTCGTGACCGCCTCGTGGATCCCGCGGGCGTCGTCGAGTCCCTTCAGCGTGAGCGCGTGCTCCTCGAGTCCCGGAATCCCGTAGAACGCGGTCCGGCTGCCGAGGGCGACGACGGCGTAGTCGAAGCCGATCGTTCGGCCGTCCTCGAGTCGGACCTCGCGCTGGTCGGCGCGCAGGCCCGCGACCGTCGCTTCGACGAACCTGGTCGAGTCCCCGGCCACGTCGTCGATGGGCAGGGTGATCAGGTCGGCAACCTCGGGATCCCGGACGACGCGGTGGGACTCGTGGAGCACCAGGTGATGGGGCACGTCGGACACCCAGACCAGGTCGTCGCCCGCGTCGAGTTCGTCCTCCAGCCGCGAGACCACGCCCGTGCCGGCGTACCCGGACCCCAGCACGACGACCGTCGCAGACATACGGAGCACTGGGGAACGGTCAGATAAATGGGCTTTGAAATACGCCGTCGCTTGGTAGTTGTTTTCACTCGATCCACGGCGGGTGGAAAACGCCGAATCCGCGGCGAGAGACGGCCGTTCGATGCGCTTCCGGGCCCGTCGACCTCCCGGGCTGCCGGCGTCACAAAGGGTATGGCCGCGGCTGGCGGAATGGGCGTATGAACATCGACGGGGGACGACTGAGAGCCGACATCGAGGCCAACGCCGGGTACGGCGCCATCGAGTCCGGGACCGGTCGCGGACGGACCGCCCTCACGGGAACCGACGCCAACCGGGGGTGTCGGGACCGACTCGTCGAGCGCATGGAGGCGGCGGGACTCGACGTCCGGATCGACGCCGTCGGCAACGTGGCCGGTCGCTGGGAGCCGCCGAGCGCCGATCCCGATCTGGCCCCGGTCGCGACCGGAAGCCACCTCGACTCGGTTCCGGAAGGCGGTATCTTCGACGGGCCGCTGGGGGTGTACGCCGCCCTGGAGGCGGTCAGGGCCATGCAGGACGCCGGCGTCGAGCCGGCACGACCGATCGAGGTCGTCTCCTTCACCGAGGAGGAGGGGCAGCGATTCGGCGGCGGCATGCTCGGCTCCGCGGTCGCGACTGGCGGACGATCCGTCGAATCCGCTCTCGCGCTCGAAGACGACGCCGGTGAGTCGCTCGAGGAAGCGCTCGAAGCCATCGGGTACCGGGGAGACGGACGACTGGACGCGAGCGAGTGGGACGCCTGGCTCGAACTCCACGTCGAGCAGGACACGACCCTCGAGGCGGCGGGCGTTCCGGTGGGGATCGTGACCACGATCACGGGGATCGCACACTACACCGCGGTCGTCGAGGGCGAGGCGAACCACGCCGGCGCGACGGCGATGGACGAGCGTCGGGACGCCCTCGTCGCCGCCGGCGAGGTGGTTCGGGACGTCGAGCGGGCGGCGAAGGAGGTGGTCGCGACGGACAGCCCGACGGCGGTGGCGACGGTCGGGCGCCTGGAGGTATCCCCCAACGCCACGAACGTCGTTCCCGGCCGTGTCGATCTGGGGATCGACGTGCGCGACGTCCGGCGCGAGTCGATGGACGCCCTCGAAGGTCGCCTCGAGCGGAGCCTCGCCCGCGTCGCCCGGGATCGGGAGGTCGACACGTCGCTCGAGACCGAACTGGACGTCGACCCGGTGCGGATGAGCGACCGCGTCCGCGAGGTCGCCCACCGGGCGGCCGAGACGGCGGGGATCGACGCGATGGACCTCCCCTCCGGCGCCGCTCACGACACGATGCACGTCGCCGGCGTGACCGACGCCGCCCTCCTCTTTGCACCGTCGCGCGACGGGATCTCGCACTCCCCCGACGAGTGGACCGACTGGGAGGACTGTGCGACGGCGACGACGGTACTCGCCGAGGCCGTTGCCGACTTGGCGACCTGATTCGGGGGTCCACACGCGGGCGGGAGGTCAGTTCCCGCCGAAGGCGTCCTTGACCTTCCGCCAGGAGGATTCGAGGGAATCGATCCGGGTAGAAAGGTGGTCCACGTCGGATGCGACCTCGTCGATCGAGCCTTCGAGGTCCGATCTGAGGTCCCGACGTTCGTCCTCGAGTTCCGACCGGAGTTCCCGCTGGTCGTCCTCCAGGTCCTCGATCCGCGAGTCCTGATCGGACATCGTCGAGTCCAGGTCCCCGATTTGCGTCTCGAGGGCCCCGATTCGCTCCTCGACCGCCGACATGTGGTCGTCGTGGCCGTCGAGCGTTTCCCGCAGGTCTGCCTGCTGTTCGCGGACCTCCTCGAGTTCGTCCTCGAGGGACGCGAGCTCGTCCTTCAGGTCATCGACCGTCGCCTCGAGGTCCGCGATGATCTCGTCCGCGGTACCGTTCTCGTCGATGAACGCTTCGAGGGCCTCGATGTACGCCTCGAACTCGGTGACGCGGCTCTCCACGTGCTCGATCCGGGCCCCCGTCGAACGTGGCGCTTCGATACCGAGCGCCTCCCGAAGCGCCTCGACTTCCTCGTCCGACAGCGCCCCGGAGCGCAGTTGGTTCACGAAAACGGACGGCACTTCCTCCCGCGTGACCGTCCGGTCGGTCGACGCCGATTCCTCGACGCTCGAAGCGCTGGACCCCCGGAGAAGTTCCCCGTCGCCCGTTCCGGTTCCGCCGTCGGTTTCCGACGCCCTGCGGTCCTCAGCAGCGGCCGCAGCCGCGGACTCGGGTTCGGGTTCTGGGTTGGGATGGGGGTCGGGGTCGGCGGCCGTCCGGCCCTCCCCCCGGGCGGTCGAACGATCCAGACTGAACTCGTCCTCGCCGTCCGACGCAGCCCGTCCGGATCCCGTCTCGTCGTTGGATTGGGGGCCGGACCCGCCTCCCCTGGCGAACTCGAACTCCAGGTCGTCGCCGTCGGACGCCTCGGCCCCGGCGTTCCCGTCGCGAGTCCCCCGTGAGGCCGCCGGGTCGCTGAGCGCCTCGCGCACCTTGCTGGCGATGCTGTCCGTCCGGTCGCCGCCAGAGCCCGCAGTCGCCGGCCGCCGGTCGATGACGTCGCCCGCCACGTCCCCAGCCATGTCGTCCACCGACTCCCGCTTCCCGCCACCGATCGTCTGAATGCGGTCCACGCTCGGCGGGACCAACAGCGGTTCCTCGTCCCTAACTCCCGTCACGACGTACCCGAGGCTGGCCGCCTCGTCGGGCTCGACGACGACTTCGAAACGGAGCCCATTCTCGTCCGTGAACGACCACCGGTCGGGGTCGACGTTCTCGTGCGCGTCGACCTCGTCAACCTCGATGGTTGGAAGCTCCTCCACGAACCGGGCACCGACCACGTCCTCGACCTTGGCTTCGGCCTGCAGGTTCACGATGGCCCGGTCGGCATCGGTTCTTGCGACCCGTTTCTCGATCCGCAACTCGTCGGTTTCGGTTTCGACAGTTTCGACCGTACCGAATCGGGCGAAATCTATGCCCCCCGCGACGATAGTGACGTTCGTTGGCATTGGCGAATCCCCCTGGCCGGCGGTTTCCCTGGACCCCCGCCCTGGTGTCTGTCAGTTAGGAATCAGTTCATTTAATCATTTCGGCTAATAACGGCGCGATACACCCCGTTTTCAGTCTCAGAAACCGCCCTTCGACCCGCGAATGGGGAAGCCTATTGAGCCGCCAGTCCGACCAGGGACCCATGGAAAGCATCCTGCGGGACGACGTCGAACGGTTCGTGCGGACCGTCGCCACCAGCCAGGACGGCGTCCTCGCGGAGATGGACCACTACGCCCGGGAACAGGGGTTCCCCCACGTGGGCCACGAGGTCGGCGCGACCCTTCGCCTGCTGGCCAGGCTCGTCGACGCCAGGCGAGCGTTCGAGTTCGGGTCCGGGTTCGGCTACTCGGCCTACTGGATCGCGGCGGCGCTCCCTGCCGACGGCGAGATCGTCCTCACCGAACACGACGAGGACGAACTCGAGATGGCACGGGAGTTCATGGCCCGCGGCGGGTTCGACGGCCTGGCACGGTACGAGGGCGGCGACGCGATCGAAACTGCGGAGACGCACGAAGGTCCGTTCGACGTCGTCCTGATCGACATCGAGAAGGACCGCTACCTGGAGGCCTTCGAGACCATTCGTGACGAGGTTTCGACCGGCGGCGTCGTCGTCGCTGACAACGCGATGACGTCCGGCAGCGTCGACTTCGAGGCGCTGTTGGCCCACGTCGAGGGCGAGAACCCGGACATGAACGAGAGTACGTCAGGGATCGCCGAATACCTGGACGCCGTCAGGGACGACCTCGCCTTCGAGACGGTCGTCTGGCCGCTGGGCGAGGGGCTGGCGGTGAGCTATCGCCAGTCCGACATCGACGTACGCGACGATTGAGTGATCGCACCGTCGCTCCGACGGTCGCCCCGGTGCCCTCCTCGCGGGTGGCCCCCGTTTCAGCCGGGGGCCGCGCCTCGTCGGGAATTCCCTACGCCCCCTCGAACCCGTCCTCGAAGCGGAAGGTGCCGTCGCGCTGGACCACGTCGCCGTCGACCTCGATGGACGAATCGTCGGTCATGTCGACGATCATGTCCATGTGGATCGCGCTCTGGTTCCGTTCCATGTCGTCGGGCACCGTCCACTCGTAGGCCCGACCCAGCGCCAGGTGAACGGTGTCGCCCATCTTCTCGTCGAACAGCATGTTGTAGGTGAACCGGTCGATGTCCCGGTTCATCCCGATCCCGAGTTCGCCCAGGCGCCTGGCGCCTTCGTCGGTGTCGAGGACCGCCGAAAGCACCTCCTCGTTCTTCCCGGCCGAATGCTCGACGACCTCGCCGTCCTCGAACCGCAGGTAAACGTCCTGGACTTCCCGGCCCTGGGCCATCAGCGGTTTGTCGAACAGCACCTCCCCCTCGACGCTATCGGGGACCGGCGCGATGTAGACCTCGCCGCCGGGGAGGTTCCTTTCGGCGTAGTCGTTCTCGGCGACCATTCCCTCGACGCTCATCGTGAGGTCAGTCGTGTCGCCCGAGACGATGTGGACCTCGCTCCCGTCGTCGAGGATTTCGACGAGGTTGGCCTGGAACTCGCGCTGTTCGTCCCAGTCCTTGTTGATCGCGCCCCAGACGAACTCCTCGTAGGCCTCGGTGGACATCTCCGCGTCCTGGGCGTTGCCCGGGGCTGGGTACTGCGTCCCCACCCACCGCTTCTCCATCATCTGCGACTGGATGGGCTCCATCAGCTGGGCGAAGGCGGTGTTCTTCTCGGGGTCGACGTCGCTCGTCTCGTGGGTGTTCTCGCTGGCCCGGATCCCGATGGAAACGTCGACGTTCTCGACCATCGCTGCCAGCGTGTCGGGCACCTCGTCGTAGTCGTCGGGGTCCATCGCCCGCATGAACGCCCGGTTGGCCCGATCGGGCTGGGCGAACATGATCGGGAACGCCCCCTTCTCCCCGATCAGTTCGTGGAGGGCAACCAGGAGGTCCTCGGCCAGCCGACCCCCGCTGATCAGGACCTCGTCCCCCGGCTGGACGTCGACCGAGTGTTCGACGATGATGCGTGCGTGCTCCCTGACTCTGGGGTCCATGCTCCGCACCACGGTCTCCCCCGGGTTAATGGTTTGGAGAAGAACACTTCTGTTCGACGGCCGACGTTTGTTTCACTGTACCAAACTGGAAATCCGGGGCCGTTCGACACCGTGTCCGGATCGACCGGCCGAACGGCCATCTTCGGCCATTCGGGGTTCCGGGCTCCCCGCTTCCGTCGGACGCCGCTACTCCGCCCCGAATCCGTCCTCGAACCGGAAGGTGCCGTCGCGCTGGACCACGTCGCCGTCCACCTCGATGAACGAGTCCTCGCTCCGACCTTTTTCCGCTCGGGTCGTCGCTGGCGACCGCTCGCGCATAAACGTCGATGAAAAACCGCTCCGGCGGTTTGCCTACCCGTCGAATCCATCCTCGAACCGGAAGGTGCCGTCGCGCTGGACCACGTCGCCGTCCACCTCGATGAACGAGTCCTCGCTCATGTCGACGATCATGTCCATGTGGACTGCGCTCTCGTTGCGCTCGCGATCCTCGGGGACGTTCATCTCGTAGGCGCGGCCGATCGCCATGTGGACGGTGTCGCCCATCTTCTCGTCGAACAGCATGTTGTAGGTGAACCGGTCGATGTCGCGGTTCATCCCGATCCCCAGTTCGCCAAGCCGCTTGGCGCCCTCGTCGGTGTCCAGAACGGCTGCAAGCACGTCTTCGTTCTTTTCCGCCGAATACTCGACGACCTCGCCGTCCTCGAACCGCAGGGAGACGTCCTGCACCTCGCGGCCCTGGGCCATCAGCGGCTTGTCGAACAGCACCTCCCCCTCGACGGTATCCGGAACTGGAGCAGTGAACACCTCGCCCCCGGGCAGGTTGTTCTCGGCGTAGTCGTTCACGGGTTCCATTCCGTCGACGCTCATCGTGACGTCCGTCGTGTCGCCCGAGACGATCCGCACTTCGTCGCCCTCCTCCAAGATGTCGACCAGGTTGGCCTGGAACTCGCGCTGTTCGTCCCAGTCCTTGTTGATCGCGTCCCAGACGAACTCCTCGTAGGCCTCGGTGGACATCTCGGCGTCCTGGGCGTTGCCCGGCGCCGGGTACTGCGTCCCCACCCACCGCTTCTCCATCATCTCGTCCTGAATTGGCTTCATGACCTTCGAGTAGGCCTGGTTCTTCCGGGGGTCGACGTCGCCGGTTTCGTGGGTGTTGCGGGCGGCCCGGATGCCGATCGCGACGTCCGCCTCCTCGACGGCCGCCATCTGGTGCTCGGGGAG
>Ga0207797_1001407_pt1 | contig 17380 bp, 15 predicted proteins | sample PRCRCaboRojoPR_6_FD_187275 | JGI IMG/M metagenome (GOLD analysis project Ga0207797, IMG submission 187275) | Marine sediment microbial community from Cabo Rojo, Puerto Rico - PR CR 10% Liquid 1 (SPAdes) | ecosystem: Environmental > Aquatic > Marine > Coastal > Sediment | place: Cabo Rojo, Puerto...
TTTCGTCAATAGCATGGGCGGCACGCCGGACATCGAGCTCCCCATCGTCTATCGGAAGCTGCACGAGATCTGCCAGGACAAGGGGCTGGAGATCGTGCGTAACCTGATCGGCCGCTACATCACCTCGCTGGAGATGGAGGGGGTCTCGATCACGCTGCTGAAGATGGACGACGAGATGATCGAGCTCTGGGACGAGCCGGTCAAGACCCCGGGGCTTCGCTGGAAAATGTAGGCTATTTGAATGCTGAGGACCCCTGCCTGGTCTCGTCGTTAAGAGAGGGTGGGCAGGGAGTCCTCCGATTGGAATAGAGACACAGAACGGATAGGCTTTCGCAAAGGAGACAGCCCAGGATGCCCATTACGACCGAGGATATACTCACTTGCCTTCACCGCATGGCGGACGTCATTGAGGAGAACAAGAAGTATCTCACCAAGCTCGACTCGGCCATCGGTGACGCCGACCACGGCATCAACATGAACCGTGGATTCAAGGCAGTCCTAAAGAAGGTGTCATCGGCAGAGGACAAGGACGCCGGCACCATTCTCAAGACCACGGGCATGGCGCTCGTTTCCAGTGTGGGCGGGGCAGGTGGGCCTCTGTACGGGACAGCCTTCATGCAGGCCGGCATGGCTGTGGCTGGCAAGTACGAGTTGGAGGGCGAGGATATCTTGAACGCTCTTGACTCGGCCCTGGACGGCGTCGTTATGCGCGGTAAGGCGAGTCCCGGCGATAAGACGATGGTCGATGCCATCACGCCGGCCGTCGAGGCGATGGAGGAGGCGCTGGACAAGGGCGCCGACGCCGCTGGGGCGCTGGAAGCAGCGGCAGAGGCAGCCCATCAGGGCATGAAGGATACCATTCCCATGCTGGCGAAGAAGGGCCGGGCCAGCTATCTGGGAGAACGCAGCATCGGCCACCAGGATCCAGGTGCCACGTCGTCTTACCTGCTCATCCAGGTCATGGCCGATCTGGCACGGGAGAAGACGGAGAGCTGAGCAGACGTTCTAGGCGGCGCACAGCTCCTGGGCAAGGACCAGCGTAGACGCCAGTCGACGGGTGTCTCGTATAGCAGACCCGCGGATAGCCCAGGGCACTTCACATTCGTAGTCGTATGGTAGACAGGACGAAAAGGAGTGTAACAAAGATGGCAGCAAAGAAATACGCAGCGGCAATTGACCAGGGAACGACCAGCACTCGATTCATGATCTTCAGCCACGGCGGTGAGGTGGTCGGCTCGCACCAACTGGAGCACGAGCAGATCTATCCGCAGGCCGGTTGGGTGGAGCACGATCCGCTGGAGATCTGGGCGCGGACCGAGGACGTCATAGGCGAGACGCTGAAGGAGACCGGTGTTCGACCGTCGGAGATCGCCTCCATCGGCGTCACCAACCAGCGCGAGACGACCGTGGTCTGGAACAAGAACACCGGCGAGCCCTACTACAACGCCGTTGTCTGGCAGGACACCCGCACCAAGGATATCTGCGACGATCTGGCCGAGGACGGAGGACAGGATCGTTTCCGCCCCAAGGTCGGTCTTCCATTGGCCACCTACTTCTCCGGTCCGAAGATTCGGTGGCTGCTGGACAACGTCGATGGCCTCCGCTCCGCTGCGGAGCGCGGTGACGCCGTCTTCGGCAACATCGACACCTGGGAGATCTGGAACCTGACCGGCGGCCCCAACGGCGGCGCCCACGTGACCGACGTCACCAACGCCAGCCGGACGATGTTGATGAACCTAGAGACGCTGGACTGGGATCAGGAGATCCTGGACACGATGGGAATTCCGCGCAAGATGCTCCCGGAGATCCGCCCATCCAGTGATCCGGATCTTTACGGTCACACGACGGGAGACGGCCCCTTCGGTGCTGAGATCCCGGTCTGCGGTGCCCTTGGCGACCAGCAGGGCGCGCTAGTGGGCCAGACCTGCTACAGCCCCGGCGAGGCGAAGAACACCTACGGCACGGGCTGCTTCATGCTCCTCAACACGGGCACGGAGCCGGTTCCCAGCGAGAGCGGCCTGCTGACCACGCTGGCCTATAAGATGGGCGATAACGACGCCGTCTACGCCCTAGAGGGCTCCATCGCCATCACCGGCGCCCTGGTACAGTGGCTCCGGGATAACCTGGATATGTTCGACATGTCCAAGCACGTCGAGGACTTCGCCAAGGAGGTCGATGACAGCGGCGGCATCTACTTCGTGCCGGCCTTCTCCGGGCTGTTCGCCCCCTACTGGCGCAGCGACGCCCGCGGCGTCATCGTGGGCCTGACGCGCTACATCAACAAATACCACATCGCCCGCGCCGCCCTGGAGGCCACGGCCTACCAGACCCGCGAGGTACTGGACGCTATGGAGCAGGACTCTGGCGTCCCGCTGGAGGCGCTGAAGGTGGACGGCGGCATGGTCTACAATGAGATGTTGATGCAGTTCCAGGCAGACATCCTGGGTGTCCCGGTCATCCGCCCGACCGTCTCCGAGACAACGGCCTTGGGCTCGGCGTATGCCTCCGGCCTGGCCGTGGGCTTCTGGGACGATATTGAGTCCCTGCGCGAGAACTGGAACATCGACAAGCGGTGGGAGCCTGAGATGGACCCGGAGACCCGCAAGGAGCTCTACCAGGGATGGAAGAAAGCGGTGGAGCGAACCTTCGACTGGGTCTAGCAGTACATGGTGCAGGAGCATAGATGACTCGAGGGGAACCAGGACAGCGAGTCCTGGTTCCCTCCGTTCAAATGATGAGATAGCGATTCAGCGGCTATGGGCTATCCAGCAAGTAGGGAACGAGGTGCAACGTGCATACTATTGTCTGCATGAAACAGGTGATCGATCCGGAGGTTCCTCCGCACCTTTTCGAGATCGATGCCGAGGAGATGAAACAGAAGCGAGGGACGCATCCGCTGGTAATCAGCGCCTACGATGAGGTGGCCATCGAGGTTGGCCTACAGCTGAAGGAGAAGACGGACGGAAAGGTCACCGTTATCACTATCGGTGGCGAGGACACCGTGGAATCGCTCCATCAGGCCCTGGCGATGGGCGTGGATCAGGCGATTCGGGTGACGGATCCGGCCTTCGATGACGCCGACGCCTTCGGAAAGGCCCGGATACTGGCCGCCGCGCTCCGAAAGGTGGAGGATTTCGACGTCGTCCTCTGCGGACGACAGGCGGGGGACGTTGAGCTGGGACTGGTGGGCCCGTTCCTAGCCGAGGAACTGGATCTTCCCTGTGCGACGATCATCGCCAATCTTGAGCCTCACGACGACAAGGTGCGCATGCGGCGGCCGGTGGAGACTGGTTACGAGATCCTTGAGGCGTCGCCGCCTTTCCTGGGCACGGTGACCAACGACGAGAGCAACGTGCCGCGCTACGCTTCGGTCAGAGGAATGTTGGCTGCTCGACGGGCGGAGATTCCAGTCTGGTCTGCTGACGATCTCGGGATCGAGCCCGACCACGTCGGGCCGGCTACATCGCAGATCGAGATGACCGAGCTCTTCGTGCCCGAGACGGACGTCGAGATCGAGCTCATTCAGGGCGAGACTGGAGCGGAGAAGGCCAAGAACCTTGTGGACTACCTCAAGGAAGAGAGTTTGATCTAGGGGAAGGGGACACGATGAGTATTTTGACATTCTGCGCTGCATCCAGTGAAGCCCTCCCCGATGCTCCATTGGAGGTGTTGGCTGCAGCGCGGCACTTGAGCGAGGAGCTGGGAGGACGAGACGTTCACGCTCTGCTCCTGGGATCTGGCGTTGAGGAACACGCAGCCCGTCTGATTGAACAGGGCGCAGATGGCGTCTTCGTCGTTGACGATCCACAACTCGAGAATCTCCAGGCGGAGCTGGTACTGGCCGCTGTAGAGGAGGCTGTTGAGCAGCTTTCTCCCGCGGTGATCATCTTTCCGCATAACGACCTGAGCGGTGGGCATGTCGCTCCGCGTCTGGCAGGTCGGCTGAAGACCGGCATCGTGACCGACTGCACGAGCATACAGGTGGACGGCGACACAATTCGCTGGCTTCGCCCGGTCTACGGAGGCAAGGCGATGGCCTATATGGTCGCCGAGGGGCCATTGCAGATCGGCACGATGCGAGCCCTGGCCTACGAGCCTTTGGAACCCGATGTATCTCGCGACGGAACGGTCGAGACCCTGGACGTGGATCTGGGAGCGGCGTCGGTCGACGTGCCGGTGGTGGACCAGATCGTTGAAGAGGAGGAGTTTGCCGGGCGCAGCATCGATCGAGCCGACATCATCGTCAGCGGTGGACGTGGAATGGGCGATGAAGAGGGGTTCGAGAGCATCAAGCGATTGGCCGAGGTTATGGACGCGGCGATTGGTGGATCGCGGCCGGCTGCTGATAGCGGCTGGGTGCCGCACTCGCATCTGGTGGGGCAGACGGGTAAGATCGTGGCGCCGCAACTTTATATCGCTATCGGAATCTCGGGAGCGCCACAGCATATGTCGGGAGCGGGTTCGTCAAAGACGATTGTGGCGATAAACAAGGATGAGGATGCTCCCATCTTCAAGGCGGCGCACATTGGCGTGGTGGACGAATGGGAGAACGTTCTACCGGCCCTAATCGAAGAATTGCAGGAGAAGTAAGGGTTCGGGGGACCTGAGGGGAAGGAGAAAGGGTATGAAGAAGCTAGAGACCCAGGTTGTCGTTATCGGGGGTGGGATTACGGGATGCAGCGTGCTGCGCGATCTGTCGATGCGCGGTTTGGACGCTCTGCTCTTCGAGCGGGGGAACCTATCGGAAGGGACCACGGGGAACTTCCACGGGCTGCTGCACAGCGGCGGGCGGTACGCCGTGAAGGACCAGCCGGCGGCCATCGAGTGCATTGAGGAGAACCGCATTCTGCGGCGCATCGCGCCCCAGGCTATTGAGGATACCAGCGGCTTCTTCGTGACGTTGACGGATGAGGACGAGGAGTTCCTGCCCACGTTCCTTGACGGCTGCGAGGCCTGCGGCATTCCTCACGAGGTCCTTTCCGCTGAGGAAGCGCTGGAGAAGGAGCCCGCCCTGTCCCCGGATGTGCGCACCGCGGTGGAGGTGCCCGATGGCAGCATCGATGGGTGGGACCTCTGCATTGGGAGCGTGAACGCCGCCAAGGAGTTGGGGGCCGAGGTCTTCCTGTTTACGCCGGTGACGGACATCCTGGTGGAGGACGGGCGCGTGGTGGGCATCCAGGCGAAGGACCAGAACAGCGGTGAGGAATATGAGGTGCGCGCGGAGTACGTGGTAAACGCCAGCGGGCCGTGGACGGAGGAGGTTGCGGCATTGGCGGACGTGCACGTGCCCATGGAGCTCAGTCCTGGGACGATGATCGTGCTGGACGGGCGGCCCGTGCAGCGGGTGATCAACCGTTGTCGGTACCCTTCGGACGGGGACATCATCGTGCCGGTGGGGACGACTATCGTGCTGGGCACGACGTCGAAGGAGATTGAGGATCCCGACAACTACTCCATCGAGCAGTGGGAGGTGGACGTAGTGTTGACAGAGGGGATCAAGATGCTGCCGAAGATCGAGGAGATGGGCATCCAGCGCTGCTACGCGGGCGTGCGCCCGCTCTACGAACCGCCGGAGGACCTGGAGGGGAAAGAGGGAGGCCGGGAGGTCAGCCGCGCCCACTTCGTGCTCGATCATGAGGAACGAGATGGAGTACCGGGATTCGTCACCATCACCGGTGGGAAGGTGACCACGTCGCGCCGGATGGCGGAGGACACCGTCGATCTCGTGGCGGAGAAGATGGGGGTGGATGAGCCATGCCGCACCGCCGAGGTGCCTCTTCCCACGATGTCGTGACGCAGATAGACTACCGTCGAGCAAACTTATGACAAAACGGGGCCGCCATCGAGAGCGTTCGAAGCGTACGGAGCAGAATGAGCAGGGAACCTCTTTTGAGTGGATTCCTCTATGGGGATGGATTCTGCTCTTCCTCGTCCCACTGCTTCTCAGTGAGTTTATGTTCTGGAACGTGCGCAAGATACCGAGTATGATTATCTTCCCTGTGGCCTGGATCGGCTTCTGGTACACACTCATGGCGAGGTCGGGATGGCCGATCTTGAAGAACCGCAAGAAAGAGGAGAGCTCTACTAGCCGAGACGATGGCTGAAAGACGGGACGGGGAGCTGGAAGAGACCGAAGGCGCAAGCGCACGACCTGACTCAGCTGCGGACGCGGAAGGGGGCGATGAAGGTCCCGAATCCGCATTGGAGGATGAGGGTAAGGGGCGCGGTGCACGGCTGGAGATGGCGCTGCGAGAGGCTGAGACCATAGCACAGAACCTGAAAGAGAGTGGTACGCGCCGTTAGTCGACCGCTGAGAGACGCTATTCGACGCTTGGAGGAAAGAAGCGGAGGAGACCGACCTCAGTTCGCTGAAGATTTCGCTCGCTTCGCGGAGCGTCACGATCTGAGGGGCTGGGAGGGGTGGTTCAGTCCCTATGACGATCAGATCTATGAGGCTGTCGTCAGTCAGATCAGATCGCGCGACCTGGTGTTCGAGATCGGAGCGGGGGACCTCCGTCTCGCCCTGCGCCTGGCAGAGCAGGCACAGCACGTATACGCGATTGAGGTGAATCCCCTCATTCTGGCGCAGGCGTTGAGCCGCGTGGGCCTGGATCTTCCGCGCAATCTTCACGTCATCTGCGCTAACGCGCTTGATTTTCCGTTCCCGTCGTCCATTTCGGTCGCGGTGCTGTTGATGCGGCACTGCCATCACTTCCCGGACTACGTCGATCGTCTGGAGGCGGCTGGTTGCCGGCGGCTGATCACGAACGCGCGTTGGAGGACTCACGTCGAGGCGATCGACCTGACCATGCCACCCATCGATTTCGACGCGGTGGACGAGGGCTGGTATGCATGTCGCTGCGGGGCGACGGGGTACGTGGGCGTGGGAGATCGAGCCAGGGAACGCCCTGCCGAGGTCGCCTACTGCCCGACTTGCAGGGTTCAGAGGTCGTCGGTGGTCTGAGCAGGCGATAGTCCGTACTATGGACGGCTTCTTTCGAAGCAGCAAAGCGTAGACAAGATGTTCGGCAAGCCGCCGAGGAAAGGAGAGGACGACACGATGAGGTTAGAAGGGAAGAAGGTAGCGGTTCTTGTAGGGCCCGGATACGAGGATCTCGAGTTCTGGGTGCCCGTTATGCGGCTGCGGGAGGAAGGGGCCGATGTGACCATCGTCGGACCGACCGCCGGGGCCGAGTACGCCAGCAAGCATGGCTGTCTGACGGCAACGGTAGAGGTGGGTGCCGACGAGGTGTCGGCCGACGACTTCGACGGCGTCGTCGTGCCCGGCGGATGGGCACCGGACAAGCTGCGCCGATACGAGGGCGTCACGAATCTGGTCCGCGGGACGTACGAGCAGGGGAAGATTGTTGGCTCCATCTGCCACGCAGGGTTGGTGCTGATCTCGGCCGGCATCGTGGAGGGCCACCGCGCCACGGGCTCCACGGGTATCAAGGACGACCTGATCAACGCTGGCGCCACGTGGGTGGATGAATCCGCCTTCCGCGAAGATAACCTGGTCTGGGGCCGCGTCGTCGCCGATATCCCCAACTTCTGCCGCGAGCTTGTCGCTGCCCTGGAGGAGTAGCCTCTACCACTACCATCGAGCACGTCCAACTACGAATTGAGGAGAGGACCCTTGGTTAGCATCGTCGTCGTCGCGCACAGCGAGGAATTGGCCGTTGGTGTCGTCAAGTTGGCCAGCCAGATGGCAGGCGAGGAATCGGTTCCCATTTTCCCGGCCGGTGGGACCGAGGATGGTCGTCTGGGGACTAGCTTCGACAAAGTCGAACGAGCACTCCAGGAAGCTCTGGACGAAGGGGATCAGGTGCTGATCCTGGTGGATCTGGGCAGTGCCGTGATGGTTACCCAGATGGCCATCGAAGCCCTCCCCTCGGACGCGCAGGATCGCGTTCACATGACGAACGCTCCTCTCACCGAGGGCACCATTGCAGCAGTCGTGGCCGCCGCGGGAGGTGAGGGGATAGACGGCGTGCGACTGGCGGCTGAGAAGGCCCTGGCGACGCCCAAGGTTCCCGAGTTGGAGCCGGTCGAGGCAGCCGAGGCTCCTTCTCATGAAGAGCCCGAAGCTCCTTCTGCCGAGGAGCCTGAGGCTGAGGGGAAGAGCGTGGAGATGACCGTGCCCAACCCAACCGGTCTCCACGCCCGTCCCGCGGCGCGGTTCGTGCGCACGGCTATGCGCTTTGATGCCCAGATCACCGTGCAGAATGTGACTCACGGTCGGCCGCGGGCGAACGCCAAGAGCATGATGGAGGTGGCGAACACCGGGACGGCCCGGCAGGGCGAACGAATCCGCGTCACCGCTGAGGGTGACGAGGCTGAGAAGGCTCTCGAAGCTCTCCGGGCTCTGGTCGAGGATGGTTTCGGTGAGATGGAGGGTGAGGAACAGGCCGCGGCAGAGTCGGTGGAGACCGAGGCACCCGAGGCCGAGAGGGCTGAGATGCCGCCCGAAACCCGACAACCGGCGCCGGAGCCAGCCTCTAAAGAAGCCGGTGGGCTCCAGGGCATTCCAGCCTCCGAGGGCTTCGCCGTAGGTCCGGCCTTCGTCTACCGGCCTCCTGCGCTGGAAGTAGAGAGCAGGACCGTATCTGATCCGTCGGAGGAGGTGGTTCGTCTACAGCGGGCGCTCGAGGAGGCCCGGGAGCAATTGACGGATCTGCAGGCGGACATTGCGGAGCGCGACGAGGAGGTAGCGGAGATCTTCGAGTTCCAGCGCATGATGCTGGAGGATCCCACCCTCGTGGATGGTATGGAGGAGGAGATCCGGGAGGCCTCGTCCAACGCCGAGGCGGCGGCGGAGATGGTCACGGAGGAGTGGGAGAGGCGCCTGGAGAGCGGTGAGGACACGCTGATGCGCCTCCGCGCCGCCGATGTGCGCGATGCAGGGAATCGGGTGCTGCGCATCCTCCTCGGCATGTCGGAAGAGCAGACCCTCCGCTCGCTGCCGGAGCCCGTCGTCGTGGTGGCCGACGAGCTGACCCCGTCGGACACGGCTCAGATGGACCGTGAGATGGTGCAGGCTCTCTGTATGGCGGGCGGCGGCGCGACCTCTCACGTGGCTATTCTCGCGCGGATGTGGAGCATTCCCGCCGTGGTCGGCCTGGGCGAAGAGGTGCTCGCGATAGCAGATGGGACGCCCCTGGCCGTGGACGGCCACGAGGGCCGGGTGGAGGTCGATCCTCCCGAGGACGTGATCCGGGAGTATGAGGAGCAGCGCAAGGCTCGGGCCGCACGTCTGGAACGGGCCATGGCCGAGCGTGAGGCGGCGGCGGTCACCAGGGACGGACATCGCGTCGAGGTGGTGGCGAACGTGGGCGACGTCGCCTCGGCCCGCGAGGCTCTTGAGTTCGGGGCGGAGGGAGTGGGTCTCCTCCGTACCGAGTTTCTCTACCTGGACCGGGCGACCGTGCCGGATGAGGAGGAGCAGTACGGGGCCTACCGGGCCATCGCCGACGTGATGGAACAGAGGCCTCTCATCATCCGCACCCTGGACGTGGGCGGCGATAAGCCGCTGCCCTACCTCGATCTCGAGGCGGAGATGAACCCCTTCCTGGGGGTGCGGGCCATTCGACTGGCGCTCCGGCGGCCAGACCTCTTCCAGCCGCAGCTCCGCGCCATTCTGAGGGCGGCTGAGGGCCGCAACGTGAAGGTGATGTTCCCCTTGATCGCCACCTACGCCGAGGTGGTGCAGGCGAAGGAGGCGCTGACGGAGGCGCATCGGACGCTGGCGGAGGAGGGCGTGCCCCACGCCGAGACCGTTGACGTCGGCATCATGGTGGAGACCCCGGCCGCTGCCCTGCAGGCGGATGCCATCGCCCCGTTGGTCGATTTCTTCAGCATCGGGTCGAACGACCTGACCCAGTACACGCTGGCCACTGACCGCGGCAACGAGGAGCTGGGATACCTCTTCCAGGCTCTCGATCCGGCGGTGCTGCGTCTGATCGATCGGGTCATCGAGGCCGCCCACGCGGCGGGCAAGTGGGTCGGACTCTGCGGTGAGCTGGCCGGGCGCCGCCGGGCGATTCCCGTGCTGCTCGGCCTGGGCTTGGACGAATTCAGCATGACGCCCCGCGCTGTTCCTGAGGCGAAACAGATCATCCGCTCCCTGTCACTGGCCGAAGCGAAGGAGATCGCGCAAGAAGCCCTCGGCATGTCGACGGTAGAAGACGTCGAAGGCTACCTCGACGCGGTCCTCGACGATCTAGAACCTCCGTCCGCCGAATAGCCTAGAACCTCTGCGAGCTCCGGCGGCCCCGGCGACTGCGGGAAGCCCAGACCCGTGCACGACCAGACGCGGCCGTCGGACTCGCTAGCCCCACCTTGCTGCGACCCACTTGCTCCCTGATTCGTCGGTCCACTGAGCTCGAACCTGCTCCCAGTGGACGAGAGTCCACGGTCTGTAGGGCTGAGGAACCGCAGGACTGTCGTCCAGCTCGAGCGTGGGGGGAGGGACTCGCGATCGGGTAGGGGCGTGCTTCCAGTGGACGAGAGTCCACGGTTTGTTGGGCTGAGGAGCCGCAGGACTGTCGTCCAGCTCGAGCCGGGCAGGTAGGTTTGATGGCCCGTACGCCGCGGGCTGAAGGTTGGGAGCGGGTTGTCATTGGGACTCGCCGTCCTCTTGTTTGACGAAGGCCTGGTGGAAGGCTTCGGGCATCGAGGGGCGGGGTCGGTAGCCGGGGACGGTTTCCTGGAGTTTGGCGAGGACGCGATCGGGGTCGCCAGCGCGGGTGAGGGCCTCGAGAGCCTCCAGGTGATGGGTGAGGCGCTCGGTGGACCAGCCGTCGGTGCTCCGGGCACGGAGGATCTTCTCGTGGTGGGTGGGGCAGGGTTCCTCGTCCTCGCAGAAGAGCTCCTCGCTGAGCTTCTCGCCGGGGCGGGGCTCGGTGAAGACGATGTCGACATCACGGCCGGGCTCCAGACCGGAGAGGCGGATGAGGTGGCGAGCGAGGTCGACGATGCGGACCTGCTCGCCCATGTCGAGGACGAAGATCTCGCCGCCTTCGCCGAGGGCGCCGGCCTGGATGACGAGCTGGACGGCCTCGGGGATGGTCATGAAGTAGCGCTCCATGTCCGGATGGGTGACGGTGACGGGGCCGCCGCGGGCGATCTGTTTCTGGAAGAGGGGGACGACGCTGCCGCGGCTGCCCAGGACGTTGCCGAAACGGACGGCGACGTAGGGGCGACCGGTGCGGCGGGCAGCGTCCTGGACGAGGAGTTCGGCGAGACGCTTGGTCGCTCCCATGACGTTGACCGGGTTGACGGCCTTGTCGGTGGAGATGAGGACGAAGCGTCGAACGTCGTGAGCAGCGGCGGCGGAGAGGAGGGCGTAGGTGCCGAGGACGTTGTTGGTGACGGCCTCGGGAGCGTTGCACTCCATAAGGGGGACGTGCTTGTGGGCGGCGGCGTGAAAGACGGCGTCGGGCTGGTGGGCGCGGAAGATGGCGTCGAGGCGGCGCCGGTGGCGGATGTCGGCGATGATGGGCCGGACATCGAGATCGGCGAAGCTGGCGCGAACCTCGGCGAGGATGCGGTAGATGGAGGTCTCGCCGTGGCCGACGAGGAGGAGGCGGCGGGGGCAACTGGCGGCGATCTGCCGGCAGAGCTCGGAGCCGATGGAGCCGCCGGCGCCGGTGACGAGGACGCCAGCGCCGCGGAGGTACCGGCCACCGTCACGCCCGTCGATCTCGATGGGGTCGCGGCGGAGGAGGTCGTCGATGGATACGTCGCGGACCTCCCGGACACTGACCCGGCCGGAGATCAGCTCGAAGATGCCGGGGATGGTGCGGCAGCGGACGCCGGCCCGCTGGCAGATCTGGACAACATCGCGTATGGCCCGGCCCGGGGCGGTGGGCATGGCGATGATGACCTCCTCGGCCTCATCGTGGTCCACGAGACGGGGGATGGCGTCGCGGTTGCCGCGGACGGGGACGCCGTGGACGGTCATACCGGACTTGGCCGGGTTGTCGTCGAGGAAGGCGACGGGGAAGAGGCCGAGACCGGGGTTCTCGAGCATCTCTCGGACGATCATAGCCCCGGCGTCGCCGGCGCCCATGACGAGGACGCGGCGCTGGTGGTCGGCGGGCGTCTTGAGGGGATCGCGGCCGTTGCTGCCGACGAGGGGGAGGGGCCGGTGCCCGAGGATGCGGAGGGTGAAGCGGACCCCGCCGATGAGGGGCAGACTGACGAGCCAGTCGAGAATGGGGATGGAGCGGGGGATGGGTGGGAAGGAGAGGCAGAGGGAGGCGAGGGAGTAGAGGGCAACGGTCGTGACGGCAGAGCCGCAGAGGGCGGCAAGGGTGATATCAACCGCCTCCCTGGCCCCGGCGTAGCGCCAGTAGCGGCGGTAGAGCCCGAAGAGGTAGAAGACGGGCAGCTTGACCAGGAACGCGAGACCGCCGAAGATGAGGAGGGTGCGCCGGTAGGCCCGGAGGCCGTCCAGGTCGAGGCGGAGGCAGAAAGCGACGGCGGCGGCGAGACCGATGAGCACGACGTCGGCCGCGACGAAGTACCGGTTCCGGAAGACCGGCACGTCCTCCGAAGACCAATGTCCTTGCCGCGTTTTCCCTTCGGCAGTCGCAAGTGTCACGCTGTTATCCTAGATCGAGTGGTATGTCAGTGATAGTGGGACAACGGCTCAACGGAAAAGGGCGATCACGGTCTGCATCACGATGGACAGGTCGTTGAGGACCGACCTGCGCTCCAGGTAGTCGAGCTCAATCCGGAGCTTGGCGGGCAGGACTTGATCCCGGTAAAGGCGCTCCCAATCCTCGCCTCGGAGCAGCTGCTCCTCATTGCGGAAGCGGACGGAGGCGGGGCCGGTGATGCCCGGGCGCACGTCCAACAGACGCCGCTGCTCAAGCGTATAACCGGCCACGTACGCCGGGTCCTCGGGACGAGGACCTACCAGGCTCATGTCGCCCCTCAGAACGTTGATCAGCTGCGGCAGCTCGTCCAGCTTGGTGCGGCGGAGCATCCGGCCGACGCGGGTCACGCGTGAATCCCCTGCGGACGTGATGCCCGGACCTTTGTGCGCTGCATCGGCAACCATCGTGCGGAACTTGATCATCCGAAAGGGCTCGCCAGCCCGGCCCGCCCGCTGGCCGCGAAACAGGATCGGGCCCGGTGAGTCGAGTTTGACTGCCAGGGCGACCAGGGCAAAGAGGGGGCTGAGGAGAACCAGCCCGATGCTGGACGCCGTAAGGTCGAGCGCGCGGCGGCAAGCCCTATCGACGGTGTTCTTCCACGACATCGGTGACCGCCTCAATGACGTCTGCCACGTCTCGATCGTCCATGCGGGGGTAGATGGGGAGGGAGACCAAGCGCTGGTACTCCCGATAGGCGACGGGGAAGTCGTCGGGCTCATAGCCGTACTTGTCCCGGTAGTAGGGATGGAGGTGGACGGGGATGAAGTGGACGCTGGTGCCGATCTTGCGCTGATTCAGCTTCTGGATGAAGCGGCCGCGGTCGATGGTCAGTCGGTCCAGGTGAAGGCGGATGGCGTAGATGTGCCAGGCGTGCCGGACCTCGGGGCGCCTCGTGGGGGTCTGAATCGCCTCCACCCGGGAGAAGGCCTCGGTGTACTGCCGGGCAATCTCCCGCCGCCGCTGTTGGAACCGCGGCAGCTTCCGCAGCTGGTGGATGCCGAGGGAGGCCTGGATGTCGGTCATGTTGCACTTGAAGCCGGGGAGGACGACCTCGTAGTACCAGGAGCCCTGGGCGCTGTAGCGCCTCCAGGCGTCGCGGGACATGCCGTGGAGGCTCCAGACGCGGGCCTCTTCGATCAGATCCGGGGGACCGGTGAGCATGCCGCCTTCTCCCGTGGTCATATTCTTGGTGGCGTAGAAGGAGAAGGCCGTGAGGCGTTGGCAGGGCGGCTGCTCTTGAGCATGCGAGCGTGGAGAGGTCTCCGGTTCGGCACGTCGGTCGCGGGAGGACGACCCAATGAGGCAGCCTTTGTAGGCGGCGGGGAGGGCGTGGGCGGCGTCCTCGACGACGGCGAGGTGGTGGTCGCGAGCGACGTCGAGTAGGGCGTCCATGTCGCAGGGGTGGCCGTAGAGGTGGACGGGGAGAAGGGCGGTGAGGTTGAAGGCTGAAGGTTGCAGGTCAGGTGCTGCAGGTCGGAGGGTTCTGGGAACCCATTTCTGGGCGGCGACGCCGCCCTGGGCGAGGTCGTGGGCAGCCTGGGCGACCTGGGTTGGGTCGACGTTGAGGGTGTCGGGGTCGACGTCGACGAGGATGGGGGCAGCACCGAGGTGTTCGATGACGTGGACGGTGGAGCAGAAGGTCATGGGGGTGGTGAGAACCGCGTCGCCTTCTCCCACGCCAAGGGCGGCCAGGCCGACGTGCATGGCGTCGGTGGCGGAGGCGACGGCAAGGGCCGCCTCTGCGCCAGTGTAGTGGGCGAACGCCCGCTCGAACCGGGTCACCTTGGGGCCGGTGGTGATCCAGTCTGAACGGAGCGTGTTCACCACCTCGGAGACGGCGTCGGCCCCGATCAAGGGAGGTGAGAAAGGAAGGAACGAATCGCGCACTATTCCTCCTCCTCCAAGCCTCGCTCTATCACGCCAAAGCGGAAGATGCCGGCCAGGAATCCACAGCCGTAACCGAGGTGAAGGGTCAAGAACACCAGCGGCAGCAGAGGGAGGTAGCTCGCTCCGCTCTGAAGAGCGATGCGGGCACTGGCACCTGCACTGGCGGCAAGATAGGGTCCGAGCACGAGCCCGGACCAGAGTGGGTTTCCCGTGATGAGAGTCGCTACCAGACCCGCAATCAGAGCCAGGAGAAAGGACGCCGGCACCACGTGCCGCCAGGATGGAACCGCTCCTCGCTTCTGAATCAGACGAATCTTGTAGTATCCGTATTGGAAGTACTGCTTCCAGAGGCTATCAAGCGCGGCGCGGCTGTAATACAGAGACCGAATCGAGGGGTCCAGCCAGATCTTGCCACCCGATTGAGTGAGACGGACGTTGAACTCGTCGTCCTGGTTGCGGACCAGCTCTTCGTCGAAACCTCCAATACGCTCAAAAACCTCCCGCCGATACAGACCGAAGGCGACCGTATCGGTCTCGCGCGGTTCCGCCTCTCTGCCGGCGGTGCGGAAGCTCGCTGTGCCGACGCCGAAACGTGAGCTCATGGCCAGGGCCACGGCCCCTCCCACGTATCCTTCTCCCACGGTCTCGAGGGCGCCGCCAACACAATCGGCATCCAGCTCGACGAGCCGCTGGGCACACCGGCGCACGTAGTCAGGTGGAACTGCCGAATGGCCGCCGAGCAGGAGGATGAGATCGCCCGAGGCCTTCTGGATCGCGATATTGGCTCCGCTCGGCATCACCTGCTGCGGATTGTCCACCAAGTAGAGGTTATCGTACCTCGTCTGCATCTGCTGGACTCGATCACGGGTGTCATCGGTTGACCGTCCGTCGGCGACCACGACCTCCAGCCGATGGGGGGAGTAGTCCTGCTCCATGACCGACGTGATGCTTTGGACGATGAAGCGCGACTCGTTGCGAACGGGCATGACCACGGAAACCATGGGGAGGCGACCAGCGCCTGGCAGCGCCACTCTCTCACCCGCGGTGGTCATCGTGGAGACCCGTTCCCCGCCGCAACCGTTTGTCAGCACCCCAGTTCCTCCAGCGCCTGCTGATAGTTGACGAAGCGCATCTCCCGGCTGGCCAGGTGGTCGATGAGCCAGACGTACCAGGCTCTCCATTCCTCGAAGCTGTCGGAGAAGTAGCGGTCGTGAAAGAGGACCGTCAGATAGTCCAGCTCCAGGCCCCGGGCGCGGGCGATGATGTCTCGGGTCTTCTCCTTCGCCCGCTCAAGACGGACGGTTCTGAAGCGACTGCCACGGCGCATCATGATCTCGACGTCGTGGATCTGGAGCGGGAACTCGACCAGGTCACCCACCCTCCAGGGGTTTCTGACAGCGCATACGGTGCTGTCAAACCGATATCCGAGGCGATCCAGGTAGGACAGGGTCCGATGGCTGCGCCGCAGGTAGTGCATCCTCACGCCAGCCGGGGCCACGGCAGCGAGGTTCTCGAAGGTGGCCCGTTCCTCCTCCATCTCCTCCAGGTGGTCGTAGGCGATGCCGTGGAGGCCGACCCCGAAGCCGTTGGCAAGGATTCTCGCCATCCAGAAGCGCGCGCTCTGCGGAGCGTAGGAGAGGCCCAAGCCGCTGCGGGCAGCGATGAAGAAGGTGGACGGTACGGCGTGCCGGCGGTCGAAGGTCATCAAAGCGTCAAGGTTGTGCCACCTGTTGTGCCTGAGCTCGTCCAGACGACGGGCGACCCCGTGCGGGGATACGGTGCCAAGGAGCAGGCTGAGGGCGGTGCGGAGGAGGAGCTTGGGGATGGCCAGATCCCGACGGTGCTCCCAAGCTGTCAGGTGATCGACATCGTGAGATATGATGACTCTCATACCGCACCTCGAGGGGCAGCTGGTACGGAGCTACCGAGCACGCAGGACCTCCTCATAGACGGCCAGCAGCTTCCTCTCCTCGTGTTCCCAGTTGTAGCGCTCCAGCACCGCCTGACGTCCTCTTCGGCCCATCTCCTCCCTGACCGAGGGGTTGTGGTGGAGGTAGTCGATGGCCGCGGCGATGCGGGCCGGATCCGTGGGGTCAACGGTCATCCCGAAGCCTCCCTCGCTCACGAAGCGCTCCAGCTTGGGGAAGCTGGGGAGGAGAACGGGCAGCCCGAGGCTCATGTACTCGAAGAGCTTGACGATGTTCTCGCCAGGGGCATAGAGGTAGGCGGGGACAGGCTGGTATAGGGCAACGCCGACGTCGGCGGCGGCGAGGTGAGAAGGCAGCTGATTCCAGGGAACTCTGCCGTGGTAGATGACCTTCGGGTGGTTCGAAAAAAGCTCCAGGAACGCCGGATCCTGCGCGGCACCGAGCACGTGGAAGCGGACGGAGGGGGTCTGCACCAGGTCGAGGGCGTCGATGACCTTTCGGATGCCGCGAGACTCGGCGATGGTACCGACATAGATGATGCGAATCTGGTCCTCACCTGCCTGCCGGGGGACGCCGCGGGCAAACCTGAGAGGCGGGAAGTTGGCGATGACCCGGGTCTTGTGGGCGGCGAACCGGAGGGCGGTGTGGGCATCTGCGGTCAGGACGTAGTCGAAGGCGTGACTTGCCAGTTTCTCGAGTCTCGACCAGAGAGCGGCCATGGGTTTTCTCTGGCCAAAGGGGACGCGATGGGAGGAGAGCAACTTCTGTTCGTGGTGCAGATAAGGGGTGATCAGCTGCTGGCGACCAATGGAGGCGGTGCCGGGCGATATTGTTTTGGGGTGGGTTTTTTTCTGGGAATCAATATCATCGGCTAGAAGATGCGAAACACGAAAGACTTGAAAG
>Ga0207797_1001408_pt1 | contig 17377 bp, 12 predicted proteins | sample PRCRCaboRojoPR_6_FD_187275 | JGI IMG/M metagenome (GOLD analysis project Ga0207797, IMG submission 187275) | Marine sediment microbial community from Cabo Rojo, Puerto Rico - PR CR 10% Liquid 1 (SPAdes) | ecosystem: Environmental > Aquatic > Marine > Coastal > Sediment | place: Cabo Rojo, Puerto...
CCCTGCGAGTCTTCTCGGTAAAGCTGGGGGTTACCTCCCTCAATGAGCGAAACACCCATTTTGTGCACGGAAGACCGTTGAGGATTCTACGCAGATTCATCGTCGGGACCCGGAACCAGCCCCAAGGCCTTGGCGCGTTTTTCCCAGAGTTGACGGGCAAAATGCTGCATGTCGATTGTTTCGTCCGTTTCATCAACGACTTCGACACCCACGATGGTTTCCAACAGATCTTCCATGGTCACGACGCCCGACGTGCGACCGTATTCGTCCACGACCGCTGCAATCAATTGCTTCTGTTCCAGCAGTCGGTCGAATAGCCGGGGAAGACTCAATGTTTCGGGAACAACGAGAATGGTTCTGGCAAATCGAATGAGCTTCTCCTCCGTTTCTCCCCGCGCTGCAGCCAGTAAAATATCACTGTTTAACACGTAGTGTTGAAGACTGTCCGTTTCGGCGGCGTGAAGGGGGATCCGAGAAAAGGGCGATTGGCGGTTCAGAAGTTCCCCCACCGTCGTATCCTCGGGTAGGCTGAATACCACGGAACGGGGCGTCATAATGTCCTTTGCTTTGAGCGACCCAAAGCGCATCAGGTTTTGAAGAATATGGGACTCGATCTCCTGAAAGACCCCCTCCCGTACTCCCAGGTCGGCCAGGGCATGAAATTCATCCCGACTCACCACGGATGCGTAGCGCCCGCCGGCCAACAACTGGGTGATTTTTTGCGAGAGAATCACCAGAGGATAAAGACACCACATCAGCCCTTCCAAAATATAGGTGCCGGCGGGAGCCAGTTGCCGCCAGTACAGGGCTCCCAGGGTCTTTGGGATGATCTCGGAAAAGACCAAAATCAACAGCGTGAGAATCGCCGAGACGACACCGACCCAGGTGTCGCCAAAAAGCTTGGTCGCCTGGGCACCTACGCCCGCAGCACCCACCGTATGGGCAATGGTATTCAGGCTCAAGATGGCCGCCAGGGGGCGGTCGATATCCTGCTTCAACCGACCCAGCCTCGATCCGATCCGCGTTCCCTTTTTTTCCAGGGCTATCGCATAGCTCGGAGTAACCGAGAGCAGCATGGCTTCGAGTATGGAGCACAGGAATGAAAAGAAGAGTGCCATAAATAGAAAAAAGATGAGTAAGGACATTGTATCAATCCTCATGCCTTATGGGTTGGAAACTTTTGTACGATGACGAGAACGGTCCCAAACCGAATTGTCCCCTCGATTTCTTTGGGAATGCCTGGAAGCGATGCGAGGCTTTTCACTTGTATGCTACATTAAAACATATTTGACCCATTTTTCAATCAATTGTCGTTCTTCACGTTCTTGTAGAAAGAGAAAGGGAACCCGTCCTTACGTTCCCCCCCATGGGACACCTTTCATCAAACAGTGGAAGTGAAACAAAGGGAAGGGCCGATCCGGCGCGAGGAAGGTCATGGATACCTACAAGGAAGCAAGCGGAAAGACCGGGACAACAGCCATGCCAAGAGTCAAGGACCACCCGTAAAGTGGGTGGCTTCATTTGCCGCCTGCACGAACGAAGGTCAATAGGCTTTCGCACTTTGCTGAATGCCTTTGGAATCGGGTGCAAAACCTCAGGTCTGCGAAAAAACGATCACAGCGCTAGAGACCTACCGGGCATCAGAAGTAATACCCCACATTGACGTTGAAGCGGGTTTCCCACTCTGCATCGGGCTCTCCTCGTCCCAGTCCTCGGGATATTCCGCTTATCTCCTCCGGAACTCCCAGGAACGGGGCATTCTTGCCCGTAATCAGGTCAATGTATGTATGGACCGGCGGCGCCGAGATCAGAACCCCCAACGTATTTATCTGCGTGTCGTCAAAGCCCGATTCGTCTTTTTTCAAGATGCTGTAATCGTTGTAGAACGTGAAGCTGTCGACGGTATTCCAATTTACCGGCAGGGCGTAACTCACGTTTGCTACCAGGAGGGTCCCCTCGGCAGCCACCGGAAAGGACGTCCCAAAAGCACCCATCATCACGGTACGGTCATCGACGCCTGCAGGATTGTGCGGATCATAGACGTACCGGGCGACTTCCAGCATGAGATTCCATCGGTCATACGTACCGTTCAGATGAGCCGCGGCGGCCCACCGGTTACCGAAAGAATCCGTCGTTTCATTGAACAGCTGTCCCCAGAGTCCGGAAACACCGATTTCCGTGCTGTATCCTTCGCTATGATCCAACGTATATGCCGCTCGGACGTTCAGCGTATTGGTCTCCTCGTTTTCCTCTCCCTGGGTTTTTACAACGTCGAATGAATAGCGTTCCGTCTCGCCGGCATCTCCCCATTCTCCGTTTTTAAAGAAAGCAAACTGGAAATTCCATGGATCTCCTTCGTAGAGCCACTTGACTCCCAGGTCGTAATCGTCTTCGAGTCCGATATAGTAAGGTACCCCGAACCACCAGTTGTGAGAAGCATACGGCAAAATACCGAAAGGGACTTGGGTAACACCGAGTTGTGCCTGCCAGGCATCGCTGAAGTCATATCCGATCCACCCATGATGGATCACATCCATAAATCGGTACCATCGGTATTCAGCGGAAAACAGAAAGTCCTGACGGCCCCCATCGACGTTCAATCGAAAAAGGTCGAATTCAAGGTCGCCTCCTTTGGATCGGTTGTTTTTCTGGAAATCCCGGTAGGCGTAATTAAATCGGACAGCCCCCCCTAGCTCTATTTCTTTTTGCCTTTCAGGCGCATCTTCCGTCGGTATGGAACGCTTAGTTCGTGCCTTCTGAAGAGCCGCCTCCAACTCTAGGAGTCTTTCCTTGAGAACCTCAAGTTCCGATATCCTCGCTTTCAGAGACTCAATTTCGTGTGTCAGCGCCTCGATGTCCGTTTGAGCGCCGACCGGTGAAAGGGGGTACGCCCACCAGCAAAGGAGACAGCACCCCAAGAGGATTTTGAAGTGCCGGTCTGTCTTTGAAAGGCCAATCACCCTGCACTTTTCTTTTTGGAAAGCATGTAAAAGAAGACACCCAGACCAATCAGGAAAGCAGCGGTAATCAGGGAGACCTCCGGTGCCGGATTCAAGGGTTTTTGCTTCCCCCGGGCCGTAACGGTCGTCACCCGTTCTCCCGGTAGCGTCGGATCAATGGCCTCCCGTTGGCCGAGCGCTGTCGCCAAGGCCTCTTTCACCCCACGGGGAATCCGCTGCCTCTGGGTACGCAAACCGCTGACCGGATCCCCATCGCCCAGAGCGGCCTCCCTCGGATTCGGCCCGGCAAACACAACCTGAGCACCGATCGTTTCCACGGCGTTTTCCAGACCCGGATAAATCTCTTCCGAAATGCGCGACAATCGGAGAAAGGGATACTTATATTGTCGGCCCGGGTCGTCCCAGGCCCGGATGGGTTGTAAAGTGAACTGTGTGTTTTCGAGGAGCAAAGTGATACGGGCATCACCGGGAAATGTCATCAGAAGAAGTCCATCCAAATTGTCCTTTTTCATGGTTTCGATCTGGACTTCGGTTTCTCCGGTAACGGTGGTAATCTCTTTGCTCCGGCCGTACCCATCCAGCAATATCTGTGCAACGCGGTGCGAACTTCCGTAGGGTGGACCTACGCCGAGACGTTGGATTCCGTGAAAGGGCAACTCCGTCAAGTCCGTTTTGGGACGAATCAGATGAACGGAACGGAACCCAATGGGGGCCACGGCTTCGATATCCACTATCTTTTCAGGAAGGGCATTGGTGCGGACCTGGAAGAAATGCTCAGCACCCAGTATGGCGATAAATGCACTTCCTTCCAACAAGGCATCAGCGGGAAAAGAGAAATGCTGCACTTCCACTTGACGGTTGGGAACCGCTCTGCGTACGGCATCCAGGGCACGGGCAAGCATGCTGGATCGATAATCCGACGGAGGCATGGCAACAACGAGCCTTCGTCCGGGGGTTTCCGGTGGACGCCTGCTCAACAGATCGTTTTGAACGAGAAACTCAATGGCCGCCGTTCGTGGCTCCAGGCCGTCCAGTTCTACCTTGCGGTTCAATTCTCGCATGGTTTCGTTGCTGATCTTACCGGATAGCTGGTCTACGGTTGCCTCCAATGCAGGATACCGATTCAATACTTCTCTTCGTACCAGGGGGGCGGCTTCGTAGGCGGAAAAGAAATCCAGATTATCCGGAAGCACCTCCAGTCCGAACTCCTCGATTTGGGGATCGGTTCGCTGCACCACCGCCACATCTGTCTTTTCCGTCACAAGATTGCGATACAACTGCTCCCGATCCTCCGCAATAACCACTTCCGGCTCCGGTGTCAGTCCGTACCGCCGAACCAGAGCCGTAAAGCCGTCCACGGGGCGGGCCAGATATTCTTCTTCACATCCGATGACGATCTCGGCGCTGTGGGCAACCAGATCTCCGATCTTTTCGATGCCCATCCGGGCGGCAAGGTCCGTTTGCATGGTTAGTACGTAGGAATTGTTGAATCCCAGGGGATCCAACCAGGAGACCCCGTAAGGCGAAAAGAGATCTCGCACCGTTTTCAATGCCTCATCCCCCTTACTTATGGTGGGCACCCCCATCATGGCCAACCCCGTTCCCGTATACTCCGGGTAAAGGTCGATATCTCCCGCCTTCAATGCTTCCTGCAAATCGAAGGTATTGCCGTACGGAATCATCCGTATCTGTGGGATATCCGTTTCCGTAATCAGCAGGGCAAACATTTCCGCGAGGATCTTGTTTTCTCCAAAATCCTTGGAAGCGACTCGCACCGGTTCCCGATCCGCACAACCGAAGCATAGGAGTGCTGCAAGGATCAGTACCCCTCTCGCCAACCGGGTCAAGATTGCACCCCCTTTTCAACGGAAGGAGAAGGGCTTTCCACCGGTTCTCCCTCGGCAATCCCCTCGCCGGATAGACTGTGAAACAGACAAGCCACCTGAATGATCATGATGATGATAAAGGGTATGGCACCGCTGATGGCAATGGAACGGAGAACGGCCACCCCGCCACCCGTAAAAAGAACCGCGGCGGTAAGGGCGGCGACTGCCGCACCCCAAAAGAGTTTGCGCATGCGAGGGGGTTCCAGAGATCCTCCGGTCGTCATCATTCCCAATACGAAAGATCCGCTCGCAGCGCTCGTACTTAGAAAAACAAAGATGAGAAAGATCGTCACCACAGAGAGAAAGGACGTGAAGGGAAAATAGCTGAACAACGCAAAGAGGGCTTTGGATGAATCTTCCAGAACGAGTGATCCCAAACCCCCACGCCCAAAGAGTTCAAGGTGCAAGCCCGTTCCGCCGAAGACGGCAAACCACAGAACCGAAAAAAAGGTCGGCACCAGAATGACGGTAATGACGAACTCTCGAATCGTCCGACCCCTACTGATGCGGGCAATGAAAATTCCCACAAAGGGTGCCCAGGCAATCCACCATATGAGATAGGTCAGGGTCCAGACCCGGGTCCATTCGGTTTGACCGCTGTACGGATACAACCGGAAGGAAAGGTTGAGCAGATGGGTGATGTAATCTCCCAAGCTAGTGGCGAAGGTGGAAAAGATAAAAGCGGTAGGTCCCAAAAAGAGGATATACAACATCATGAGTACGACGACGGCGATATTGATATTGGATAGGATCTTAATCCCCTTGTCCAATGTGGTACTGACCGGCACCATATAGAAGGCAATGAGAACCAACAAGATGCCCAGTAGAAAGGTCATAGATTCTGAGGGCGTACCGAAGACCTCGGAGAGTCCGGCGTTGATCTGCAGGACGCCCATCCCCAACGACCCGGCCAGTCCGAAAGCCACGGCCAGAACGGCGATTAAATCGGCTATAAATCCCAGAAATCTGCCCATTCGGTCCGGAAATACGGCGATGATGGGAGAACTGGCGAGCATGGGATAACCGCGACGAAAACCGAAATACCCCAGAACGAGCGCCCCCATAGCATAGATGCCCCACGCATGAATGCCCCAGTGGAGATTGGTAACCACCATGGCATATCGGGCGGACTGTGTCGACATGGGCGACTGTTCCGGGGGTGGGGCCATGTAGTGATGCAGTGGTTCGGCAACTCCCCAGAAAAGAAGGCCGGCACCCATCCCCGCAGCAAACAGCATCGCTACCCATGACACCCGGTCAAACTCCGGCTCGTCGTCCGCACCGCCTAACTTGATGGCACCAAAGCGGCTGAAGGCGAGAAAGAAACTGAAGAGAATGAAGATGGTGATGGAAAGTAGAAATATCCAGTCGAAAGAATCGAGGCAAAACGTTGTGATTCCGCCGATTACATCGGCCAGGCTTTCCGGACTTCTAATTCCCCAGATCGCCGTGGCGGTCGCCAAAATGAGAGAAATCGTAAAGACGGTAATCACGCGCCGCAAGCCGCGCGCAGGAAAATGATCGTGCTTGTTGTCATCGTTCATACAGGAGATCCTTGGATATTTCGTATCGCCTTTCGTAACTTCCCCCATGCTTTCCGACAATAGATTAAGTCCTGTATTTACACGGCATGTAACATGTAGATCCTGCAGGATAATTATTTTTCTGAAACGGGAGTACCAGGAGGCAGGTCTAGAGCGAAAACAGGGAAGGCAGACTGGTGACGGAAGCGCCTAATATAGGGTAGGCGACCCCTCGTCGGCCGGAATTCGAATGCCCCGTCGTTCGAGAAGACTTCCCTCGGCGAGGTATAGTCGGACCAGGGATTCGCGGTAATTGATAACGGCCTGCACTTCGGCGATACGACTGGCCAGAAGATCCCGTTGCGCTTGGGCAACCAGAAGTGCCGTACTTGCCCCGACATCGAAGCGTTTGTTTTCCGCCGCCAGGGTCTCTTCTTCAAACATTCGCGTTGCCTTGGAGGCGCCAATTTGCTGACGGGCCCGCTCCACCTCGTTCAGGGCCAGGCGGACATCGAGGCGAACGATGTGTTCAAGATTGGTGATGGCTTCAACCGCCTGGACCTGTGCGGTGCGGGCAGCCAAATCGCGGGCCTCAGCGGCTCGATTTCCGATGAAATGGCGCAATCGCATGCCCACGGAATAGTCGTTTGTATTTTCGTCCAGTTCGTGGAAGGTCCTGGAAAAGGTGTCGGCATACCCGGTCTCACCCAGCACAATAAAAAGATCCAATTTCGGGAGAAGGCCGTTTCGAGTCACCGTCACTTCCAAACGATCCTGTTTCAACCGAAGGCGGGCTTCTCGCAAATCGGGCCGCAATTGTTCGGCGAGCAGCAGCCGATCGGCAACATCCGTGATGGGGGTCGGCTCGATGAGGGCGACACTGGTCGGATGGACGGCCACATCCAGAGGTCGGGCCACAGGCAGGTTGATCAGCCGCAGAAGCCTGAGTCGCCGTTCCTCCAGGGCGCTTCGGGCATCAATGAGGGCCTGTTTGCGACGGGCCACTTCTGAGCGTGCCGGGGCGACCTCTACCTCCGGAAGTACGCCGACATGGACGCGCTGTTCGATCACGTCCAGTTGTTGCTCCGCCAAGGCCAGGGAACGCTCGAAAATGGCAATTTCCTGTTTGGCAAGCACATAATTCCAATATGCGATCTCCGTTTCCGCCAACAGGGCCTCCGTAAACCCTCTGAGCTCGTAGAGGCTGGCCACTGTTTCGAGCTCCGCCTGTCTGACACTGGCGAGATTTACGGCCGGTCCAAACCCGCGGAGCAACGCCTGGGTGACACTCAAACCCAGCCGGGCCACTTGTTGCTCGGGAGCACGATCGGAGGTCGTACGATCTTGCTCAATCGTTGCCTCCACGGTGCCGCCTGTCGGCAATGCCTGCCGTACCCCGGCCATCGCATTTCTCTCCGTTCCGTGAACACTGAACTGGGTTCCGGTGGATCGGGCGGTTTCCAATGCCCGCTCTTCTTCATATTCAAATTCTGCAAACACCTCCGGATCATAGACCCCCCGCTCGATCTCCTCGAACGTCGCGGTAATCACCGGATTGGCCTGGCGCACTTTGAGTTCGGGGTTGTTCTGGAGGGCCAACAAGGCCGCCTGCTCAACGGACAAATCGATGGAACCGCGATCCGACATTTCGACGGCCGGGGGGTCCATAAAGCGCGGGCGTGCTTCCTCCCAGTGCGGGGAACTGGGCGGATCGATTTCCGAAATCCCCGCTTCAACCCCATGATCAAAAAGAGGCCACCGGTCCGGCGGTGCGCATCCGACGCTACCCAGGACGAAAAGGACCGTAAGTGTAAGGATCGCCTTCAGCGGTTTCATTATGTACCTGACACAGTTTCCGGGTGAAACAACGAGTAGACCGCCGGGATGAGAACCAACGTAATCAACGTGGATGCAGTAAGTCCACCGACCACCGCTCGGGCCAGCGGTGCCTGGGCTTCCGCGCCTTCACCCACCCCGAATGCCAGGGGGAGCAGCGCCAGTATGGTGGTGGCCGTTGTCATCAGGATGGGTCGCAACCGACGGCGGCCCGCTTCCACCACGGCCCGTTGAACGTCCATTTTGCGCCGGCGCAGCTGATCCGCTTGATCCACCAGCAATATGGCGTTGTTGACGACAATCCCCCCCAACATGATACAGCCGATGTACGATTGTAGATTCAAGGTGGTATTTGTCAAAAAGAGTACGACGAGAACTCCCACAACGGCCAACGGTACCGACATCATAACGATCAGGGGATTGCGCAGCGATTCGTACTGGCAGGCCAAGACCATGTACACCAGGATCAGCGCCAGCGCAAGGGAAACGATCAATTCGTGGAATGCCTCCTGCTGTTCTTCAAAATTACCGGAGATCATCAGATCATATCCCACGGGACGGGGAATGCTTTTCAGCCGGGCTTGTACGTCCGCAGCTACCGAGCCGAGATCGCGGTTCTCCACATTGGCCTGCACGGTCACCAGTCTCTGTTGGTCTTTGCGGCTGATCACAATGGGCCCCCGGCTCGGCTCCGTGGTCACCACATTGCGCAGGGCCACCTGTTCGCCCGACTTGGACGTCAGGGTCAGGTTGAGAATCTCGCTCAGGCTGCGTTTCTCCGCGTCTTTAAGTTGAACCAGGATACGATAGGAGTTTCCCTGCGTTCTGAATTCGCCCGCCTTGGAACCGGCCACGGCGGTCTCCAGGATTCGGGTAACGTCGCGAACGGTCAGACCCAGATCGGCAATCTTGTCTCGGTCCACCCGAATCTCTTGCTGGGGCACTCCCGCTTCTTTACTGGTCTGAATGTCCGTGATACCCGGAACGTCGTCCATCGATTCCGCCACCCGTTTGGCCAGGGCATCCAGGGTTTGCAGTTCATAGCCCCGCACCTCCACGGTCAGGCCTTCGTCCCCTCCCAACAGCCGGTCCAAGAGGAACTGCCCTTGAGGCGCTCGGGTGCGAATATCCATCCCCGGCACCTGGCCGGTCAGTCGTCGCCGCAGGTCTTCCGCAATCTCTACGTTCGACCGTTGCCGTCGGGTGGACGGCACCAAGGATAGTCGGATCTGTCCCTCCGCACCCGAGCCGCGCCAGCCGGAACCGCCCGCGCTGGCCACCGACGAGATCATCTCCGGCACGGCATCATAGACAATCTCCTCCATTACCCGGGTCTGTTGATCCACCAGGTCGAGCCGCGTGCCGACTTCCATTTCTCCGGTTACCCGGACTTCGCCTTCGTCGCTCGGCGGGAGAAACTCCGTACCGATCAGTGGCAGAAGAAGCAGACTGGCCCCAAGCACGCCCCCGGCAAACCCTACGGTTCGCCACCGGTGCCGGAGCACCCATCCCAACAAGTCCTGATACCGGATGTCCAACCAGCTGAAGACTCCGCCGGATTTGGCGACAAACCATTCCACCCACGGCGACCGGCGGGCCCGGTTTTCCCCGCCCGGTGATCTCAACAGTCGGGAAGCAAGCATGGGCACCAAACTCAAGGAGACCATCAACGAGCAGGCCAGGGCAAATATGATCACATATGCCATTTCCTTGAACAGAATGCCGGAAACCCCGCGAACAAATACCAAGGGCAAAAAGATCACCAATGTCGTGATCGTACTGGCCACGATAGCGGCCCCCACCTCTTGGGTCCCTTCTACCGACGCCACGAACGGTTTTTCTTGGTTTTCGTCTTTTCGGCGAAAGATGTTTTCCAGGACCACGATGGAACTGTCCACCATCATCCCCACACCCAATGCCAGACCGCCCAAGGTCATCAGATTGACCGTAAATCCGCCGAAATAAATCAATGCGAAGGTGGCGATCACCGAAATGGGGATGGAAAGAGAGATGACCAATATGCTTCTCAGGTTACGCAAAAAGAAGAGGAGGATGAACAGGGCCAGGCCGGCGCCGTATAACGCGGACCGGGCCACGTTGGCAATAGAGCGTTCGATGAGGTTTCCCTGATTGATGACCGGTATGATATTGACCTGCGGAAAGGTCTCATTGACCGCATCGATTTCGGCCAGCACCCGGCTGGAGACCTCTACGGTGTTGGCATAGGCCTGCTTTCGGATCCCCACGCGCAGACCCCGTTCCCCGTTGACGCGAACAATACGGGAAAGCTTTTCGTAGGTATCCTTTACCTCCGCAATCTGTCCGATGGTCACCACGGCCGTGTCCCTTTCCACGATGACCGTATCCCGAATCTGATCGATATTCCTGAACTCCGCCGGGGCACGCAGGGTGACTTCATACAGGCCTTCTTCGATTCGACCAGCCGGAAGATCCAGATTGGCATCTCGAATCGCCTGAAGAACCCGGTCCATGGAAAGCCCCAAGGCATTGATCCGATTCGGATCGAGTTCGATCCGTACCTCCCGTTTGAACTCTCCCCACAGGTCCACCTGGGCCACGCCGGGAATGCGGGCAAAGCGGTAGCGAATCTGATCTTCCACCAACTGGGTCAGCTCGACCGGGTCCAGGACACTTGAAATGCCCAGAATGACCACCGGGAATCCGGCGATATCGAATTTGCTCACCCGCGGTCGGACAATGTCGTCGGGCAGTTCGTTGATTTCGTCTTCCAGCTTGGCCTGAACATCCAGCGCAGCCGCATCGATGTCGGTCCCCCAGACGAAGCTGACCCGGACCGTGCTGTTGCCCTCCGAGGATTGCGACGTCATCTGTTCAACCCCGGGGACGGTGGCCACGATCTCTTCCACGATCTGGGTGACCAGCCGTTCCATCACCTCGGGACTGGCCCCTTCATACTGGGTTCGAATCGACAAGGTAGGCAATTCAATATTGGGCAACATATCGATCCGCAGGCGGGTTAGAGAAACCGTGCCCAGAATCACCACGATTAGGGTCACCATCGTGGTAAAGACGGGACGGCGGACGCTGATGTCGGGAAGTCTCATCCAGCAACCGCCTTGCCTTTCCCGGCATTGTCGGACGGATCGGCAGGAATAACAATAGCGGACCCATCGTCCAGCAGGTGCTGCCCCAGGGTGACCACACGGCCCACCAAGTCATCTCCCTTGATTTGGAGACGATCTCCTTCGCGAATGCCGGGGGTGACGTTCCGCCACGTTACAGCGGTGCCGTCTTTGTTGACGACAAAGACCCCGGTTTGGTCTGCCCGTTTGGTCAAGGCCTGCTGGGGAACAATCGTGGCTTCGGCCACCCGATCCAGCACCACGGTGGCCCGAACGAAGAGCCCCGGCTTGAGGCGGTGGGTGTCATTCGGAACGGCTATCTCTACTCGGGCCTGTCGAGTGGCCCGTTGGAACACGGGGGCGATGCGCTCGATTCGGCCGACAAACGTCTCTTCCGGGTAGGCGTCCGTACGCAACCACACCGGTTGCCCGGGACGCATCAGGGCGTAGTCTTTTTCCGTGACAAAGATCACGCCGGTCATGGGATCGAGCGCGACGATTAACAGCAAGGGGGCGTTGGCCGACACCGTGTTTCCTTCATCGGCGTATCGTTCCGCTACCACGCGACGTGCGTCTCCGTTTGTCCAGTCGGCGACCACTTTGGTGTATCCGAGACGGATATTGGCCGTTTCCAAGGCGGACTCGGCCCGGGTGACCTGGGCCCTGGACACCTCCAGTTCGGCCTGTTTGGCCAGCTGATCCGCCTGGGCGGCGTCATATTGGGACTCCGAGGCCACTCCGCCTTTCCGGAGCGTCATGATGCGCTGAAGTTCCCGGTCTGCAATCTGTAGGGCACTTTTTGCCTGGACGAGATTCGCCCGGGCTACCGCCACATCCGCTTCGGCCTGGGCCACGGCCTGGACGTATTCGTCATTGTCCAGTTCTGCCACCACTTGACCGCGGGCCACGGAATCGGCAAGGTTTACGTTTATTTTCTCGATTCGGCCGCTGACCTTTGGAGAGACGACGAATTCACTCCGTGCTTCCAGCGTGCCACTATAGGTTCGCCGCAGTTCAATCGGACCATGTTCAATCGGCGCCACTTCGACCGGGGCGATTGAAGATCCCCTTCTTGTTCTTTCGCCCGGCCGCTGTCGGGCCTTATGGAAGACGGCCATGACGATGACGACGGTCACCACCACCACGACCATCGGAACTACGATTTTCGATCGAGTCCGCTTCATCAATCTGTTACCTCTATATCTTGCTTTTTAAGCCAGTCCCCATCCATAAATCGGCTTTGAATGGTACCGAGGTACGTCGCACAAGTCCCGCCTGTGGCGGGATTTGACGCCGAGATTGTGGAAAAGGACCATTTAGGATGGAAATCAGCTAAAAAAGTAGAGGATTGGGGACCAAAAGACAAGATTTTTCCCTCACCGGCACCGCCCTGGACGTGCCTATTATTCGGCTTTCGTCACCCAATGGAAAAGAATCTGCAGGGTTCAGACAGAAATGTAAGGGAAGAGTCAAGAAAAGTACATTTTTCTTCCTGTGTGCACCTCTCAGCGTTCAGTCCGTCAGGAGTCGATTTACCTTTCGAACATATGCCTTGGGATCGCATTTTCGCTCCAGGCCGGAGGCATTCATGTAACGTACCTTACCGAAGATCGGCCGCTCCACCCACGGACGATCGTGGAGACCGAAAATCCAGGCCACCCCCGCATAACTGTTCGGGTCACGTCCGTCGATGAAATATTTATTGTTCAATTCAAGTGCCACCTCATACGCATATTCCGGCGTGTTCGTCCATTCCAGGATCTTTTTCCCCCAGTACATCCGCATGTAGTTGTGCATATAGCCGGTGTGGCGCATTTCCTTCATAGCGGCGTTCCAATAGGGATCATGGGTACTTGCGTTTTCGAGTTCCCTTCGGGTATACGTGTACTCCCGCCGATCGTTTTGATGCTCCCGGAGTGTGGCTTTCGCCCAGTCGGGCAACGCCGGGTACCGGTCGTAATCGGACTCAAAGTGGGTAAAGTTGTGAGCCAACTCCCGGCGCACCAGCAGTTCTTCTCCGTACGTATCCCGGCTTTCTCTATGGTCGCGCCTCTCTTCCAGCTGAAGGGCCAGCCAAACCGGTGAGATCTGTCCAAAATGGAGATACATGCTCATGAACGACACGTCATCGGTCTGCGGCTGATTGCGATTCGGTCCGTACCCTGCCAAGCGATCTCCTAAAAAATTCCTGAAGACCCGCTGGGCTTCCCTTTGCCCGCCCGTGAATCGATCCACCGGCTCCACCGATCGATCCAGCTTCAGCCTTGCGCAGACGTCGTCGGGTTGGTCGATTGCCATTCCGGTGACGTGGAGGGGCAAGGACTGCTTGCGTACCTCTGTGGGAATCAGCGCATTGAGGAACTTGCGATAATGTTCCCGCAACTTCCTTCTTATGGTGCGAGCGGCGTATTCACGTTTGTCGCTCGCCATCTCCACGGGTACGATCAGATTCGTCTCGACCTGGAACACCGGCGAGGTTGCTTCCTCTGCAACCCGTTTCCGCCACCGGCGCTGGATTCGGGTGTATCCCCGATCAGTCACGATCAACGAGGCCTCTTGACCCAGCTCGAGTGCCACCCCGTCCGGTGAACCCCGTCGGACCACCAATTTGATCCCGCGCTCCGCAAGCGCACGTCGAGCGTCCGCGAGTCCCTGGAGCATGAATCGGTAGTGACGAAGGTTTGCGTCCGGATAATCCTCCATCAGGCCGAAACCGACCAGAAGCGGCTGTTGGAGATCGTTCGCCCGCTGTACCGCATATTCCAGGGCGGGATTGTGATGTTCCCGCTGGGCGGCTTGCATCCAGTAAAGCACATACGTACCATCACTGGGTATGTCATTCCGGGTCAATCGCCGGATCCGTTCCGGTTCGACATTTCCTGTCTTTGTCGTCACGGTAGCTTCCAATCACCCTTTCCGGCATTCATCCTTCCAGAATTCCTCGCATGCCATGGTGGCCGTTGGTGTTCCTTCTCTTTCGTCCATGCGGGAAAAGGGAGGCTGCGTTGCCACAACACGCTTCGGGGCTATAAAGTTCTTACAAAGGAGACGGACGGCCAACTACTTGGTTTTCCGAACCGCCCTGACGTAGTAGTTGACACCTGCGCCGATAAAATACTTCTTTTCACCGTCTCGAAAATCAAGTGCCAACCGCGTGAGAAGTCGTTGTTTGTATCTCCCCTTGCTCCTCGTCCAGTACTTACCTGGTTTGCATTCGAATACGGGATTGATCCTGGGGGAATGGTTTTCGTCCAAAAGGGTCTCGAGTTGACCCAGCGATGGCAGTCTCCAATCCGTATGACCCCCGAGCTGCAAGTTTTCGGCGTATGTCTGAGCCTTACGAAATAAACAGATGTCGCCGCCGTTTCCGGTTTCAGCTTCCCACATAAGCCTGGTTGCATTATCGGTAATCGTTCCATCACCGTTATCCGCAAAGCGCGGAACCCCTTCCGGTAAAGTCCTTACTACCGTACATGCCCCGAACATCACCAGGCACAGTACACCAAACAGATAGGACAAAGCGGACCAACTTTTCACGGGTAAACTCCTTTTTACGATTTTGAGAGAATTGCACTGTTTCCCATACGGTGCGGTATCCGATCCATTGTTGGCTGCAGATCATGGATATCCGCTGCGGACCGGCGAAACCGATGGCCGCAAGTCGGGTACTGAACCGAACTCTTCAGAATTTCGATACATGGCCTCGTGTTTCCAACCGTGGCGTTGCAGTACAGACACCGAGTAAACGGCCTGACCCGGTCTGCGATATCCAGAAAATCGATCACATGTCGGACTTGGTCTATCGGTGTCTCGGCAGGGACCACAAGGCCATGGGTAACCCCTTTCGTTTTGAGGAGAGGGGCACTCTTGGTCAGTATGATCCTTCTTTCACGTCTGGAGATCGTGATGAGTTCCTCCCTGCCGGCGGTTTCATCGAAAAGCACGTCGAGCCCCAGCAGGCGCAGATACCTGACCAACTTTTCCAGTCCTTTATCGGCGATGAATGCAGGCTTTCGCAGGGGGATCTTCCGTAGCCGCGTAATTTCGGTGATATTCAAGCATTCAAAGACAGGATAAACGGATATTCTATCACCATCCCGGACCGGACACTGGAAATCGACCGGTCGATCGTTTGCCAGTACCAAGTCGACCATGGTGTGTGCGATACGGAAATCAGCAATAACGTCTCCAACAGAAGGATTTCCTCGAACATCAATTTCATGATTCCGCTTCCGCTTATCTTTGGGCAGGAGGTCTATCAACTCTGCATAAAATCGAAACGTTGCCCGGGGCATTGGCAATCCCTTCCCTGAAGCCGGCTACTTCATAAACTCTCCCACATAGACAAGGCGCAGGTCTGTGTCGGGCACGGAAGTCATATCTTTCAAGATGGTTTGAAGCGTTCCTTTGGTTAGGCGTTGTCTGTCCGGATAGCCGATAAAATCCACAATGGCAACCGGCGTGTCGTCGGAATATTCTTTCTCCAAATCATCAACCAGCGTTTCTAAGTCACCAGCCATGAAAAACACCATGGTCGCCTCATGCTCGGCAAGATCCTTTACTTGGGAACGTTTTACCGGGTGATTCAAAATGACCGTGTTGAGTCCCATGGGCTGCGTCAGGTCGAGTTTGAACAAGGCGGAACCGACATTGAAACTGCTCAATCCAGGAATGACTTCATATTCTGAGTCCTTGAAATACTTCTTAAACCATCTCAAGTCGCTAAAAAGGCACGGGTCACCGTTTACCAAGCAAGCGACGGATTTACCTTGTGACATTTCCCGTCGAAACTCCTCGCCCAGCTGTTCTGCATTTTTGTGAATCTCCTCAAGTACTTTTTTGCCTTCTTTTTTGCTCTTTGCGGCGGTGTAAGGCCGGTCCCCGATTTTATACACGCTGTCGGGCCACGCTAGTCTGACGTCCTTGTCTTTTAGTTGTTCGTTAAAGGCTTGCCGGATAAAGTTGGGGGCAAAGACGACATCCGCCTTGCGAATCACGTCAAGTGCTTGCAACGTAGCGAATTGCGGTCCGGCTGGACCCACCCCAACAAAATAGAGTTTGCCCTTTTCTACCGTATAGCCCGTCGATGACCCGGGAGTCGCTAGGAGTCCCAAGCCGATGAACGCCACCACGAAAACCGCCATAATCCAAAGATCTCTCTGTCTCATAGCACCCTCCTTCTCTTGTACAAACAAATTGATTGGAAGCCATGGGGGATTCCAGGTCCGATGTAAACCTTGCCGCAGAATATGTTCTTATGTAAAGCCGAGGTCGAAGCCAAGCGTTGTATTCTGACAAGAAAAAGATCCACGAATGCTCAAAGAGACAGCTTTTTGCTTCTTGGTCGCAAAGATGGTGTGAGAAACTTACCTAGATGCGTTCGTGCCACCGATACCAGCTTGTAGAGGACTATCCTTGTCTATTATGAAACCACAGCAAAGTCAACTTGTTAAGCACTCGCAGGGAATCTTTCCCTGGACAGATCGGCAAAGTTGAAGTACATACTGATATGCAAAGTCTAATTGACCGTCAGGTATTACTTGAATAAGGAGGGAGACCAATGGCCAATTGTTACGATATGAAGGAAGGGGATGTATTCGTCTGTAAGGTTTGCGATCTTGAACTAAAAGTGCAGAAGACATGTAAGTGTACGTCGGGGGCAGACGATGCTTGCACAGTGCCACTCATCTGCTGTGGCAAAGAGATGGTCAAAGAAGGGTAAAAGAAACCATCTCAAGAAAAAGACGTAACACCCATCTTCTCAGATAATCAACTCCGGTCGATCTCGACTTGGCCGGAGTCAAGGACCATCCGCGCAGTGGGGGCTTGAATTTTCAGCCATATGCCGAAAATGCAAAAGCGCCCGGCGCTTTGTTCCTTGTGTTTGCACCTGATGCAAAGCACCAGTTTTTTATTCTTCGACCCATGCGCAGTGTCCACACTCGGGGCACACATAACATCCCACCGGGGTCTCGCCTTCCTGGAGCTCGATGTTGTGTTTTTCCGCTGTTTCCTTCACCTTCCTGTTGGCTATGACGTCCTTATTGATGTGGATATTTGCCCTTTGC
>Ga0207797_1001409_pt1 | contig 17377 bp, 11 predicted proteins | sample PRCRCaboRojoPR_6_FD_187275 | JGI IMG/M metagenome (GOLD analysis project Ga0207797, IMG submission 187275) | Marine sediment microbial community from Cabo Rojo, Puerto Rico - PR CR 10% Liquid 1 (SPAdes) | ecosystem: Environmental > Aquatic > Marine > Coastal > Sediment | place: Cabo Rojo, Puerto...
TTTTATTGTAGCCATTGACAAGATTGATGTCATAGGCAAGAACCAGCTATTCATCAACGGGGAAAACCTGCCCATAGGTGAAAGCTATAAAGAATACTTTTTCAATTATCTCAGTCAAAAGCAACTGATGTTTTTCAACAATTCCAGGCAAAACTTTTATAATAATTAAAAGGTATCACTGTAGCTGATTTAATAACCGATATACATCCATTCTCCACCGGTTCAGTAGTTTGTACTCCTCCATCATTTTAAAAGTTAGTTGGTTTATAAATGCAAAAGAGGCTGTCCTTACCAGAACAGCCTCCCTGAGATCATTCATTTACCTTATTATTCAGCCCACCATACCGGTTGGGTAAGATCCGTTATGGATTCCATATTTTCGTTATATAAACGCTCATCCAATGCCGTAGGATATCTTTCCGGAATGGAATTAATACTACCCCTTGGATCAGGAGTCAGGCTGGGATAACCGGTACGTCGATAATCAGCCCAAACTTCAGGTTGAGTAAACATTGCAATGTATTTCTGCGTCATTATGGTTTCCATATCAATACTTGACTCAGTTTCTGAAGCGTAATCATTAATAAATTGAGCTGGTGCGGAACTTCCTGTAAAAAATTCCACAGAGGCAATAACTCCTTCATTATAGGCTGTAGCAGCAGTAGCGGGGTCATTGTTCCTAAGTGCCGCTTCGGCCTCAATAAACTTGGCTTCAAAGTAAGTAAGGAGTGGGAAGGATTGGCCTGTTGCCAATACCCAGTCTCCAAAACCGCTGGCATTCGAATTATCTTCATTAATTCCGCTCCCTACATAAGAATCAGCACCACTTAACTGTTGAAAATAATAAGGCAGTCTTGGATCATTCTGCGATTCCATAAGATCAACCAGGTTTGCTCCGGCTCGCATGTAACCTCTTTGCTGTTGAAATGCACGCCATTGATTCAGATCGGTAGCAGATGTACCGGTTACTCCCAGGAAATTGGCATTATTGCCATTCAAACCTGCATCATAAGCATTTTGTAAATATCCTAGTGCAGTGTTAGCAGAGCCGGCAGGGTCTTTTTTACTCAGACGGTTTGCATATCTGGCTTTCAGAAGATGAGCCGCAATTATCCAGGATTCAGTATCACCTCCTGCAATGACATCATCCGGGCCGGGAACATTGGCATTCTCTTCCAGACTAGTTGACAATTCAGTTACCGCTTCAGAACAGAGTTGCTGGATTGAATTGAGGACATCTTCCTGGTTGTCTGCTGCCGGGCTAAGTGCCTCTTCACCATCAAGGCCATTCATGGCCTCAGAATAGGGTACATCTCCCCAATAATCGGTCAGCATTCCGAGTGCCATGGCTTGAATAACTTTAGCCATACCACTGTAATATGGATTTTCTTCCCCATATTGCTCTATCAGGCTTTGAGTTGTTTCCATGCAATCTGTATAAAGGCCATTCCATTCATTGGCTACACTATTCTCAGTCATACCATACAACTGATACTGGTTCTTAGCCTGATCCGTTATTCCTGCACTTTGCTGAACAAAAATAGATGCGGCACGGGCTGGTTGACCTGTATAGAAAAATATTACACTCGCTTCTGCCGCCGTAAGCAAAACGGAAGGAGTAGCTTGTGTCGGAGAGTTCGGGCTTTCATCGTATCCCTCTACAAACTCCTCACAACTAACATGAGAGATCATTAAGATCAATGTTAGAATTATGATATTGAATTTTTTCATCTCTTAATGTTTTATATGTTATAAATATTTAGATTAAAATCCGACTCTAACACCTAGAGAATAGGATTTTGATCCCGGGTTATTGAAATAATCAAAACCTCCTATGTTTGATCCTGCACCGGTGAGGCTTGTTTCCGGGTCAACACCTGGGTAATCTGTGTCCAGCCAAAGATTTCTTCCACTTAAGTTGATCTCAACATAACGGCCCAATGGCATGGATTCGGAATCAAAATTGAACCTGTAACTGAGAGAAAGTTCCCTTAATCTCACCCAGGATCCGTCTAATACGGAGTTTTCCACTGCACCACCATCACCTTTATAATTGTGCCAGTAAGAGTCAGCGGGTATTTCAATGTTGTTTTCCGTATTGGTTCCTAAAGGGTCTCCAGTTTCATTGTAAACAATATTTCCGTTGCCATCGGTTTCGGCTAATACACCATCTACAACAAAATTTCTTTCTCTGTCTTCAGTAACCTTTTCTCTACCATAAGTTTTTAATCTCCGGCCCGTTCCGTACCAAACGTCTCCGCCCTCGCGAATATCCAATAAGGCGGAAAGGGATACACCTTTAAAGCTGATTGTATTCCTCAGGCCCAATTGATAGTCAGGATACGGATTACCTAAGCCACCTTCCTGGCCTCTTTCAAGGGGTAACCCATTATTGGGATTAATAATCAGACGGCCCTGATCATCTTTCGCCCATCGTGATCCCCAAAAAACACCATACTCTTCTCCAACTATAGCATAAGAACCTATGGAGGCAAAAGCCGACTCAGCAGAAACTTGTTTCACTCCTTCAGCCAGTTTAAGTACCTCGCTGTTATTCTGGCTGAAATTTGCAGTAAAATTCCACTTAAATGAATTCGAATCAAATATATCAATTCCGGCAACTGCTTCATAACCATAATTCCTCATTTCTCCAGCATTGGAATACACGGAGGTGAACCCAGAGGCTCCTGCAATAGGACGATTCAATAATATATCAACGGTTTTTTGGTCATAATAGGTCAGATCAAGATTAACCCTACCATTGAACAGTCTCAGATCAAGGCCAAATTCACTTCCTTTAACTCTTTCCGGCTTAAGATCAGGGTCTCCTAACACTGTACTGTTAGAGTACCCATTCTGACCAAGATATGGGAATGAAAAACCATCAGTAAAACCATCGGTAATGGTTGGCTGGGTATAATATGTTCTCGAAGAATATACCGGCGGGGTTTTTCCTACCTCAGCATATGAAAGCCTGAGTTTACCAAAACTCAAAATTTTATTATCCTGAATGAGTTCAGTAAATACGAATGAGGTATTTACTGAAGGATAGAAGAAGCTATTCTGATTGGGACCAAAGGTGGAAGACCATTCATTTCTACCGGTGGCTCCTACGAACAAAAAGTTTTTGTATGACAATCCAAGATCATAGTATAATGCGGATGTTCTTACTTTACTCCTGTATTCACTGGTATATTTATCCGTACCGTTGCTCAGGTTATAAAAATCACGCAATACCAATTGTCTTGCATAGGCATAAAAATCATTATGATTCCTTTCGTTTAAGTTTCCTCCCAGGGTTAAGGAACCTGAAAAATCTTCCGTAAAATCATAGTTCGAATTAAGAAGGAGATCAGAGTTATATTCTTCATTGGTAATGGTATTGTGATTGACTTCTCCTTCACCATAATTGTTACCCATTGCTCCTATCGCAAAAGCTCCTTCCCTTTCATCTGTATAGGTGTCAGCTCCAAATTTGTAATTAATAGCCAGCCAGTCGAAGACCTGATAATCCAGATTCAAAGTTCCCATGAAACGGTTCACTTCATTTTTAAAAGGATTTTCATAGGCAGAGAAATAAGGATTGTCATAAATAAAGTAATACATTCTTTGCTGGCCATTGGGATACATGTAACCATATTCCTCATTGTTGAGGTCAAAACTCATAGGAGCACGGAATAATCCCAATCCGATACCGGAAATGTTGCTGCCATTTTGAACCCGGTTTCCACCTGATAATGTATAATTAACAGTTCCTGAGGCCCTGAAGTTATCAGAAAAATTTTGGGTAGCCGCCAATCTTGCCGTTGTTCTGTCGAAATAGGAATTCGGTATCATCCCTTCGTCATCCAACCTACTAAAGCTGAATCTGAGGGTTGTACTTTCAGTTCCACCAGAGATCGAGAGATTGTGCTTATACCCCTGACCTGTGCGGAAAAATTTATCAACGTTATGGGTGGGATCAACATCCGGTAATTCCGAAAATTTAGGACCCCAACTATATTGTGTTCCTAAAGCAGCGTCATCTCCTCCGCCCAGATCATTGACCAAGTTTGGACCGAAATCAGCTCCTCCAATAAAAACAGCATCCGATTGTCCCGGAATGTAATCAGCAGGTGCGCCAGAAGGAGCCTGCCATGTACCTCCGGCATATGTATCTTGAAATTCAGGCAACTTATTGACTTGCGAGAATTTCGCTTCAAAGCTGTAATCCACCTCGATTTCTCCTTTATGGCCCTTCTTGGTGGTATAAACAATGGCACCGTTACCTGCACGGGCTCCATAAAGGGCAGCAGCAGCAGGACCTTTCAAAATAGTAACAGACTCTATATCTTCCGGGTTCAGGTCCATTGCACGGTTACCTGCATTAACTCCCTGTAAATTCTCATTAAAAGGATAATTCCCGGGAGCACTCTGATCTGTGGAGTTGTCAATAGGTATTCCATCAACAATGATCAAAGGCTGATTTTCAGTGGTGAATGATGAAGCACCACGAATCAGAATTTTACTGGATGCTCCAGGGGTTCCGGCGGAACTGGTAACCTGTACTCCAGCAGATTTAGATGAAAGAGACTGGATGATATTTGATTCACCCGTTTTTGAGAGTTCATCGCCCCCGACTCCCTGGGCTGAATATCCCAGTGCCTTTCTCTCCTTAGAAATTCCAATAGCCGTAACAACAACTTCTTCCATTTCTTCAACAGAAGGCTGCAAGGCTACATCAATAACAGAACGGTCCTGAATGGGTTCTACCAATCTCTCCATTCCGACAAAACTGAAAACCAAAGATTCTGCATCAGATGGCACCTGTAATTCATACCGGCCATCCATATCTGTTGATGTACCAATGGTCGTTTGCCCCTGAACAACCACCGATACACCGGGAATTGGCTCACCTGTAGAAGCATTGGTGACCGTTCCCGTAATCCGCATTTGTGCCGATGCCGTAAAACCTACGAAGAGCATCAGCAAAAACAAAAAAGATAGCTTTTTCATAAAGATTAGTTTAAGGATTAGTAATTTAATTAGGAATTTATCAATTCAAGGTATATTAAAGGCTTTATAAAAGAAATGCTGAATGGCCGGCTATAATTAATCTTAGTCAATCTTCGTGTTTTTACCCTAAAATTTATGCCTATGAGAAAATAAACTAACCTCGAATTATTGATTCCGATACCAAACAACATTTCTTTGAACAATTTCTCTTATTGGTATTGTATGCGAATCTGCAGCGAAATGAAAAGAAAAAAAAATTTAATACGGCCCCCCGGAAAATTCATACCTCAACAGCAAAATTTTTAATGGGAAACGGGTTCCCATTAAAAATTCAAGTGTTGACATACAAATTTTACCGGTTCACAGACATAAATTTTATTTATTCCTGATAATCCATCCAAAATATTTCACATCGATTTAAGGAATGAGAGAACAACCAATGAGTCCGGATTACAAAGCCATGTTTTTTCAGCACCTGCATATATTCTTAAACCAGACTCATCAATGGTATTATCTCGTGATTTTATAACTTTAACCCGAAAATTTTCAATCCAGCAAGCATGTACCAAAACAAAATCCAATTTTACATTCTAATAATTGCCGGGGTGTTGGTCCATTTCCTGGCCCAATCGCAATCCCTTGAAGAAAAGGTTAAATGGAAAAATATCCGCACTGTTAAAATACACAAAGCGGATGAACCCCTTTCCCCCCCGGTCATCGCTCTTCATTCAGGCGAAAAGCTTACACTGAGATTTGACGATATGGAAGGCGGCACCAAAACCTTTTCGTATAAGCTCATACATTGTGATGCAGACTGGACGCCCTCCGAGTTGTTCGAATCGGATTATATCTCCGGGCAGTTAAACGGAGAAATCTATACCTCGCAGCGTTCATTCAATACCCTGATGGATTACACGCATTACGAGCTCAACATTCCCAATGAAACCATGAAGCCTACACGATCGGGGAATTATATGCTCCTGGTTTATGCCGGGTACAATCCCTCGGATACCGTGCTGACCCGGAAATTCAGAATAAGCGAAAAAAGAATCAACATAAAAGGCGAAATTGAAAGAATCAACCGGATGAGCAGGAACAAACCCAACCAGGAACTAAACCTGACCTTGCGGACAGGGGGCATGCAGATCAACGATCCTTATAACAACCTGAAAATTTCTGTGGAAAAAAACTATCATGGTGAAAAGCTCTTTGAACAACTGACCCCCTCCTCCATGAGCGGAAACCGCATCAATTACCAGATGAACAAAAAAATGGTGTTCAAAGGCGGCAATGAATACCACCATTTCAATTCAAAAACCACCGATTACGCGGGAGAACACATCAAAAAGATCAATTTTATAAGGAACAACTTCCATTTTCAGCTCAATACAGATCAGGACAGAACCTTTCAGCAATATCAAATAAAAAAGGATCTGAACGGCCGGTTCAGGGTTGACAGCGAAAATACCGATGATCCCGACACGGAAGCGGATTACGTGTATGTCTACTTCACCTTAAAAGATGCCACTTCCACCGCAGAAGGGAAATTCTACGTTACTGGAGCATTCAACAACTGGCAATGCAAGCCTGAGAACCGGATGATCTATAATTCGGAAAGTCAGGTTTTCGAGAAACGATTGTTGCTGAAACAAGGATATTACGACTTCAAATATATGTTCAAATCAGCCGAAGGTTTGCAACCGTATTACATTTCAGGCAATCATTACCAAACCGAAAACGACTACCTCGTGTATGTTTACTATACCGATTATTCCGAAGGCTACGACCGGCTGATCGGCCATACGGTGATCAACTCGTCCGAAAAGGTATACTGAGAAGTTTGACAGCAGTTAATATGCAGAATCGTGCCCAGGCTTAACTTAATCTTTGACGTGCAGTAAAATATGGGATTGATTGTCATTCATGGTCATTTGATGGTCATTGGTGGTCATTGGTGGTCATTGGTGGTCATTTGGTGGTCATTTGGTGGTTGTCATTTATTGTCATTAATTGTCATTGGTGGTCATTAGGTTGTATTCGCAGAAATGCTTAAGCTTATAGTTCAGTCTGGAATAAACCGCATACTGAGTAATATTTGCGGATACAATACATGACTATTTAATGACCATCAATGACAAATTAATGAATTCTTTATTCATCGGTAGGAGCATCAACCTCACCGGTAACATTAGAAAGGTCATCGGTACGACCAACAATCTCACCGGTAACATCAGAAAGGTCATCGGTACGACCAACAATCTCTCCGGTAACATTAGAAAGGTCATCGGTATGACCAACAATCTCACCGGTGACATTAGAAAGGTCATCGGCAGGACCAACAATCTCATCGGTAACATTAGAAAGGTCATCGGTACGACCAACAATCTCACCGGTAACATCAGAAAGGTCATCGGTACGACCATCAATCTCATCGGTAACATCAGAAAGGTCATCGGTACGACCAACAATCTCACCGGTAACATTAGAAAGGTCATCGGTAAGGGCATCTACTTCACCGGTAACGTCACCGAACAGATCGGTAAGTGCTTGGAAGAACCCGAAACGTAAGGCAATTCGCTCGAAAGGTCAATGGGAAAACTCAAATTAATAAATGCATTCCCTGGACTATTTTCCTTCAAAGACAAGTGAATCCGGGGATGCGCCCATTTTCTCAAGGGTCTTACTGATCTCGTCCGTCATCTCGGGTGTGCCGCACACATAGAATTCTTTATTGAGATCTTTAACGTGTTTTTTCAGAAATTCCTCATCGATATGGCCGTATTGGTAATCGGGATGATTTTCACGCGTCAGGGTGAAGATCGCCTGATCGCCGAGGATATCCCTTAATTCATCTTCCAGTATAACGTCTTTGCTGGTCTTGTTTGAAAAGAAAAGCATGTTACCGTCCACCTCCCCGTCCTTCTTCAGTTGCCTCAGTATGGCCAGAAACGGGGTTATACCAGCTCCCCCGGCTATAAAATACCCGGGTCCTTTATATTTGATGGCGCCCCATGGTCCGTTGATGATCAGCTCATCTCCTTCTTTCAGATCATCCATGGAATCGGTGACGCCCTGCTTCTCAGGATAGATCTTTATGGTAAAACCCAGGTTTTTATCATCATTCAGGGATGTAAATGTAAACGGTCGTTTCTCATTCTCCTGCTCAGGTTTATTGACTGATACAACCGTAGCCTGACCGGGTAGGAAACTAAAACCTTCGGGTTTTTCGGTTATGAACTCCTTTACATCGTGGGTAATCTGGTTTATTTTAAGAATCTTGACTGTATGTTCCATTTTGTATCTCTGTTTGACTTTTTAACAATTAAACATAAGGTAATACACCTTAAGAATCAAATTTGTTTAGCAAAGGTAAGAGAAAAGATAAACAATATAAAGAGTAAAAAAACTTTCTAATAAGGCGCCTTATAGTTCAATCGATTGGCTTTTTAGACCAGACTCATCTATTGCCCTGGCGTATCGGAACGGTCCGTGATGGTGAATTCCACCCTCCGGTTTTTTTGTCTCCCTTCGGGCGTATCATTATCAGCCAACGGTTTGGTTTCCCCGTAACCTTTGGTTGTGATCCTTTCAGCCGAGATCCCGGATTTTACCAGATAATCCCGGACTGCCCCTGCTCTTTGTCTCGACAGCAACAGGTTGTCCTGATGGGTGCCGATGCTATCGGTATGTCCGGAGAGCTGAATGGAAATACCCGGATTATCCTCAAGGAACCTGCTCATTCGGTCCAGTTCGGCTTTGGAAGTTTCAGTCAGCCGAGCCTTTGCATATTCAAAGAAAATGTTGTTCAACACCACCGTAGCTCCTGTATCAATGGATGAAAGATAGATGTTTCTCACCATCTTATCTTCGGTTGTGGTACCGGTAAGATCCAGGTGAATGCTACCCGGGATGTAACCTTCCTTATCCGCCACGATCCTGTAGGCCCTACCGGGATTCATTGTCAGGCTGTAATTTCCTTTTTCCCCGGAAAACGTTGAATCCAGCAGGCGATTGCTATTTAAATCAAAACTCCGGATGGATGCCGATAAGGGCTCATCACTGGATTGTTCCAGGACCTTTCCTTCCAGTCGAATTTCCCGGGGAGCCAGTCCCTCACCAAACAGATAAATACGATGTTCATTGTCATCCACTGTAAAATTCAGCACCGCACTGGTTCTACCACCCTGGTGCGGATTGAATACAAGATTAATGGACTTTGATGAGCCGGGTGAAACCTGGTTTTCTTCCGGTTCACCATCGATATCAAACTGAGAAGCACCGGATCCGGAAATATTAAACGCTTCCGCTGTCAGGGAAGTATTTCCCCTGTTCTCCAGGAATATAACCGTGGTATCCCGCTCCTGTCCTATATTCAGGCTGCCAAAATTCAGCCTTTCAACAGGCAGGTCATATGCCTTTTCGATACCCGTTCCGGTAAGCGGGGCTTTTATTGTATCGGTAGGAGTAACAACCCCTACGTAGGACTCTCTGTTACCTGTCATACGGGGAGAATAATTCAGCTCAATATCTCTTGAGTTCCCTGAAGGAAGGATAAAGGACTGGTGACCGGATACCAGGGAGAAATCCGTTTTGTCTCTCCCGCTTATAAAAACATGATTGATTTTAAGCGCATGATCCGTTTTGTTTGTAAAAAAACCGGGTATCAGTGTATCAACAGAGCGACCGGTGAAATGGGAGCCGAAGTCCACTTCTTTTACATCCGGCTTCGGAGAAACAATCTGAAAAGTATTATCGGAAACATCTTTCTGGAAAGGTTTGGTGTCGTTGATCACCCAAACTTTTACCTCCCTTTCGTTGGTGATGGTAATGATCCGGTTGCCGCCGGGACCGAAGTAGGCCCTTCTGTACCATGTATCGCCTTCGGCCTTTAACATGTGGACCATATGTTTGCTTGCCACGTCCCACAAACGCACGGTACCATCACGTCCTGCCGTCAGTATGCGGTTTCCGTCAGGGCTGAAACCTGCCGAGTAGACTTCATTGTTATGCCCTGTGAACGTGTGCAACACCTTACCTGACGAGGCATCCCATATCCTGGCCGTACCATCCTTGGAAGCACTCAATATCTTTGAACCGTCGGGGCTGAATTCCACATCCATGATCCAGCCTTTATGCCCGGCAAGGGTCATTTGATAAATGTTTCTCCCCACCCTATCGGTGGTATAGCGAAAAGTCCGGAGAAGTCCGTCATCCCCACCGGAAGCCATCAGCTCTCCATCCGGACTCATGGCAACATCCAGCACCCATCCCCTATGGGCACGGATACCATATAAATGGCGGCCGGTATTGGCATTCCATAACCTGATGGCACCGTCATCGCCTGCCGTGATGACCTCTTCACCATCACTAGAAAAAATGGCTTTGTTAATGCCTGAATAATTTACAGAAAGTCGGTGCTGTTCCATATTTCCCTCCGGGGTAAAAATCGTGGCACTGCCGTCATCGCTGGCAGAGACGATCCTGCTGCCGTCAGGGCTTCCCACCGCATCGTAAACCCAGTCGTTATGAAACAGGAAAGAGCGAATGTATTCGCCGGTGTTGGCATTCCACAACTTCATGGAATTATTCACGCCAGTCGTAATGATATAGTTGCCATTTCCTACAAACCGGGCATTATGTGCCTCAATTTGTTCACCGCTCAGGGTAAGCAAAGGTTCAATGCCCCTACCCCGGGATTGGTTTTCATTTTGCTCTACCCGTATCAGGTTTTCCATTCCCTCAACAGCAGGTATTTCCCATTTATCAGATAAACCGCCTGCCATATCAATAAATTCCCAGGAGTCACCCCTATCGGGTGAAAAATATACCGCTACACTGTCCCGTTCTGAAATGCCCTTCCACTTTAAGCCGCCTTCCAAACCGGCGGAATATATTTCACCTCCATTGGGAGTGAGCAGTTCAAGGCTGGCTGCATTTTCACCGGCCCCAGCTTTTGCATATACGTAATAATCCGGGCATTGATCGTTTACAATCCTTATTGGCGAAAAAGCCTCCTCAGCGGCTGAAGGTTCATAATTCAGACGAATATCCGAGGCTGCATCTTTTCCAATCTGAAAGGGAGGAGACTGATTATAATCCATGGTAAAACCCTGCTTGTTCTCCAGCACCACATCCCGGATTTTAAAATCAGCGTTCACCGCGCCCACTTTTATGTTTCTGGAATTTGCCGAATCAGAAGACTCAAACTGAATAAAAACAGGCTTTATATCAAGTCTTACACGCTGTTGTTCCGTAAGGTTGTAAGCGGATTCTACCGTATGTTCCTTATAGGAGAAAGTGGTATTGATCTGTTTATGGCACCCGTTGGGGCTTTGCCATGCAATTTCTCCTGCTTTAAACGACTGGGCATTGATCAGAATCTGGTTATAAATCTCTTTGGCCCGTGAAGTATCGGTTACTTCACCAAAATACCGGCCTCCCGATTTAAGGGCTATATTTTTCAGAATATTGGGTACTTTCAATCCGACAGTAACAGGATATACAGTTATACCGTGCTTTTCAGCCTGCCGGATGATCTCAGATTCATTTCCTTCCCCCAGGCCATCGGTTAAAAAAATAACCACCTTCTTATATTTCCCTTCTTTCGCAATCTGAAAAGCACCGGAATAAGGATTAACAAAACCGGAATTGTAGCTGGTTCCTCCCTGTGCTCTCAGGGCTTTGACAGCCTCTTTCAGGCGTTTTTCAGAATGGGTAAAATCGCAGTTCAGGTAGTTCATGTGGTCAAAACTGGAAACGGCACATTCCGAAACTTCCAGAGGTAAAAGATCAATAAAGCTCAACCCTGCTGCTCGTGCAATATCCATCCGTTCTTTATCCATTGAGCTGGATACATCAAAAGTAAGCACTACTGAAAGCTTTTTCGGCGGGCTTTTCTGGGGATTTTTCAGGGAAAGAATGCGGGCCTGCTCCCCGTATTCAAATACTTTCAAATCTTTCCTGCTGAAATCATATACCGGCTCCCCCTCTTCATCAATATATAAGTAACGCGCCCGGATTACCGGGTAATCTTCCTTATCAATATCATATACGGAAAATAGCTGAGCCTCGGCAATTACGGGGATTAAACCGATAAGAAAGAACAGAAGGAAAAATCTCTTTTTTTGTAAAGAAGGTACTAAAAATTTAATGGAAAAAGTGTCAGGGGAATGCATATCTGTTGTTGGGACCTTTTTATTCAAACTCAAAACCTGAAAAATATAATTTTATTATGGAATTACTGATCATTTTCCTTCGATCTCTTTTTTCTGAGTAATGTCTTTGAAACTGATGCTCTCTTCCTGTTTATTGTTGATAATCGGTAAAAGAATAAAAGCCAGTGTACCTACAGCCAAAAATATGAGATTGGTAAAGGTATGAGAAATCAAAGCAAATACGGCTCCTGTATCTTTGTCAATACCAAACAGAAACAAACTCTGGATGACAAGAAAATGCCACGCACCAATTCCTGCCTGAATGGGTAGTATGAAAGCAAAGGAGCTTATGGCAAAGGTAATCACGGCCATCCAGAATGAAAGATGAGAGGTGGGTTCATAGGCAAAAAATACCACATAGAGCATTAAGAGCCATAAAAAGATGATCAGCAAAGTATAAAAAACATACAATGTCTTGTTCTTCGTCTTATAAATGGTGGAAATGCCTTCCCGGAACTGTTCCTTAATTTTAAGAATCTTGTTCATTAGTTTCGACTGGGATCTTTTACCGGAGAAAAAAAGGAAATAAATGCCTGCTCCAACGGCTGCGATGCTTATATAAAAATATTTACTTGTAAACACATCCCTGAAACCCTGGATCAATCCCGGGTTGTTTCTGGCAAACCGGTCCAATACCGGCGCATCCCAAAATATGAGAGCAACCAGTATCAGGAAAAAAACAGTCAGATCCGACAGCCTTTCTGTAACTACTGTACCAAGCAGTTTGGTGAAGGGTATTTTCTCATAGCGATCCAATACGGAACACCGGGCAATCTCTCCTCCCCTCGGGATCAAGATATTGAAAAGATACAATACCAGTACGGCCAGATAAGTATTCAAGGTCCTGGGTTTATGAGCCAGGGGCTCAATCAACTGCTGCCAGCGCAAAGCACGGATAAAATGACTGGAGAGCCCAAAAATTCCCGATAATACAATCCACTCGTATTTCAGGGAACCGAGCGCATCCTTTATCTTATCCAATTGTAGATCTTTATATATATAAACGAATATACCTATGCCAATCACTAAAAATATAAACGTCTGGTATACCTGCTTTTTCTTCATCCAAATCTTTGTTTTACGCTTAGCGAATATACACCGGAAATATTACTTTTGCAATAAACAAGGCGCTGATCCCTATTTCATTGTCTCAAAAGGCAAAATATTATCAATCAACATATTCCAAAACCCGGTTAAAACAGCTATGCTTTTTGTATTTCCTCTCTTAAATTTTCCAGATCACAATCTACGATATTGCTCTTGTGATGGCTCAGGGCTTTAAAATCCTTCATACCCGACCCGGTCAGCATGATCACAACGCTGGCACCGTCTTTTATTTTTCCGGAAGCTTTCAGCTTTTTAAGGGCATACAAAGAGGTAGCCTTGATTTTTTCATCAGAAGTATGGGGCGGAACGAACACCAGCACTTTTATACCGGATCGGGCACCGTAGGCTGCCATGGAATTACCCATATTGCCGGTAGAAACGGTTGCCGTTACCTGTTCATTCATCTCCCCCGACATCATCATACAGGTAAGGGAGCCACGGTCCTTAAAACTCCAGGTAGGATTCTGCGTTTCATTCTTCAGCAAAAGTTTGCTTATCCCGGTAAAATTTCCAAGGTCATGGGTTGCATCCAGCAGAGGTGTTGCCCCTTCGCCCATGGACAACCCGGGGTCGATGGATTCAAAGGGTAAAAAAGAAGAAAACCGTTGCAGAAGATGTTTTCCGGCCTTTATCCCTGCACTTTTAATCCCATCCATCCTTACCTCAAGTGGCTCGCCATTTTCAGCAAATTCCCCTGTCTTCTCAAAAGGGTATTCCCTGCCGGAAAGGGTGGATATAAGTTTTCTCATAGATGAGACAATATTAACCCGAATTGTTTATAATTCATTCTACCACATAACGTGCAGAAATAAATATACTGAATATGATTAACAAAGGTTACACATAATAAGACCTGACAGGTCAAATACCCATCAGGTCCCTTGTTAAAATTTAAATTCCCTAAAATTATGTACCGATCACTAATTCAGATTAAACGCCACAGGTATGGTAAACTGGACCCTTACGGGTTGACCCCGCTGTTTACCGGGTTCCCAGCTGGGAGCCTGGGCAATTACCTCTTTGGCTTCATTATTCAACGAAGGATCAACTCCCCGAACAATTTCTATTTCTGATATATTACCATTTTCATCCACCACAAATTTAATATAAACCGTTCCTTCGATACCATTTTCCTGTGCCATCGTCGGATACTTTGCCGTTTTCTGCACATAATTCCTGAACTTGTCGATTCCTCCACCTCTAAACTGGGGCATATCCTCAACGATCATAAAAGTATTTTGTACTTCTTCCTCCTCTTCTTCTTCCTGTGCAAAGGCATCTATTGATACCTCCGTATTCTGATCAGCCCCTGTTTCTTCGAGGTTCAGCTCATCATCAATATTTACATCATTTTCCACGATGTTCAAAACATCTGTTGATTGTGGCGGTGGCGGCGGAGGCGGTTGTTTTTGCTTCTCCTGCCGTGTAACTGGTATGTTTTCCTGTACGACATCGGATTCATTCTCATTCTGGAAACCTTCCACCTGTTTTGGTGTTGACGACCATTCAAAAGCCAACAAAACCAAACCCAGGGCAAGGATGAATCCAATCTCCATAAACAGGCCCCTTTTTCTTTCCAGATCCGCTCTCTTTGTTTTCTTGCTAACCATAAGCATCCCTTTTTAATAAATACACACTAATTCTAATAAACCGGGAAAATCCCGGACAAATTCTCCATTTTAAAATAACCTGAACTTCCTTAACAGGATCGAAATTCAAACATTATTCACCTTAACAAAATAAAGCATCATTTTGTTTAATTATTTCGTTCAATTTTTATACATGCTTTATTTAATATGATCAGGGTGCAAAACTATATAAATCATTTAGAATCCCCCAAAATATTAAGGGAGCAAATTAAAAAAATTAATAAAAATTTAACATACCCCATCATATTTAGAGGTACACATTTCAAGAAAATTTGAATACGAAACTGTTATTAAAGGGGAATTATTGTATATATATGCAAACCTTATAAATACCGGTGAAAAGGTTATTATAGGGTGTTTATATAAAAGGTACTACTCAGATTCTTTCAGCTTAAACACAACCGGGATGGTAAATTGCACGTTTACAGCTTTACCCCTTTGTTTTCCAGGCTCCCATCGTGGTGAACTGTCAATGAGCTCTACGACCGTTTGGTCCAGTGCTTGATGAACGCCCCGCATCACTTCAATTTCATCCGTTTCTCCCTCCTTGTTCACCATAAACTTAACAAAAACGGTCCCTTCTATGCCTGCATCGGCGGCTTCCTGCGGATATTGCACCTGTTGCTGAAGATAATTGCGGAAAGCATTAATGCCTCCACCCTGGAAGGTTGGCATTTGCTCTACTACTACAAAAACTCTTTTTTCATTCTTTTGATTGCCGTTTGGTTCAGATTGCTCTTCATTATTATTTCTTTCTGATAATACGTTCGGAATTTCAGCTTCCGGTGGCAGTTCCAGGCCGGAATAGACGCTATTGCTTTCTTCTGTACAGGAGAATATAAAAAGCATGGCCACAGCCAGTGGCAGAAATACCAACCCCTTCAACAAACCAGGCAAACTGGCTCGCTTTTGCAACATAAGCAGGCGATTCTTAAGGGAGGAATTGAAATTGTTAACCAGCGATATGGAATCCAGCTGCATGGCCTGGTTGAATAACAAATTTTTATAAAATTCAGGATTTCCTTTTCTTTCAATGGTTTCATGATCGGCTTCATATTCATGGACGTTCCTAATCTCTCTGCGGACGAGCCATACAAAAGGATTGAACCACTGAACGATGGCCAGAACATTCATCACGTAGTTATCCACAGAATGGAGCCTTCGGGCATGGATCAGCTCGTGCTGGAGAATCATTTCCAGCCTGGTGGAATCGTTCAGATCGTTCTGATGGACAAAAATCCGGTTAAAGAAGGAAAAGGGGGTGGTTAAACTATCCAGGCAAACCAAATCCATTCCTTTATAACGTTTCGTTTTCCCGGTTTTCCAAAGATTGAGCAATTGTTTGTGTTGCAGTATAAACCTCATTGCAAAACCCAACACCCCGGCAAGATAAGCCCATCTGATGATTGTGGAAAAGGTCGGTTGAAAAGTCTTTTGCACAGCATCGTTACCTACTTCAAGGGGAGACAGAAAAACCTCGCTATACCCGCTCAGATCCGAACTCTGGCCAACGGGTATCTCTATAAAAGGAAGGACGAGTGAAAAGCACGCGGCACCAAGCAGATACACCCTGTTAACCCTGAAGTTGGCCTGCTTCCTTAACAGCAGCCAGTAAAACAGGTAAAAGACCGCCAGTGCAGCGCCTGATTCGAGCAAATAATTGAAAAGATTAGTCATTGTTATCTTTATTTTTATTCTTTAGCTCCTGGTTCATGATCTCGATGATCTCCTCCATCTCCTTTGCAGAAATCTCCTTGTCCCGGGCAAAGAAAGAGACCAACTCACTGTATGAATTTTTAAAATAGTTTTTTACCATAGAAGATACCCGATTTTTGGAATACTCCGTTTTCGAGACCAAAGGGTAATACTGGTGGGTATTTCCAAAGACAAAATGGGACACAAAACCCTTCTTCTCAAGAATCCGCACGATGGTTGACACCGTATTGTACGCGGGTTTCGGTTCCGGCATCTCGCCACGGATCTCCTTCACAAATCCTTTTTCCAGATCCCATAAAATCTGCATCACCTGTTCCTCAGCTCTTGTTAGTTCTTTCATTGTTCTCCTTTTCCTTTTTATTTTTCGAGATTCAATTTAGCGGGCAGTTGTTGATGACAAATATAACACTAAATTATTAGTATGTCAACTATAAAATTAGTCAATTTGAAAATTTTGAGCGTGTTTAAAATGATTAACTATAGCCTCTCCATAAAGTAGAAAGATCTTTGAAGTTCTTCTAAATTATCTCTGTGTTACTCCATACTTGTTCTCTGTGTAACTCTGTGGTTCAATTATTTAATATTAACCACGGAGAACACAAAGGAAACCACGAAGGGACACGGAGGATTTGATATACAAACACTAATTATCAGCTCCTGGTTATCAATTTTACACTCTAATTTTCTGCCAATTTA
>Ga0207797_1001410_pt1 | contig 17377 bp, 13 predicted proteins | sample PRCRCaboRojoPR_6_FD_187275 | JGI IMG/M metagenome (GOLD analysis project Ga0207797, IMG submission 187275) | Marine sediment microbial community from Cabo Rojo, Puerto Rico - PR CR 10% Liquid 1 (SPAdes) | ecosystem: Environmental > Aquatic > Marine > Coastal > Sediment | place: Cabo Rojo, Puerto...
CTCCGGACTCCCTGTTAACCTCAACCTTCGGGCCGGGCAGTAGTTCGGCCCTGCCCTGCACGATTTCGCCCCCTCCGGCTTTGATCAACTTTTCCACTCCACCGGTCAGCTGATCAACTACTTCGTCCTGGTAATCGGTAATCCGCTCAAGATCAAAATCGAGGCCCTCGACCTTGATCCCTCTGTCTTTCCAGGACTCCATCTTACCCAGTGGTTCGGTCGTACTGTAAAGTGTCTTCGTCGGAATGCAGCCCCAGTTCAGACAGACTCCACCAATCTCTTCTTTTTCGATTACTACGGGATTTAGTCCATACTGACCCAACCTAATCGCAGCGGTGTAACCCCCTGGTCCGGCTCCAATAATTACGACGCGCGGCTTGTCTTCAATATCCATACCATACCCCCTTCAAGTTATCGCTTTAAGTTTACCTGGAATTAGATTACTGGATAGGATAAAAAAATAAATCCCCCGTATGACAACGGGGGATTTTTCTTGTTGAAATAAATTAAAAGCTGTTAGAGCTTTTAAGCCAAGTCCTCGAGGGCTTCCAGAACGAGGCCGGCGTGCATCAGGGCCGGTCCGCCACCCATTAAAACTGCTACCCATGCGGCTTCCATTACCTCTTCCTCCGTTGCCCCTTCCTCCAGGGCATTGTTTACGTGAAATGCAATACACCATTCGCACTGCTGGGTAATAGAAATCGCAATTGCCATCAGTTCCTTGGTCTTTGCCGAAAGTACTTTTTCCTTTTCAACTGCGCCCATCAGGCTCTGGAAACACTCCATGCTATCCGGGCTCTGCTGACCAAAAGTCTTCATCCAATCCTGCGCTCTCTCTAGTTCTTCTTTTGCTCCCATAAATAACCCTCCTATTACTTGTCGAGTTAATTAATCAACGTGAATGTTATTACTATTGTTTGCTTATGCAAATAATAATCGATATCCGGGCTTCGTACAACCTAAAAGCAACAGGTGGCTTCCAGCTGGAAAATATCCCAACACGCCGCCTCACAATTACCAATGAGACAGTGTTTCATTTGGGGTTAGAGGGACTTTTTTTGGCAGTCGGACGCGCCTCAACCCGCCAGCTAGCGTTTACGGTTTGAAAAGTTGAGACAAGACGGCTCTTCAAGGACAATTGTTGGGATTAAAGTGGCTCAGTTACCCGTATATACCGCTTAACTTGCATTTTTATCAATCCGTGAGGATCAGTCCATTCAGAAAGTACTATAAAAATGGGAATCGAGGTGTCTTAAAATGCCTGCCAATTTGCCGCCGGAGTACATAGAGGAGGAGGAAAGGTACAGAAACGCCAGCGACAAGGACGAAAAGCTGGACGCCCTGGAGGAGATGCTCGCGCTTCTACCGAACCACAAGGGCACTGATAAGATAGAAGCAGATATAAGGAAGCGAATTTCGAACTTAAAGAAGAGTTCGCAAAAGAAGAAGGGGCCGACCAGAGCGAAGACACCGGATCAGATCGAGCCTCAGGGCGCCGGGCAGGTAGTCCTCACGGGGTTCCCCAATTCCGGCAAGTCAGCTCTCCTCGACGTAACGACAAACGCCTCACCCAAAGTCGCTGATTTTCCCTTCAGCACTCAGGGGCCAACCATCGGAATGCTACAGCACGAGGACGTGCAAATCCAGCTGATAGATACACCGCCAATCTCGGAGGAACACGTAGAAACCTGGGTTTATAATTTAATAAGGAAAGCAGACCTCGTTCTGGCAGTTGTCGACGGGGCGGCGGAAAACCCGGTAGAAGAATTTAAAAAAACTAAAAAGCACCTAGAAAACGAAGGAATTCACCTTTTCCACCCGGAGGCGGATTTTCAGAAGGACGCAATCGGCAGGACCAACAGGAAGGGCGAAATAATTCTCTCCAAAAGCGACGAACTGGACGATGAGGCAGTAAGCGAAGAGCTGGAAGAGCTGTCCGGTTTACCGACCATTCCCGTATCGATCCTCTTTGAGGGCAGCCTGACTCGTTTTTCCAGGTCCATCTTCGACGGTTTGTTGAAAATTAGGATTTACACGAAGAAACCTGGCGAGGAACCTGATATGGAGGAGCCGTACCTCCTGGACAAAAATAGCACCGTACTGGAAGGTGTGCGGTCAATTCACAGAAACATGGTGGATAACCTGGATTACATCAGAATTTGGGGGTCAGGCAGGTTTGACGGCCAGGAGGTGGCACAGGATCACGTCCTGGAAGACGGAGACGTTATAGAGATTCATCAGAAATAAGGATTGTGTTAACGGCTCACCGTGACTCGATGATTTCCTCCGCGGCTTCAATTGCCCCCTGTCGTGATTCTATATCGCCGGAGAATATCCTCTCGTGCACGTCCTGAAGAACTTCCCCCAGCTCGGGCCCTTCTTCCATCCCCAGCTCCAACAGGTCGTTGCCGTCGATCAACTCCCTAGCCGAACCCAGTTCTTCCAGGTGCTTGAGGTGAGGCAGTAAGCTGGAAAACCCTTTTAATACGGGCAACCAACCTTCGACTCCATGTGCACTTGCCTGACTGTCCGCTATTATCGTCCGGAGCAAATCAGAGAAGTACTTAAATTTCTCGGTTGGGTCATTTAGAGACTGTTCCGGGTCCTGGTTTGTTCGGACCAGCTTTACCTGTTTTGCCTTCCTCATCTTCTGGAGGATCGAACCGCGCATATGGTTCCCCACTATCCAGGTCAATTTTTTTGCCTCTTCGTTGGAAAGTTTTAAACGGGAAGCCACCTGTTCGGCAAGAACCTCCCCCGCAAGAGCGTGACCTCCAAGGTGCTCACCTTCGTTCTTCTCAAACGCTTTGGCCTTTCCCACGTCGTGAATGAAAACCGCCAGTTTTACCAGAGGAGGATAACGAAATCGATCAGCCACTCCAAGGGCACGAAAACTATGTTCGAGAACTCCACCTTCCGGGTGGTACTCCTCCGGCTGCGGCACACCTGCGTTCGCCGCCATTTCCGGCAGTATCTCCTTCAGCATATCCTGATCCCTGAGCCACCTCATTCCGCGCTCGGCGTTTTCAGTTTCTAAGATATTGAACAGTTCTTCTCTTATTCTCTCCCAGGAAATCTCGGTAATTTTATGGGCGACAGCCCGAATCGCCTCTTCCGTATCCCTCTCAATAGTACCGTCAATGTAACAGGCGATCCTGATCGCACGCAGCGGTCGCAGGTAGTCCTCCCTGAACCTTTCAAAAGGATCACCAATTGCCCTGACCTTTTTTTTCTTTAAATCCGCAATACCACCGACGTAATCAATGATCGTACCGTCACTTTCCATTGCCATCCCGTTGACGGTAAAATCCCTGCGATTCACGTCCTCTTGCAGAGAGGCAGCCGGTGCGACATCACCCGGTTTCCTGCCGTCGTATCCGGATTCAGTTCTGAATTGCGCTACTTCGTACTGGTCCCCTTCTTGAGAAACAAGAACCAGCACTCCGAAACTCTCACCGACTTCCACGAAACCGTAATCCTTGAATAGATTCTTGATTTCGTCCGTCCCTGCGGAAGTGGCAATATCTATATCGACTTCTTCCGGGCTGAAGGATAGGTCGTCATGGAGCCTGGCTCGGAGCAGGTCCCGTACTGCACCGCCGACCACCACTGCCTGGTAACCGGCTTCTTCCAGTCTTTCCAGTATTTCTCGCGCGGACGGATGGGGTGCAAGAAGCTCGTCAGGGTCTACCCGATCCATCTTATCCGAATATCCCCTTTATTCTATCGAGGAAGGAAGAACCCCCGCTGGTTTCCTCTTCGTAGACTTCCTGAGACATAATATCTTCCTGCTTTCTTGCCAGCTCGACGGTCTTTTCCCACTTGTTTTTCTCCTTGATCGTTTTCTCCCATTCTTCAGCGAATTTTGATAGTGCCTCTATAGCCTTATCCATGTCGAAGCTGCCGCCGGGACGGGAAGAATTCTTCATGTCCTCGCGGAGCGAGTTCAGCCCACCCGTTAGCGGGCGCAGGTGTATTCCATCTTCGAGACTGACCAGAACGAAGGTCGTCGCCTCACTTATTAAACCAAAAGTTGAGAGGTCTATTGAACCTATCGGCATCTCTTCTACGAATTCGCTGTCCGCTTTCATGAATTCCTGCTTCACATAATCCTTCCAGGATTCCTCCATAATTACCCTCCTTGCTTTTAAAATGGGTCAATTACCAAAAATTAACTTTCTTCCTCCAGTACGCGCCTCGCCTCCTCGATATAGCCATCTATTGCTCTTTCAAGGTGTTCCGAGTCGCCGTATTCCCTGTTGCTGTCAAGGTATTTGACCAGCTTGACACCCAACCTTTTCTCGTAAAGGTCTCCTTCGAAATCAATCAGGTGAACTTCCAGCCTGTGACCGTCCTCGTGGTCAAAGGTCGGGCGATTGCCTATGTGAACTGCACCTTTAATAAGTTCGCCGTCCACCTCGGCCAGTGCTGCGTAACTGCCCCTTTTTGGTAGGACAATTCGATCGTCTATATTCAGGTTTGCCGTAGGGAAACCTAGTTTGCTCCCAACGCCGTGACCCCTGACGACACGGCCCGAATACTCCGGGTTCCGGCCGAGTAACTTCCTGGCAAGTGTCACGTTACCCTGACTGAGCGCTTCTCTAATCCGGGTGCTACTGACAGGGCCTCCCTCGACCTCCAGCTGGTCCAGGGGGTGAACCGAGAAACGACCATTTCCCAGAACTTCCAAATCCCGGTAAGAACCCGACCGGTTCCTGCCAAATCGCCAGTCGGTCCCAATCACGACGGCGTCGACCTGCAACCGGTCAACGAGAACTTTCTCGACGAATTCTTCCGGAGAATAGTCCTTAACTTTTAGGAAGTCACCTAAAACTATCCTGTCCACGTATTCTTTGAGGTGCCTAACTTTTATGTCGGGCTCCATCAGAATGGAGGGCCCCTGGTCGCCCAGATACCGTTTCGGCGGAATATCGTAAGTATAAGCCGCACTCTCCAGGCCCCGTTCTCCCGCAATCCTCCTTGTTTCCTCAAGCAACATCTGATGACCTCGGTGAACGCCATCAAAAGTACCTATCGTCAGAACCAATTCACCGGAGGCGGATCCTCCCCCGCGCGATTCGTTCTCGGCCACGGCTTCGCCCGTTTCAGCTTCTTCCGTTCTTCCCTGATTCATCTTTTATCCTTGCTTTGATATCCTCCAGTACTTTTTTTTCGACCTTATCAAGTTCTCCATCTACCATACAACCTGAAGCCACCCTATGACCCCCGCCACCAAAGCTGCTGGCGACCTGACTTACGTCCACTCCACCCTTTGACCGCATAGAAACTTTGATTCTGTTGTCAGGTAGCTCCTTAAACAAACAGGCAACTCGGGCTCCTTTGGTAGTCCTCAATTTTCCGACGATACCTTCAGTATCTTCCTGTGTTGCATCGGCCTTTTCTATAATTTCGGGAGTAATTTCCCCCCAGACGATTTCGTTCTCAAAGCTTGCTTTGCTTAGAACTTCCCCGAGCAGTTTCAACTTGGAAAACGGTTCCCTTTCGTAGAGATTGACAATTACCGATCTTGCATTTGCACCGTTTTTCAGCAGGTTAGCAGCCCTGCTCAACAGGTCCGGGTTGACGTTCTCGTTCTGAAAAGAAGAAGTATCGGCGATTATTCCTGCATAAAGGGCCGTAGCAATCGGTTCGTCTATTTCCAGCCCCATGTACTCGATCAGTTCGGCAATTATTTGCGTCGTCGCCGCCACCGGTTTTACGTAGTTTATATCGCCAAAATTCGAATTATCCTGATGGTGATCTATATTTATCGTCGGCAGGTTTCTCAGTATGCCTTTACCCTTATCACCCAGCCTGTCCAAATCACTGCAATCAACGGCAATGGCGACTTCGACGTCTTCGATCTCTTTACCGAGACCCTCCGGCCGGACCACCTGATCCGCACCCTTCAAAAACTTCAGGTTACCGGGGACACCGTCCCTGTTATAAAGTATGGTTCTCTTTCCCCGCTGGCGCAGGGCACGGCTTAAACCCAGCTGACTGCCGATCGCGTCTGCCTCGGGGCTTCGGTGGGAAGCAATAAAAAATCTGTCATGGCGGGAGATCACGTCTTCTATTTCTTTTAATCTATTCATTCAACTTCCTTTTTCTCACCCGTTAGATGAGTTCTCTTCGGTTACAAGTAGCTGAGTGGACAAGCCACGTCAACTAATCTTCAAAGACTATCAAATTAATTATATCAACGGTATTTATACAAGTCAAAACCGTTTAAAGCTGTTGCACCTTTCAGGTCGAGCCGTTTACAATGGTATAGTTATGAAAGAAGAAAAAGAACAAGAAAAAGGACCGCTGAGCGGAGCCGAAAAGCCGGGGGATTCTGGCCTATCAAATTTGCGGCCGAAGAAACTCGATGACTTCATCGGCCAGGAGGAAGTCAAGAAACGACTCTCCATACTGCTGGAAGCAGCACTCAACCGCGGTGATTCCGTCGATCATACGCTATTTCACGGCCCTCCGGGGCTGGGAAAAACCACACTTGCCCACATAGTCTCACATGAAATGGGAGTTAACATCAAGACGACTTCCGGGCCGGCGATAGACAAACCGGGTGATCTGGCTGCAATAGTCAGCAATCTGACGCCGGGAGACATACTGTTTATTGACGAAATCCACAGGTTGAGGCGGAACGTGGAAGAAGTCCTCTATCCAGCCATGGAGGACTACAAGATAGATATCGTGATCGGCGAAGGTCCGAGCGCTCAGTCCATCCGACTGGACGTCCCCCCTTTCACTCTAATAGGTGCAACCACGAGAACCGGACTGCTCACTTCTCCGCTCAGGGATCGTTTTGAGGTCGTTCTCCATCTCGATTTTTACGATATTGACGCGATAGAAGAGATAGTGCTCCGCGGAGCCGACCTGCTTGACGTGGAAATCAACGACGGAGTCGGCGGAGCAAACGAAATAGCCAAGCGCTCCCGCGGCACTCCAAGGATTGCCAACAGACTATTAAAACGAACCCGCGATTACGCCGAAGTAAGGGCCGACGGGTATATAGATCGAGAAGTCGCCAAAGAGGCCCTGGAAATGCTTGGTATCGACGAAAAGGGTCTGGATAAGCTCGACCGTAAAATCCTGAAAACGATCATTGAAAAGTTCGATGGCGGGCCCGTAGGAATAGATACGATTTCCGCAGCCCTATCCGAGCAGAAGGATACGATATCCGAGGTTTACGAACCGTATTTGCTGACAAAAGGTTTTCTCGAAAGGACGAGCCAGGGGCGTAAGATCACCACCAAGGGGCTGGAACATCTGGGGTACGACGACCAGCGACTTCTCTAACAGGCCCCCGAACCAACCGTTCTGAGACCGTTAGCCAAAACGAATCAGTTTGGAGTCGGATACTCCTGAAGCTCCGGCCTGATCGACCAGGCATTTTTACTTACAATTTGTTGATACAATGAGCCGAGATTTTGAATTAAAGACCGACAAAGAGCCAAAAGGTGACCAGCCGGAAGCGATCGAGGAGCTGACGCAAGGGGTGGAATCGGACCTTACTCACCAGACTCTACTGGGAGCTACCGGGACCGGCAAGACCTTTACTATGGCCAACGTGATCGAAAACGTCCAGAAGCCAACTCTGGTAATAGCTCACAACAAAACCTTAACGGCTCAGCTCTGGAACGAGTTCAACGAACTCTTTCCGGACAACGCAGTACACTACTTCGTTTCTTATTACGACTACTACCAGCCCGAGGCCTACGTTCCCGAGACAGATACTTATATAGAGAAGGATTCCTCGATAAACGACGAGATAGACAGGTTACGACACAAGGCAACCGCCGCGCTTTTCGAGCGCGAGGACGTGATAATCGTAGCGAGTGTCTCCTGCATTTACGGACTCGGTTCTCCGGATACCTACGAGGACATGGCGCGGCCATTAACTCTGGACAGCCACCTGGAACGCGACGACCTGCTCCATAAACTCGTCAGGTTGCAGTACAAGCGCAACGATTACGAGCAAAAGCGGGGTACTTTTCGCGTTAGAGGCGACACCGTAGAGATCGTCCCGATCTACGGGGAAGAGGTAATTCGCGTCGAGTTCTTTGGGGACGTAATCGATAGAATTCGTGTCGTAGACCACATTACAGGCAAAACCCTGGAAGAAAAGAAAGAAGTAGTAATCTATCCCGCGACTCACTTCATTACCTCTCGGTCAAAACTCAACGAGGCAATGGAAAACATAGAAGAAGAACTGGAGGAACAGCTCGATAGATTCCACCGCCAGGACAAACTGCTGGAAGCCCAGCGACTGGAGAAACAGACGAAACACGACCTGGAAATGATGGAAGAACTGGGCTACTGCAAGGGCATAGAAAACTACTCACGCCATCTAACCGGGAGGGACCCGGGAGAACCACCTTACACTCTAATAGATTACTTTCCGGACGATTTTCTCATATTTGTCGACGAATCTCACCAAACGATCCCGCAGCTCGGCGGCATGTACAACGGAGACCGATCGAGGAAGGAAACCCTGGTGGAACACGGCTACCGCTTGCCATCCGCCATGGATAACAGACCGCTAAAATTCGAGGAGTTCGAGGAACGCGTAAACCAGATTATTTACACTTCCGCCACCCCCGGTCCGTACGAGTACGAAAACAGCAGCAAGGTGGTAGAACAAATCATTCGACCGACCGGTCTGGTGGATCCTGAGGTCGAAGTCAGGCCGATCGACAACCAGGTCGATGACCTGATGCACGAAATAGAGAAAGTAACCAACCGGGATGAGAGAGTTCTTGTGACGACTTTGACGAAGAAACTTGCGGAGGAACTTACGGATTACTTCGTGGAGGTTGGAATAAAAGCCAGGTACCTCCATTCGGAAATCGACACTCTGGATCGCGTGAAAATACTCCGGGAACTGAGACAGGGGGACTTCAACGTTTTGGTCGGCATTAACCTACTCAGGGAGGGGCTTGACCTTCCCGAGGCCTCGCTGGTTGCAATTCTCGACGCCGACAAGGAAGGTTTCCTTAGATCGGACACGTCCCTGATTCAGACCATGGGACGGGCTGCCAGAAACGTCCGGGGCAAGGTGATCCTGTACGCGGATGAAATCACTGACTCTATGCGTCGGGCAATCGATGAAACCGAGAGAAGAAGGGAAAAACAGCTTGAATACAACGAAAAGCACGACATAGAACCGGAGACCATAAAGAAGGAAATAACCGACATAGCTCAGTTAATTGAGCCCGACTCCTCGAAAGAAGTCGAAGTACCTGACGAGGAAGAAATTGAGAAGATGGAGGAAAGCGAGGTCTTCATGGTCGTGGAAAGGCTAGAAAAATCCATGAATGAAGCGGCAGAAAGGCTTGAATTTGAAAAAGCAGCCGCTTACCGGGACGAAATAGAAGAGTTAAAAGAAAAAATGGAAGTATGAGCCCTTTCTTTCCCTAACTCCAGATCGGTCAATGGTTTCTTAATTTGCACTTTTAGCTTCAAATCTATAGTATTTACGTTAGATTTATAGACAGTCATTAGAAACAGCTGGAGGGAAATATTAGTGAAGACAGAGAGAGTTAGATTTGCACCTTCACCAACCGGTTGGCTTCACGTGGGTGGAGCGAGAACGGCTCTATTTAATTGGTTGTACGCCAAAAAGCACGACGGAAAACTGATACTTAGAATAGAGGATACGGACAGGGAACGCTCTCAGGAGGAGTATACTGAAGGGATCAAGGAGGACCTGAAATGGCTGGGTCTGGACTGGGACGAATACTACAAGCAATCCGACAGGCTGGAAATTTACGAGCGGTATGCCAGGAGGCTGGTTCACGAAGGGAAAGCATATCACTGTTTCTGCACGGAAGAAGAGCTGGAGGAGAGGCGGCAAAAAGCGATTGACGAGGGCCGTCCACCGATTTACGACGGAAAATGCCGGAACCTCTCGGAGGAGCAGAAACAGGAATACAGGGAAGAAGGCCGGGATTCGACCATCAGGTTCAAACTACCGGAACAACAACCATCCGTAACTGTAAAGGACCGGATAAAGGGTGAGGTCGAATTCGAGAGCTTGACTACTGGTGACTTCGTAATATTAAAGTCGGACGGGACGCCAAGCTATAACTTTGCCTGCGTGCTTGACGACCACCTGATGGAAATCAGCTTCGTCATGCGCGCGGAGGATCACCTGACTAACACGGCAAAGCAGATGTTGCTCTACGACGCTCTGGACTTTGAACAACCCGAATTTGGTCACCTTTCCATGCTCCTGGGGCCGGATAAGTCGAAGTTAAGCAAGAGGAGCGGGGCAACTTCCGTTAAAGAATTCCGAGAGGGTGGTTACCTGCCCGAAGCACTGTTTAACCACCTGGCCCAGCTCGGTTGGTCGTCCAAGGACCAGCAAGAAATATTTACGGTGGAGGAGCTGACCGAAAAGTTTACCCTGGATCATATCATTGATAGCCCTCAGGTCTTTGACAGGGAGAAGCTCGATTGGTTCAATGGTCAATACTTAAAAGAAGTAGAACTGGATAGGCTCGTGGACCTGGCCCTACCCTATCTGCAGAAAGGAAATTACTTAGAAGGAGAGCCGGACGAGGAAGAAAGAGAAGAGTTAAAGTCCGTTCTTAACTTGATCAGGCCTTCTCTCGAAAAATTGACCCAGCTCGAGGACTACGAGGACTTAAGGATATTCTACGGCCCCCTTGAATTTAACTCGGAGGCCGAGGAGGTTCTGACCTGGGAAGATACGAGCGAAGTACTTGAAGGATTGAAAGATAAGCTATCGGAAAGAGAGGAGCTCTCGCCCGAGGACGTTTCCGGCCTGGTAAAAGAAGTCAAGGAAGATCTGGACGTTGGCTACAAGGAAGTCTACAAGCCACTACGGGCCGCCGTGACGGGAATGACTTCCGGACCGGAAATCAAGGAAGTAATAAGTATCCTTGGACCAGATGTAACGGGCGAGAGAATAGAAGCTGCCCTGAAGAAACTAGAATAATTTACGATCAACACCCTTAAGTATCCCCACACCCCCAATTAATTACGATGGTACAGGGGTGTTATTTTTCAGGTTAAATCAGGGGTTTGGGTGATATTTGCTTTCTGTAAAGTGAAAGAATTCGATGAAGGCTACAATCTGTCAGATTTTATTAGATAAAACTAACCTAAGTAAGCGGAGGAGATGTATTGATGTTATCAACTTATAGTTTAAGTCTGGTACCAGGAATTATTGCAGCCATTGCGTTGCTGCTCGCCTGGTACTTAATTCGCTACGTCAAAAGTCAGGATAAGGGTACCCCCGAGATGGAGGACCTCCAGGGCTACATTCGTGATGGTGCCTGGACCTTCATGAGCGAGGAGGTTCGGGTCTTTGCCGTAGTAATGTTCCTCATAGCCGGTTTGTTATGGGGGCTTTTCTACTGGCAGGTGGCTGTTGCCTTTCTTATTGGAGCAATACTCTCAATGACCGCCGCTTTTATCGGGATGAACTCGGCAACCCACTCCAACGGAAGAACCACTAACGCGGCAAGATCGAACTTTAAAAAGGCCCTTAATATCGCCATATCCGGCGGTGGAGTCATGGGGTTAGCCGTCGCAGGGCTGGCTCTTGGTGGTCTCGTTCTGGTCATCACCATTTTCCGGGGCTCATTCAACCCGGCCACACTACAAATCCAGACGAAGTCAATTCCGGTAATCAGCCCAATACTTGGAAGAGACGTCAACCTGATCAAAGGAGCACTAATAGTTAGTGCTTACTCCATGGGGGCCTCTCTCGTAGCTCTGTTTGACCGTGTTGGCGGAGGAATATACACGAAAGCTGCTGACATGGGTGCGGACCTTGTCGGGAAAGTGGAACAGGGTTTACCCGAGGACGACCCGAGAAATCCGGCATCCGTCGCGGACAACGTCGGTGACAACGTCGGTGACGTCGGTGGTCTCGGTGCTGACCTGCTGGAATCCTTCATCGGATCAATAATTTCAGTTATCGTCATAATGCTTTACGTCTTCGTCGGCCAGGGCGTAGAGGGAAGCATCGCACCGTCCCTCCAGAACATGCTCGGCCAGCTGGGCCTCTCTACCGGCATGTCTACCAGCGTTTACTGGTGGTCCCTCTTTGCGCCAATGTTGATCGTCGCGGCTGGAATATTTTCGAGTATCCTCGGTATATACTACATTAGATCCAGTTCTCGTGAAGAAGGTATGCAAGCCATACTAATGAATGGAACACGGCTATCGGCCCTTCTAACGGCAGTATTCGCGTTTATCATTATCTGGATTTCTCCGATGAATTTTGCTCCTTTCTGGTCAGTGTTAACGGGGGCAATTGTCGGGATAATCATTGGGTACATCTCCGAATACTATACTTCCGCGGAATACAGTCCGGTACAGAGAATCGCCGAGCAGAACGACTCGGGTACGGCAGTCGGAGTTACTTCCGGCATGGCAGTTGGTATGCTTAGCACGTTCGTTCCGGCACTTGCAATTGCGCTGGCAGTAATGATTTCTTACTGGCTTGCCGGTTTGATGGGTGTTGCTTACGGGGCTCTCGGAATGCTGTCCTTCGTGGCTATCACCGTTTCCGTCGACACCTACGGACCGATAGCCGACAATGCAGGTGGAATTGCCGAAGGAGCCGGCCTCGACGAAAGCGTCAGGGAAAGAACGGACAAACTCGACTCCATCGGTAACACTACAGCGGCAATTGGAAAAGGTTTTGCAATTGGTTCCGCAGCCTTTTCAGCATTGGCACTGATAGCGGCCTATATGTGGTCGGCTATAGGAAGCGCTGAAGCAGTCAAGGTTCCAACAATTGAAATCATTTCTTCGGATCCGCGCGTCGGGGGCTCCGTAGTGGCTGCCCTCTTTCTCGGTGCCATGATACCGTACGTTTTCTCTTCACTACTTATTCGCGGCGTCAGTGACACGGCCGGAACCATGGTCAACGAGGTGCGCCGACAGTTCAAAGAGATGCCGGGAATTCTTAAAGGCGAGACCAAGCCGGATTACAACAAGTGCATTTCCATCACTTCGGCGGGCGGTTTGAAGCGGATGATCATTCCTTCGCTTCTGGCAGTATTGATGCCCATCATTGTCGGTTTGATTCTCGGCAGGTTTGCGCTGGCCGGCTTCCTGATTGGTGCCCTGCTATCCTGTCTCCAGCTGGCCATTTACTGTGCGAACACTGGAGGCGCTCTGGACAATGCTAAGAAGTACATCGAGGAAGGCAACTTCGGCGGCAAGGGTTCCGAGGCCCACGACGCAAGCGTGGTCGGAGACACCGTAGGGGACCCACTCAAGGATACAGTTGGGCCCTCTCTGGATATTTTGGCAAAGTTGATGTCGGTTGTCTCGATACTTTTTGCCTCGCTGTTCCCCGTATATCCGATCATTTTCTAACTAAAACTTCATTCAGGGAACTCCGGGTTAAACCGGGGTTCCCTGATTTTACCAACAATAGCTGAGAATGCCCCAGGGCTTGCCCTGGGGATGAATCAGCTGGTTAACTTAACTTGATATGAGGTACCCAGCAGTCAATTCGCCCTGCTCATTAAAGTTCAATGCAAGACCAAAGCTAGTTCCGAATTGACTGCTGGGTGCTGGGTCAAGTTTTGTAAAAGACCTAAGTATGATTTTAAGTTGTTTTTTTACATGCCCCGGCCTGTGGCCGGGGTTCTTGACTTACTTTAATTGACTCTCGCTCATCGGATAAATTGAGAAATGTTCTGTCTGCATACTGCTATACCTCCGTAAAGCGGTGCTTCGTCACCAAGCTCCGAGGCTTCTATTTCGGGCGTATGCTGGGTGTTTTTTGTCACCCTTGACTTTATTTCTTCGATATACCTGGAACCGGTTTTCGAAACCCCCCCGCCCAGTACGACCAGTTCCGGATCAATGATCGCCGTGATATTGGAAACAAGCATGGCAACTACGTTAATCCAGTCCTCCGTTAGTTCTCCAGCCACCGTATTCTCCGTGCGTGTCTCGAGGATTTTTCTCGGGCTGAGTTTGGTTTCCTGGTCTCTCAAGGGGTCATCCGACACCTGCTTTAGCTTCTCCCGGGCCCTTCGGACTATATCCGGCCCCGATATTCTGCTCTCTAGCCAACCCTTTTTACCGTTCCCCTTTTCACCCATATGAGTAAGCTCAGAGACAAACCAGCCGACCTCGCCGGCGTGATTCGTCGCTCCTTTAAAGAGTTCACCATTCAGAATTATTCCGGCGCCAACTCCCGTTCCTATTGCTATAAAGACTAGGCTGGAGTAATTGGATTTTCTCTTTCTGTATTCTCCGAGCGCAGAAGCATTTACGTCGTTTTCCAGAAAAATAGGAATACTGAGCTCTTCTTCCAACTCGCAACCCAATCTCACCTGGTCCAGTCCGTCGATATTGGGAGCATAATTTACGGTTCCGTCTTCGTTAACCACGCCGGGCACGGCTATAGCCAGCCCTTTTATCTTTTCGAAACTGACTCCTGACCAGGACCTGCTGCCGCGAACTACTTCAAGTACGTCCTGGTAAAGCTCTTTCCAGTGATCCGGGGTCCTTATCTTACCTGTTTTCTCCAGTTCGCCTCCGAGGTTCCCCAATCCGTACTTTACTGAAGTACCGCCGATATCCATGCTAATAAAGTGTCGTCCCTTCGAATTGACGGATAGCAACCGGGGTTTTCGGCCAACTTTGGAATACTTTTTGTGCTTGTCCTCCCGGATTAAACCTTCTTGCAGTAGCTGGTCTACGGAAGACGAGACCGCAGTCTTGCTCAAGCCGCTCGATTCAGCTATATCGGTCCTGGATACCTCACCTTCCTGCTGGATAAGGTGGAATATCATTTCCAGGTTTTCCCGGCCAATCGAGCTGGGATTTAGGCCTTCCGTCGAGTCTGACATTTTATATTCCCCTGTGATAGGTATAAATTAATAATTAACAAAGTTTATTAACTATTACAATTTTAGAATATCAAAGCTCGGGGTCTCTGTCAAGTGGGAAGTTTAGTGCGGGATTTTGAAAAAGTTCGAAAGCTAAATGAACCGTTGAATTTTAGGCGCCCTGACGAAACGGTGGCCGGGTGCTTGTTTCGCCAGGGCTAACCCTGAAGTGATGGCTTAGCTAAGCTGGATTTCGTTCATCTTCTTGACGAATTTTGTAACGGAACTCCTCGGCATGAACCGCGTTAGCTGTGGAGCAATTGAAATAAACGTTCCAGGAACTACCACGCGTTTACCTTTTTTTAGGCCTTCGTAGCCCGCCCTGGCAACTCTATCCGGTTGAAGACCATAAGGGTCACCCGATTCGCCGTCGCTTCCGGGCATTTCACCTTTGACTTGAAAATCGGTATCAACCGGCCCCGGTGAGAGGGCGGTAACTGTTATCCCTTTATCGGCAACCTCTTCCGCCAGCGCTTCGGAAAAGTGCTGGACAAAGGCCTTCGTGGCGTAATACAAAGCCATCAGGGGACCGGGCTGAAACGCAGCAAGCGAGGAGACGTTAAGGATCTCGCCCTGCCCACGTTTTTCCATTTCGGGCAGAAACAGCTTCGTCAGATGGATGACCGCGTCCATGTTTAGGTGCATCATTTCCCTGTCCGTCTCCCAGTCCGTGACGGAAAACTCACCCATTTGTCCCCGGCCGGCGTTATTGATTAAAAGATCTATTCTATAGTTACTTTTATCTATCCTCTCAAATATCCGCTCCGGCGTATCCGGTTGGCTCAGATCCCCCGGTATTATCAATCCTTCAACCCCGTATTCCTTTTCCAGTTTCTCCTTAGCCCGTTCAAGTTCGTCCTCGCTTCTGCTTACCAGTACAGGGTTGTAACCATCCTCCGCCGCTAGCTTTGCCAGCTCGTACCCTATTCCTTTGGAGCCGCCGGTAATTAGGGCTCCTTTTAATTGGTTATCTTTCACGTTATCACCTGCTTTCATTAATTATACCGGTTGAACTGTGTAAAGAAATGGCCGGGGTTCTCCACTCAGTTCGCCGCCATGATTTCCCGGGAGCGAAAACATGCAGTGGAACCAATTAAAGTGAGCGATCCAATGGCCAGAATCAGCGGTATAGCACCTAGCTGTTCGAGCAGAAACCCGGTAATCCCGTACGCTACTGGCATTGCTGCCATCGCACCCATGTTGACTAAACTCATGACCCTGCCCCGCTTGCTGTCTTCCGTGGTTCTCTGAAGGAGGGTAATGATCGGTACGTTAGTAAAAGAACTACCCGCACCGACTCCGACAAGGGTTGCACTTAATATCGCAATCGTAATCAGGGTCGGGAGTAAAAAGTTCTGACTGACCATGAAGACGACAGAAAAAGCTACAAGAGAAGCCCCGATACCAAGTATGCCCGAGCCCAGGCTCTTACCCCGGTGTACGGTTACGTTGCCGATGATCATGCTTCCGGCAAAGGTACCGACGGAAAGACAGGCCATCATGGTTCCGTAGACGATCGCGGTGAGGCCAAGCACTTCCTTGATAAAGAATGGGAGTATGACGTTGATCGGTGCCATAACGAAGTTTAAACCCGCAGCAATTACGATCAATTGTTTGATAAATGGGTCGTTCATTACGTAATGAAGCCCACCTTTTATTTTGACTGCTATATCGCTGTAAAGGTTGTCGATTCCCTCTCTTGGAACGGGTCCATAGTTTATTAGCGAAATAAAGACGGTCGATAGGAAAAAGGAGGCTGAATCCAGGATGAACGAGTTAGCGGGCCCGATCGTAGCGACGACCGCTCCTCCCAATGAAAGACCAAACAGCGAGGAAACGGATCTGGTAATCTGGATCAGCGAGTTAGCTGGATCCAGATTTTTCTCTTCCACCAGGTTGGGTATGCTGGAGAGGCGGGCCGGGCCGGCGAAGGCCTCGGCGGTACTTGTTAAAAAGGCCGCTAGAAAGATCATCCAGATCCGGAGAAATCCCAGAGAATAGGCCACTGGTATGACCAGAACTATCAAGGTTCTGCTCAGATCGGAAAGAACCATGATTCGTTTTCGGTTAAACCTATCGACGATAACGCCAGCGGGCAGGCCAAATAGCAGGTTGGGCAGAATGCTTACCGCCAGAATTGCCCCCATAGATAGTGCGGAACCGGTTAGTTCCAGAACCAGCCAGGCGAGAGCGATTTCGTGAATTCCATCGCCGATTCGCGATATCAGCTGGCCCAGCCAGAGCTTTAAAAAGTCGGTATTCTTCAGAGTTTTTAACATGTCGTGCTCCCATGGTTTTTGATTGGTTCCGGCAGCATCAACAAAGAGCTACCAGAGGTGTACTAAGCGAAAGTTCAAATTTTGATTGTGCCTCGGCTGCGCAGGTAAGTTTACCAACAATAGCTGAGAATGCCCCAGGGCTTGCCCTGGGGATGAATCAGCTGGTTTTTGGTCCAGCAGTCAATCGAGGATACTCCCCTTAAT
>Ga0207797_1001411_pt1 | contig 17370 bp, 14 predicted proteins | sample PRCRCaboRojoPR_6_FD_187275 | JGI IMG/M metagenome (GOLD analysis project Ga0207797, IMG submission 187275) | Marine sediment microbial community from Cabo Rojo, Puerto Rico - PR CR 10% Liquid 1 (SPAdes) | ecosystem: Environmental > Aquatic > Marine > Coastal > Sediment | place: Cabo Rojo, Puerto...
CCAACGGCAAGGGCTCCACCCTGGCCTTTCTGGAGGCCGCCCTGAACGCCGCCGGGCACCGCACCGGGGCCTACACCTCCCCCCACCTGTTCCGCTTCAACGAGCGGGTGCGGGTGGCCGGGGAGGCCGTCGCCGACGAGGCGCTCATCGCCGCCTTCGAAGCGGTGGAAGCCGCCCGCCGCGAGGTGGCCCTGACCTATTTCGAATTCACCACCCTGGCCGCCATGGCCGTGTTCGCCGACCGGGCCGACCTGGCCCTGCTGGAGGTGGGCCTGGGCGGGCGCCTGGACGCGGTGAACATCTGGGATCCCCAGGTCAGCGTGGTGACCTCGGTGGATCTGGACCATCAGGCCTTCCTGGGCGATGACCGCGAGGCCATCGGGCGGGAGAAGGCCGGCATCCTCCGGCCCGGCGTCCCCGCCGTGTGTGGCGATCCCGATCCCCCCGAGACGTTGCTGGCCGCCGGCGGGGATTCCCTGAGACGCCTGGGGCCCGACTTCCGCGCGGAGACCGACGACGGCCACTGGCACTGGGTGGCCGGGGACCGCCGGCTCGGTCCGCTGCCCCGGCCGCGCCTTGCCGGTGCCTACCAGCTGCGCAACGCCGCTACCGCCGTGGCCGCCGGGCAGGCCCTGCCGCCGGCCTGGCGCCCGGCGGCCGAGGCCTGGCGCCGGGCGCTGGCGACCGCCCGCATCCCCGGCCGGGGGCAGGTGGTCGACGGCCGCGTTCCCGTGTGGCTGGACGTGGCCCACAACCCGGCCGCCGCGTGCGAGTTTGCCACCCTGCTGGGTGAGTGCCCGGTGGCCGGACGCACGCTGGCCGTTTTCGGGGCCATGCGGGACAAGGCCGTGGCCGAGGTGGCCGGCGCCATGGCCGGCGTGATCGACCGGTGGTACCCTTGCGGCATGCCGGGAGAGCGGGCCCTGAGCGGGTCCGAGGTGGCCGAGCATCTGCCCCCGGGGCAGACCGCGATCGCCGCGTCCGCCGCGGATCCGCAGGCGGCCCTGGCAGCGGCCCGGGCCGATGCCCGGCCCGGACTGGACCGGATCGTGGCCTTTGGCAGCTTCCTGATCGTGGCCGGGGTCCTGGAGGCCCTGGAGGCGGACGCGGGATAGCCTGTCGGAGGCACCCAACCGCAGGGACGAGCAATGAGCGCCGCACGCAAAAACGGGGGAGAGGGCGGGGGCTCCCGCCGCCTGTACAAGCTGGTGGGGGCGGTGGTCGTCGGTCTGGCCATCGCCGCCGCCGTGGTGCCCGTGTGGCTGGGCGGTGGCGGCGACCAGCAACCGCGAGTGGTGGAGGTGGAGCCCGAGGTCCTGCGCGATCGGGCCACCGAGCGCTCGCGCAATGCCCAACCGGAGGCCACCCCGTCCCGGGAGGACGGCGAGGCGGAAGGCGGTGGTGGCGACAAATGGTGGCAGGCCGACAAGGAGGCCGGCACCGGCAGCGCCCCGCTTGAGGCCGAACAGGGCGCGGCGTCCCCCGAGGCCTCCCCGGAAGGGGAGGCGGGTACCGCGGCTCCGGCCCCGGCGACCACTTCCGACGCCCCCGAATCCGGTGACGCCCCCGAACCCGGGGCCGACCAGGCGGCCGCCGATCAGCCGTCCGCGTCCGCGCCCGAGCAGCCGGCTGGGCAACCGGCTCAGGAGGACGCGGGGCAGAATCAGGTGGCCAAGGCGGAAGGGCCCTACTGGACGGTCATGGTGGGTTCCTTCCGCAATCCCGACAACGCCCGCGGCCTCCGGGACCGGTTGCGCGAACAGGGCTTCGCCGCCCAGGTGGTGACCAAGACGGTGAAGGGCCAGGACTGGAACCGGGTCTACGCCGGAAGGGAGGCCTCGCGCTCCGGGGCCAAGGCCCTGGTGCCCCGCCTCAAGGAGGCCGGTTACCAGGACATGCTGGTGCTAAAGGCCGAATGAGACGTCGCCTTCCCCCGCCGCATTCGCCGGGGCGTCCGGCATGACCCTGGTGGACGTGCTGTGGCTGGTCATCATCCTGGTATCGGTGGTGATCAGCGTCTGGCGCGGCTTCGTGCGCGAGATCTTCTCGCTGATCGCCTGGGTGCTGGCGCTGGTGGTGGCCGCCCGGCTGGGGGCGCCGCTGGCGCGGACCATCGGCGATACCATCGCCGATCCCCAGGTGCGGGCGGTCACCGCCTTCCTGCTGCTGTTTTTCGTGACCCTGCTGGTGGCGTCGCTGGTAGGGGTAGTGGCCTACCGGCTGGTGCACAAATCGGGGTTGAAGGCCACCGACCGAACCCTCGGCCTGTTCTTCGGGCTGGTGCGGGGAATTGTGGTGGTGGGGATTGTGGTCTTAGTTATACGGGGCACGCCGCTGGGCGAGCACCCCAGCTACAGCCGGGCCTTCATGCGGCCGGTGGTGGACCCGGTGGCCGGTTTCCTGCACCGTCTGCTTCCGGCGGATTTTGGCCGCTACTTCGAACGCAGTGTGCTGTCGCTCGAGGAACTCAAGGAGCGGGCCCGGGAGACCGGCGCCGAGACGCTTGAAAAGGCGGGGGAGGAGGCCCTCGATCGGGAAGGGCTGGAGCGGATCATCGAAAAGAGCCTGGAAAGGGATGAGTGAGTCAACTAGCCAGACGGTGACCGTCGACGACCACGGCTTCCAGCACGAATGCGGCGTATGCGGGGTGTTCGGGCACTCGGAAGCGGCCAACCTGACCTACCTGGGGCTGTACGCCCTCCAGCACCGGGGCCAGGAGGCCGCCGGGGTCACCTCCTGCGACGGCACCCTGTTCCATACCCACCGGGGCATGGGACGGGTGGCGGACGTCTTCGGCCCCGACGACATCGGGCGCTTGCAGGGCGGGCACGCCATCGGCCACGTGCGCTACTCCACCTCCGGCGCCTCGGTGGAGCGCAACGCCCAGCCGCTGGTGATCGACTACCAGCACGGTGGCCTGGCCATGGCCCACAACGGCAATCTGGTCAACGCCCGCCACCTGCGCCAGCACCTGGAGCACCAGGGCTCCATCTTCCAGACCGAGATGGACACCGAGGTGATCATCCACCTCGTGGCCCGCGCGCCCGGCGGCACGGTGGAAGACCGCCTGGCCAACGCCCTGCGTGAGGTGAAGGGCGCCTACACCCTGGTGGCGCTGACCGAATCCCGCCTGGTCGGGGCGCGCGACCCCCTGGGCTTCCGGCCGCTGGTGCTGGGCATCATCGACGGCGCCTACGTGCTGGCCTCGGAGACCTGCGCCCTGGACCTCATCGGCGCCGACTTCGTACGCGACATCGAGCCCGGCGAGATGGTGGTGGTCACCAACGACGGCGTGGCCTCCTACTACCCCTTCGAGGCCCACTCCCGGCGCATGTGCGTGTTCGAGTACATGTACTTCGCCCGCCCCGACTCCACCCTGGACGGCATCAACGTCTATCAGGCGCGCAAGGCCATCGGCCGCGAGCTGGCCAAGGAGCATCCGGTGCCCGCCGACGTGGTGGTGCCGGTGCCCGATTCCGGGGTGGCGGCGGCCATGGGCTACGCCGAGGAATCCGGGTTGCCCATGGAGCTGGGCCTGATCCGCAACCACTACGTGGGCCGGACCTTCATCGAACCCAGGCAGGCCATTCGCCACTTCGGGGTCAAGGTCAAGCTCAACGCCGTGACGTCGGTGCTCGAGGGCCGGCGCGTGATCCTGGTGGACGACTCCATCGTGCGTGGCACCACCAGCGCCAAGATCGTGGGCATGGTCAAGGCCGCCGGGGCCAAGGAGGTGCACATGCGCATCTCGGCGCCGCCCACCATCGGGCCCTGCCACTACGGCATCGACACCCCCGACCGCGACCAGCTCATCGCCGCCAACAACACCCAGGAGCAGATCCGGGCCAGCCTGGGCGCCGAGAGCCTGGCCTACCTCAGCCTGGATGGCCTCTACCGCGGCATGGGCGGGCGCGGCCCGGGCTACTGCGACGCCTGCTTCTCCGACGACTACCCGGTGGCCCCGGAAGAGGGCACGCCCCAGATGAGCCTGCTGCGCGAGGAAGCGGGATGAGCGCGGACGATCCCTTCGGATTCGAGACCCGCGGCATCCGGGAGGGCATCCACCGCACCGGCGAGAAGGAGCACAGCGAGGCCCTGTTCCCCACCTCCAGCTTCGTCTTCGACAGTGCCGAGGAGGCCGCCGCCCGCTTCGCTGGCGAGGCCCCCGGCAACATCTACTCGCGCTTCACCAATCCCACCGTGCGCGCCTTCGAGGAGCGCCTGGCCAGCCTCGAGGGCGGCGAGCGCGGCGTCGCCTTCGCCTCGGGCATGGGCGCCATCACCGCCACCTTCCTGGGCCTGCTCAACGCCGGCGAGCACGTGGTGGCCTCCAACAGCCTGTTCGGCTCCACCACCGGCCTGCTCAACAACATCTTCCGCCGGTTCGGAGTGACGGTCACCTTCGTCGACCCCGCCGACCCGGAGGCGTGGTCGGCCGCCGTCACCGACGCCACTCGCCTGTTCTTCCTGGAGACGCCCTCCAATCCGGGCATGGCGGTGGCCGACATTGCCGAGCTGGCCGAGCGGGCCCACGCGGCCGACGCCTGGCTGGTGGTGGACAACTGCTTCTGCACCCCCGCGCTGCAGCAGCCCCTGGCGCTGGGCGCCGACCTGGTGGTGCACTCGGCCACCAAGTACCTGGACGGCCAGGGCCGCTGCATCGGCGGCGCCGTGGTGGGTCCGGAGGCCCTCGCCGGCGACCGGATCTTTCCCATCCTGCGCACCGCCGGCATCACCATGAGCCCGTTCAACGCCTGGGTCTTCCTCAAGGGCCTGGAGACCCTGTCGCTGCGCATGGAGCGCCATTGCGACAACGCCGAGCGGGTGGCCGGGTTCCTGGCCGAGCGCCTGGGCGCCGAGCGGGTGCGCTTCCCGGGCCTGGCCAACCATCCCGGGCACGAGCTGGCCAAGCGCCAGCAGCGGCGCTACGGCGGCCTGCTGGCCTTCGACCTGCCCGCCGGCCGGGAGGACGCCTTCCGCTTCATTAACGCCCTGCGCATCCCCTCCATCACCGCCAACCTGGGCGACGCCAAGTCCACCGTGACCCACCCGGCGAGCACCACTCATGCCCGGGTTTCCGAGGCCGAGCGCCAGTCCGGTGGGATCACCGAGGGCCTGGTCCGCATCTCGGTGGGCCTGGAAAGCGCCGACGACCTGGTGGCCGATCTGGACCAGGCGCTGCAAGTATTAAGTAGTTAAGCAGTCAGCAGGTAAGTGGTGGCGAAGCGTCTTCCCCGCTGTCTCTCGGGGGTAACTTGACTACGTCATTGCTTTGCCCTTAATCCCGGATTCCGCCATGGCCCCCGAGGACACCCTGAGAGCCGACGCCGAAGCGGCCTTCCGCGCGGCCCTGGCGGCCGCCGATCCGGGGCCGCGGGTGACCGAGTGGCTCCGCGACAACGGCGAGGCCGCCAGGCCGCGGGGGCGACTGGCCGTGATCGCCATCGGCAAGGCCGCCTGTGCCATGGCCGCCGGGGCCCTGGCCGCCCGCAACCCGGATCCCGGGGATGTGCTGGTCATCACCAAGGACGGCCACGCCGGGCAGTGCCCGTCCGGGGTGGGGCTGGTGGTGGAAACCGGCCATCCCACCCCCGACCAGCGCTCCCTGGCAGCCGGTGAGGAGGCCCTCCAACGGGTCCGGGGTCTGGGCCCCGATGACGAGCTCCTGCTGCTGGTCTCCGGCGGCGCCTCGGCCCTGGCCGACGCGCTGCCCGCCGAGGTCTCCGAGGACGACTGGTTCGCCGCCAATGCCGCCCTGGTGGAGGGCGGTTTGCCCATCCAGGCCATCAACGCGGTGCGCAAGCACTGCTCGCGCCTGAAGGGCGGGCGTCTCGCCGAAGCCGCCGGGCCCGCGCGGGTTACCGCCCTGCTGCTGTCCGACGTCATCGGCGACGATCCGGCGGTGATCGGCTCGGGGCCGGCCGCGCCGGACCCCGCCACCTACGCCCAGGCGGTGGCGGTCACCAGGGGGCTCCCGGGGTTCCCGGCCACCCTCCACCGTTACCTGGAGCAAGGCGCTGCTGGTGGCCAGCCCGAAACCCCCAAGCCGGGCGCATTGCCCCACGCCGGGAATGTGGTCGTGGGCAGCAATCGCCTGGCCCTGGAAGCCGCCGGGGCGGCCCTGGCCGGCCGCGGTTATCGGCCCTGGTTGATGACCGCGCGGCTCCAGGGCGAGGCCCGGGAAGTGGCCCGGGCCCTGGCGGCGGTGGCACTGGAAAGCCACCATTCCGGTCGCCCCGCGCCCCCCCCGGCAGCTTTCCTGTGGGGGGGCGAGACCACCGTCGCCGTCGGTGCCGAGGCGGGCCAGGGGGGGCGCAATCAGGAACTGGCCCTGGCCATGGCCGATGATCTGGCCGACTGCCCGGCGGTGGGCGCCCTCTGCGCCGGAACCGACGGCACCGACGGGCCCACCGACGCCGCCGGCGGCTGGGTGGACGGCAGCACCCGCGCCCGGGCCGAGGCCGCGGGTCGGGCGGTGGCTGTGACGCTTGCGGCCCACGACAGCGGCGCCCTGCTCAAGCAGCTGGGCGACCGGCTGGTTACCGGGCCTACCGGCACCAACGTCATGGACCTGGCCGTGGTTCTGGTGGCCGGGCCGGCCCAGGGCGCCTAGGGGCGGTCGCCGCGTCATCGGCCTGGAGGGACAGAGGGCGCGCCGGGGGCGGGTCCTCGCGGCCCCGCCACCCCGATCAGCGCAATTGCCCCGAAGCGGTGCCACAGGACACTGGACATCGGGCCACGGTTGGGCAATCTTGGGCGGGTCCGCCGAATTGAGCTCATGACCCAAAGGAGGGGGAGGATGCAACGCCTGTTCCGCTGGCTGTCCGCGGCCGCCATGGCCGGTCTCCTGACCGCCTGCGGCGGTCCCGATTTCCGGCCCCCCGAGGAGGCCCCGGCCCAGTGGCAGGAGAGCATGCGCCAGGAGGCTCCCGGGGGCTGGGTGGTCTGGGGCTACGGCACCGGCAGCGATGCCCAGAGCCTTGCCGCCGGGCGGACCCAGGCGGACAGCCGCGCCCGCACCAACCTGGCCGAGCGTACCGATGTCCGGCTCCAGCACCTGCAGGAACGTCTGGTGGCCCATCTGGCCGGGGAGGGCAGCAAGGAGCTGGAAAAAACGGACATCGTGGCGGTGCTCCGGCGCGCCGGCGAGATCGCCCTTAACAGCGCCACGGTGGCTCGCCGCCAGCGGGACGGCGAGGGCGTGTGGCACGCCCTGATGCGGGCCGAACTGCGGCCGGCCCTGCGCGAGTCGGCGCAAAACCGCGGCCTGTCCGGAAGCGCTGCCGACCGGCTGATGACCGCGGCCGACAAGATGCTCTCGGGCACCGCCGAGGACGGTTCGGGGTGATGCGTCTCCTGGCTGGATTCCTGGCGGTGGTGCTGAGCGCCGCCCCCACAGCGGCCGCGGGGGCAGCCGCCAACCCCTACGGCGCCTTGCCGATCCCGGTGACCTTCCAGAAGGTGCCCGGCGCGCCGGTTTATTACACCGTGGGGTATGCGGGCGTTCCCGATAGCGAGAACGCCGGGCATACCTCCAACGCCGGGTTCGTGGTCACCGACGACGGGGTGGTGGTGTTCGATGCCCTGGGCACCCCCGCCCTGGGCTATGCCATGCTGCAAAAGATCCGGGCCGTCACCGACCAGCCGGTGCGCCAGGTGGTCATCAGCCACTACCACGCCGACCACGTCTACGGCCTGCAGGCCTTCCGGGAGCACGCCGAGAGCGTCGTGGTCTGGGCCCAGGAGCGTACCCGCGAGTATTTCAACCCGCAGGGGTTCAAGCGCGGCGAGGACGCCCGCCGCCGCCTGGAGCAGCGCCGGGAGGCGCTGTTTCCCTGGGTCGACGAGGACACCTATCTGGTGGCGCCGGACCGCCTGTTCGGCCGCCGGGCCGAATTCACCCAGGGCGGGCTGACCTTTCGGCTGCGGCACATGGGCCCGGCCCATGCGCCGGGCGACAGCATGATGGTGGTCCCCGAGCTGGGTGTGGTGTTCAGCGGCGACATCATCTACAAGGGCCGCATCCCGTTTCTGGACAGCCCTCAGGTGGATACCGCCAACTGGCTGGCCGGACTGGATTACCTGACCGCGATGGATCCCGCCCCCCGGTTCGTGATTCCCGGGCACGGCGAGGCCTCCGCCGACGTGGCCGAGGCGGTGGCCTTCACCCGCGGCTACCTGCGCTTCGTGCGGGAGCAAATGGCGGCGGCCGTACGCGATTTCACGCCGTTTGCCCAGGCGTACGACGCGGTGGACTGGGCCCGCTACGCGGGCATGCCGGCCTTCGATGCCAGCAACCGGGGCAACGCCTATCGGGTGTATCTGGAGATGGAAGAGAGCGGCTTTTAGGCTTCTAACCCGGGTCCCGCCTCTGCTAGGTTGGAACCATGAGCAGCGGATCCGAAACCCGGCCGGGCCGCCCCGGGGTCTTCTCCCTCCTCACCCCCGACGAGCCCCTGCACAAGCGGGTCCCCACCCGGGGCCCGGAGGGCCAGCGGCTGGCCGATTTCATGATGATCATTCCGCGGTTGCGGGATAAGCCGGAACCCGCCCTGCGCGACACCGTTGCCGAGCTGGAGTACGTGCTCGGTACCTACCAGCGCTTCGTGGTCTACGCCGACCTCAATCTGCGCCTCAACGTCCTGTGGGTCAGCCTCAAGCCGGTGCCCGGCATGTGCCTGGAGCTGGCCACCGCCATCAAGTCGCGGGTGCCGGAGGCCCTGCTGGTGGCCAACAAGCGCGAGGCCATGGGGGGCTGAGCCCGCCTAGTGCCGTCGGCGGTGGGCCAGCTGGCTGCGCCCCAGCCAGCCGACCGCTATCCCGATCAGCAGGATGATGAGCGCCATCAGGCCGCGGGCGGTCTCCACCCGCCAGGCCAGGAACTCGATGGTGACCACCTGGGTGTTCTGGAAGATGAAGATGAGCACCAGGATGAGCAGGATGATGGCGGTGAGCAGCTTGAAATACATGGCTTCCCCCTTTCGGGCAGGGCGGTGGACGGCGGCGCGTTTCCCCCCGTGTATCAGGAATCCCGCCCGTAGGGGAAGGCGCGGCGCTCAGGCGAACCGCATGGACAGGTCGAGGCTGGTCAGGTCGCGGGTCAGGGCCCCGGAGCTGATGCCGTTCACGCCGGTCTCCGCCACCGCGCGCACGTTGCCCAGGTCGAGGTTGCCGCTGGCCTCCAGGAAGACCCCGTGCGGGCGCTCGGCCACGGCGGTGCGCAGGTCGGCCAGCGCGAAGTTGTCCAGCAGCAGGGCGTCCACCTCCGCCGCCAGGGCCTGGCGGAATTGCCCCAGGTCCTCCACCTCGAGCTGGATGCGGGCGGTATGCGGGGCCGCCTCCCGCACCGCCGCCACCGCCGACTCCAGGCCGCCGGCCCAGGCCAGGTGGTTCTCCTTGAGCAGGACGCCGTCGAACAGGCCGTGGCGGTGATTGTGACCGCCGCCCACGCGCACTGCGTACTTCTGGGGGGTGCGCAGGCCGGGCAGGGTCTTGCGGGTGTCCAGGATGCGTGCGCCGGTGCCGGCCACCGCGGCCACCATCGCGGCGGTGGCGGTGGCGGTTCCCGACAGGGTCTGCAGGAGGTTGAGGGCGGTGCGCTCGCCGGTCAGCAGCGTGCCGGCGGGCCCGATCAGGCGGGCGATCTCTGTCTCCGGCGCCAGCGCCTCGCCCTCGGCACGGGCCCATTCGATCCGGGCGCCGCCCAGCTGGGCGAAGGCCTCCTCGACGAACGGCCGGCCGCACAGGACGCCCTCCTCGCGGGCGACGAGGGTGGCGGTCACCTCCCGGTCGGCGGGTACCGCCGCCAGACTCAGATCGCCCGGGCCGACGTCTTCGGCGAGGGCACGGGCGACGGTATTCTCGATGACTGCCTGGGGCAGGGGGATGGTGGGCATCGGGGCTTTCTCCGGAGTAGGCACGCAGCTGGGTAGCCGGGGTAAGGGACCACGGCGGTCACGCCGCCCACCCCGGGCGGCGATGCCTGCCTGTCTGGGGGCGACGGGCATGCAGTCCCTTCGGGGCAATTATGCCAGTGGCCGCTGCCCCGTGGCCGATCCCCCGCTGAAATCTGCGCCCGGCCGGCTCAGGAGTTCAAAGCCGCCAGCCGGTCGCGCTGGGCCTGAAGCTGGCTGTGGCGTTCCTCGAATTCGGCCAGCTTGTCGCGCTCCTTGGCCACCACGTCGGCCGGGGCCTTGTCGGTGAAGCTGGGGTTGTCGAGCTTGTTGCGGCTGCGCTCCAGGTCGCCCGCGACCTTCTCCAGCTCCTTGTCCAGCCGCTGGATCTCGGCGTCGACGTCGATCAGGCCGGCCAGGGGCACCAGGATCTGCAGATCGCCGATGAGCTCGGTGGCGGCCTGCGGGGCGGCCTCGCCGGCGTCCAGCCAGTCGAGGCGTTCGGGGCGGGCCAGGGCGTCGATGAAGGCCCGGTGGCGGGCCACCCGCTCGCGGTCGGCCTCGCTGCCGCCGCGCAGAAGGACCGGAATGGCCTGGTGCGGGTTGATGTTCATCTCGCCGCGAATGGAGCGGATGGCCCCGACGAAGTCCTCGAGCCACTCGAACTCCGCCTCCGCCTCGGAGTCGATGCGGCTCGCGTCGGCCTCGGGGTAGGGCTGGCGCATGATGGTGGCGCCGGTGGCGCCGGCCAGCGGCGCCGCCTTCTGCCAGATCTCCTCGGTCACGAACGGCATGAACGGGTGCAGCAGGCGCAGGGTGGCCTCCAGCACCCGGATCATGGTGAAGCGGGCGGCGTCCGCGGCTTGCGGATCGTCCCCCTGCAGGGCCGGCTTGACCAGCTCCAGGTACCAGTCGCAGTAGGCGTGCCAGATGAAATCGTAGACGGCATGGGCGGCGTCGTTGAAGCGGTAGGCGGCCATGGCCTCGGCCACCTCGGTCTCGGTGCGCTGCAGCCGGGAGACGATCCAGCGATCGGCCCAGGAGCGGCTGGCGGGCTCCGGCGGCGCCTCGGTGACGTGCATGAGATTGAAGCGCGCGGCGTTCCACAGCTTGGTGCAGAAGTTGCGGTAGCCCTCGATGCGGCCCAGATCGAACTTGATGTCGCGGCCCATGGTGGCCAGCGAGGCGAAGGTGAAGCGCAGGGCGTCGGCGCCGAAGGCGGGAATGCCCTCGGGGAACTCCTTGCGCGTCATTCGCTCGATGGCCTTGGCCTTGTCCGGCTGCATCATGGCGCTGGTGCGCTTGTCCACCAGCGCCTCCAGGTCGATGCCGTCGATCAGATCCAGGGGGTCGAGCACGTTGCCCTTGGACTTGCTCATCTTGTTGCCCTCGGAGTCGCGCACCAGGCCGTGCACGTAGACTTCCTCGAAGGGCACGTCGTCCATGAACTTGCACCCCATCATGATCATCCGGGCCACCCAGAAGAAGATGATGTCGAAGCCGGTGACCAGCACGCTGGTGGGGTAGAAGGTGCGCAGCTCCTCGGTGTCCTCGGGCCAGCCCAGGGTGGAGAAGGGCCACAGGGCGGAGGAGAACCAGGTGTCGAGGACGTCGGGGTCCTGGATCAGCTTGTCGCTGCCGCAGTGGGGGCAGGCGCCGGGCCGCTCCTCGCCGTCGCCGGGGACGATGGGGGTGGCGCCCGAGCCCACGTGGATGTGCTCGGCCTGGTTGATGGCCTCCACCAGGGCCACGCCGTGGGCCTGCAGGTCGTTGGGGGTGCCGCCGGCGCCGAGGTCGCCCAGGCCGTGCAGGGTCAGGTGGTCGCCGTCGCACTCGGCGCAGTACCACACCGGTACCCGGTGGCCCCACCAGATCTGGCGCGAGATGCACCAGTCCTCGAGGTTGTACATCCACTCGTAGTAGGTCTTGGCCCAGTTCTCCGGGACGAAGCGGATGTCGCCGTTTTCCACCGCCCGAATGGCGGGCTTGGCCAGATCGTCCACGGCCACGAACCACTGGTCGGTGAGGAAGGGCTCGATGACCGTGCCCGAGCGGTCACCGCGGGGGACCATGAGGCGGTGCTCGGCCACCGATTCCAGCAACCCTTGCGCGTCCAGGTCGGCCACCACCCGCTCGCGCGCCTCGAAGCGGTCGAGGCCCTGGTAAGCGGCAGGGGCGTTGTCGTTGAGGCGGGCGTCCTCGGTGAGGATGTTGAGCAGCGCCAGGCCCTGGCGCTGGCCCATCTGGTAGTCGTTGAAATCGTGCGCCGGGGTGATCTTGACGCAGCCCGAGCCGAACTCGGGGTCCACGTAATCGTCGGCGACGACCGGGATGTCGCGCTCGGCCAGGGGCAGGCGCACGCTCTTGCCCACCAGGTGGGTGTAGCGCTCGTCCTCCGGGTGCACCGCCACCGCCTGGTCGCCGAGCATGGTCTCGGGCCGGGTGGTGGCCACGGTGACATGGCCGGAACCGTCACTGAGCGGGTAGCGGAAGTGCCAGAGGTGGCCGTTCTCTTCCTCCGATTCCACCTCCAGGTCGGAGATGGCGGTGTGCAGCACCGGGTCCCAGTTCACCAGCCGCTGGCCGCGGTAGATCAGGCCCTCGCGGAACAGGCGCACGAACACCTCGTTGACTGCCCGGGACAGCCCCGCGTCCATGGTGAAGCGCTCGCGCGACCAGTCGCAGCTGGCCCCCATGCGCCGCAGCTGGGTAGCGATGACGTTGCCGGAGGTCTCCTTCCATTGCCATACGCGGTCGATGAAGGCGGCCCGGCCCAGGTCGTGGCGGGACTGGCCCTCCTGCTCCAGCTGGCGCTCCACCACCATCTGGGTGGCGATGCCGGCGTGGTCGGAGCCGGGCTGCCACAGGGCCTTGTCGCCCCGCATGCGGTGGTAGCGGGTGAGGGCGTCCATGAGGGTGTCCTGGAAGGCGTGCCCCATGTGGAGGGTGCCCGTGACGTTGGGCGGCGGGATCATGATGGCGAACGGGGACGCCGTCGCGGCCATGTCGGGACGGAAATGGCCCTGCTCTTCCCAGAAGGCGTACCAGCGGTTTTCCACCTCCTTTGGGTCGTAGGTCTTGGGCAGGTCGGTGGCTGACTGCGTCATGGGTCCCTCATCTGGATGCCCGCGCAACCGGGCGCCGCGCTGGAAGTGGCAGATTTGCAGGTGATGCAACCAAAAAACCCCCGACCCGGGGGTTCAGGGGCTAGGCGGGGCCGCTGAGGGGGCGAGGGCGTTTGGCCCTACTCCCCCTTCTTGATGCGTTCGATCTCGGCCTCGGCGAGCTCGCGCAGCAGGGCGGGCAGGCGTTCGCTCAGATAGCCCTCCAGGGCCTCGCGGATCTTGGGTTCGAGGGCTTCGGCCAGCCGGCTGTCCAGGTCCGCGGTGGCCTGCTCGACCTGCTCGTGCACCGTGGCCTCCACCGTCTCCCGCACCGCCCCGGTATCCAGGGCGGGCGCGGGGGGCTCGGTCGGCTGCGCCGGGGCAGGCGCCTCGGTGGGCTCCGTCACCCCGGCGGCTTCGCCCTCGGCCGGGGGCCCGATATCGCCGTCGCCAAGCTCGAAGGCCTCTCCGATGTCCTCGGGGGCGGCCTCCTCGGCGCCCCAGCCCGGCTCCTCGGGGGCTTGCTCCGCTTCCTCGGGACCGGACCCGCCGGTGTCGAACTCGGCGCCCTCGGCCTCGGCCGGCTCGTTTTCCTCGCGGTCCCAGCGGCCGAACAGGGCGTCGAACTCGCTCCCCGCCTCGGCGGGGGCGGTGGCCGGCTCCGGCTCGGGGGACGCTTCGGCCATGGGATCGGGCTCGAGGGGCTCGCCGGCGTCCGCGGCCGGTGGCTCGGCGGACTCCTCGACGACATCGGTGAGGACCAGCTCCTCCTCGCCGGTGTCCTCGGGGGGCTGGTCGTCACCGGCCGGCGCGGCTTCGGCTTCCGAGGCCGCCGGTTGGTCGCCGGCCTGGTCGGCATCCTCTTCCTCCAGGATGTTCCGGAGGCTGGTGAGGATCTCGTCCATGCTGACGTCGTCGGAGCCGTCGGCTTGGTTGCGCTGTTGTTCCGCCATTGTGCTCGAACCCGTGGGGGAAGGGGCTATGGTGCCGCTTGGGGGTAACAGTATCCGTTCCGCTTGCGGCGCCTGTCAATTCGCCTTCAGGTCGTGGACGTGGAGCTCGTGGCCCTGGTCGCGATAGGCGGCGTAGCGGTTGCGGGCGGCGTCGCGCGCCGCGGTTTCGGTGGGCACGAACTCCGCGACGCGGGCGTACTGACTCAGGCAATCAGGCGGGGGTGGCGCGGCGCATACCAGCACCTCGCCGCCGGGGCTGTCGCATTCCGCGCTCACCACCACCGGTTCGGGGAATTGCGGGTCCACCTGAGCCTCCCGGGCGTGGGGGACAAAGGCGTTCTGGCGGTAAGTCCACAAGCGTTGGTCCAGCTCGGCCAGGTCCGCTTCCTCGGCGGCATACAGCCGCACCCGATAGCCGGCCTGGTAGGCCTTGCCGGTTACCAGGCAGGCCGCCTGAAGCAGGTCCAGGCCGTCCAGGCGGTAGAAATCCACCCGCGTCATCCGCCGGCACGCTCCACCAGGTACTGGCTGAGCATGCGCACCGGATGGCCGGTGGCGCCCTTCTTGTCGCCGCTCTTCCAGGCCACCCCGGCGATGTCGACGTGGGCCCACTCGTAGTCCTCGGTGAACCGGGACAGGAAGCAGCCGGCGGTGATGGTCCCGGCCTCGCGGCCGCCGACATTCTTCATGTCGGCGAAATTGCTCTTGAGCTGCTCCTGGTACTCGTCCCACAGGGGCAGCTGCCAGCCGCGCTCGCCGGTCTCGTCGCCGGCGTCGGACAGCTCCCGCACCAGCCGGTCGTTGTTGCCCATGAGCCCGGCGGCCTGGTTGCCCAGGGCGATGACGCAGGCGCCGGTGAGGGTGGCCATGTCGATCACCGTCTCGGGGTCGAAGCGCTGCACCCAGTGCAGGGCGTCAGCCAGCACCAGGCGGCCCTCGGCGTCGGTGTTGATGACCTCGATGGTCTTGCCCGACATGGCGGTGAGGATGTCACCGGGGCGGTAGGCCTTGCCATCGGGCAGGTTCTCGGCGGCGGCCACCACGCCGACCACGTTGATGGGCAGCTGCAGCTCGGCGATGGCGCGCAGGGTGCCGAACACCCCGGCGGCGCCGCACATGTCGTACTTCATCTCGTCCATGGCGGCGGCCGGCTTGATGGAGATGCCGCCGGAATCGAAGGAGATGCCCTTGCCCACCAGCACGTAGGGCTTGGCATCGGCCTTGCCACCCTTGTACTCCATGGCCATCAGCCGGGGCGGGTTGACCGAGCCCTTGCCCACCGCCAGGAAGGCGCCCATGCCCAGCTCTTCCATCTGGGTCTCGTCGAGGACCGTCAGCCCCATGCCCCATTCGTCGGTCAGCTCTTTGGCCTTCTCGGCCATGTGCACGGGGGTGGCGACGTTGGGGGGCTGGTTGGCCAGGTCGCGGGCGTAACCGACGCCGTGGGCGTAGGCCAGGCCCCGGTCCACGGCGGTCTGGCCCTCGCGCAGGTCGCTGCGGCGGGGAACGCAGAAGGTGAGCCGGCGCAACGGCCGGCGGGGCTTGTCCACCTTGGATTTGTAGTCGTCGAAGCGGTACAGGGCGAGGGCCCCGGCCTCGGTGGCGGCGCGCACCTTCCATTCGATCTCCCGGCCCTTGACGTGCAGCTCCGGGAAGTAGACCACCGCCTCCATGGAGCCGGTGCCGTCCAGGTGCTGCACCAGCTTCTCCACCGAATCGCGGTAGCGCTGGTCATCGAGATCGCGCTCCTTGCCCAGGCCGACGAGCAACACCCGATCCGGTAGGATATTGGGCAGGTTGTGGAGCATCAAAAACTGCCCCTGCCGGCCTTCCATGTCGCCCCGGCGGAGGAGCTTGGTCAGATAGCCGTCGGTGGCCCGATCGATGTCGCGGGCCGCCGGTGACAGGCGGCGGGGCTCGAACACGCCCACCACCACGCATGCGGTGCGCTGTTTCTCGGGACTGCCGCTCTTGACGAAGACTTCCATCGGCGGTCTCCTCCGCAGACTCGGGCGGGGGTCGCTGGCCCGCCGCCGGGGATCAGGGGCATTGGGAAATTTAGAACAGTCAAGTGTATAACCCCGAAATGGGGTGGTAAAGGTTAAATTTTTTAACTTCTGCTTGGATCCCAGGTCATGAGCCCGTTGGGCAATAGAATCCCCACTTTCCCAATGTCCCCTGGCGCTGCCAGGGCCCTCGGTCCGGGCGGTGCGGCCGCTTTCGCCGAAGGACAATCCCCAACAGATCAAGGGGCTTTGAGGGTCGGTGGCGGGAAAACGGGGAAGGGTGCGGCGCTGGCGTGAAGGTACTGTTCCGGCACATTGCGTTCGAGATCGTGCAGCGCGCCGCGGTCATTCTGGGCGTGATTACCGCCCTGATGCTGTTGGCAAAGGGGCTGAACTTCCTGGAAGAGATGGCCCAGGGCGAGATCCCGGGGCAGGCCGTTGTCGCCCTCTTGGGCCTGGCCCTGCCCAAGATCCTGGCCCTTGCCCTGCCCATGGCCCTGTTTTTCGGCCTGCTGACCACCATCGCCCGGCTGTGTCTGGACAGCGAGATGGACGCCATGGCCGCCGCCGGCATCGGCCTCTACAACCTCCTGCCCCTGGTCGCCGTGCTCAGCGGGCTGGGTCTGCTCCTGGAATCGGCCCTCACCCTTTACCTGGTCCCGGCCGGGGAGGCGCGGCTGGCCCAGGCCGCCGCCCGCTTCCAGCAGCAGGCGCTGACCAGTCTGGTACGCCCGGGGCGCTTCAACGAGCTGCCCGGGGGGCGGGTGCTGTTCTTTCGGGAGCGTGACGGGCAGGGGCGCATGGAAGAGGTGTTCTTTCACGACCCCGGGGCCCGGCCGGAGGTGACGGTGACCGCCGAGCGGGGACGCCTCAGTCAGGTTCCCGACGGTGCCGTGGAGGCGGTCTTCCTCGACGGCGTGCGCTACCAGGGCCGGCCGCGCGAGGCCCTGGTGCGGGTCATGCGCTTCGACCGCTACCGGGTGCACAAGTCCCTGGGCGATGTTAGTGCCGGCGGGGGCGGACGCGAGGCCATGGCCACCCCGCAATTGGTGGAGCGGGCCCGGGGCGGCGACCAAGGGGCGATCGAGCACCGCGTGGAGCTGTTCCGGCGCCTGGCAATCCCCCTGAGCGTTCCGGTTCTGGTGATGCTGGCCCTTCCCCTTGGGGTCGAGAACCGGCGCAGCGGCACGCGCTCCTACGGCATCCTGTGGGGGGCTTTGCTGGTGCTCGGCTATCACAACGGCTTGATCGCCCTGGAGGATTGGGCCGGCAACGGCGTGATCGCGCCGCATTGGCTGCTCTGGGCCATCCCGCTGCCGACCCTGCTGCTGGCAGGCTATCTGCTGCGCCGTTCCGTCCACGGGCTGACCCTGCTGCCGAGACCGGGCCTGGCGCCGCGCCGGCCGTTCGCGGG
>Ga0207797_1001412_pt1 | contig 17365 bp, 13 predicted proteins | sample PRCRCaboRojoPR_6_FD_187275 | JGI IMG/M metagenome (GOLD analysis project Ga0207797, IMG submission 187275) | Marine sediment microbial community from Cabo Rojo, Puerto Rico - PR CR 10% Liquid 1 (SPAdes) | ecosystem: Environmental > Aquatic > Marine > Coastal > Sediment | place: Cabo Rojo, Puerto...
CCCCGACAAGATCGATCGCGCCCTGGACAGAATCGAGAACGACGGCCGGCTCCTCCGGGACCCGGACACCGACCTCCTCCTGATCCGCCGCTACCTGGAGTACCGCCCCCTGGATCCCGGTGACCGGGGGCGCGCCGCCCGCCTGGCCGACGCCCTGCCCTTCTCCGAACCCGTCCTCGCCGCGCTCCGCCGCGAGCTCACCGAGCACGGAGGACCCCCCGGACGGCTGGCGGAGCGGGTGCTGGCCGATCGCCTCGAGGGCGCCGGCAACGAGGAGTTCCCCTGGCGCCGGAAGCGGCACGTGCCGGAGGTGTTCCGGGAGCGGGTGCGGCGGCGCGACGGGAGCCGATGCGTCCGCTGCGGGAGCGAGGAGGAGCTCACCGTGGACCACGTCCGCCCCTTCAGCCGCGGCGGCCTCACGGTGCCGCGGAACCTCCAGCTGCTCTGCAAGAGCTGCAATTCCAGCAAGAGCGCCCACACCATGGAGGAGTGGGCGGAGGGCGGCTGAGCGCCTCCGGCGACCCCGTCAGGCCGGACCGGCGAAGATCCACCCCACGAAGCCGGCGTACAGCACCAGCAGCGTCACCGCCTCCGGCTTCGACAGCACCAGCCGGGTCCGCATGAAGGCGAAGAGGACGATCGTCACCAGCGTCAGGGCGGCGAACATGGGCACGGCGGCCGAGAAGTCGACGGCCACGGCACCGGCCAGGAGCACGCCGGCGGGCACCGCCACCAGCAGGTCGAAGACGTTGCTTCCGAGCACGTTCGCCATGGAGCTCACGGCGTTCCCCTTCCGAGCGGCCCGGATGCTGTAGAACGTGTCCGGGAGGCTGGTCCCCACCGCCACCACGGTCGCCCCCCACACGAGCGACGGGGTGTCGAGGATCTCGCCGAAGGCCACCGCCGAGCGGACCAGCGCCTCCACGCCTGCGAGGACCACGGCCAGGCTCAGCAGCAGCAGGCCCCACTGCCGGGCCGCACGGACCTCCGAGGGCTCGGCCCCGGGCTCGTAGTCCATGGTGTCCTGCCACTGCATGAACAGGTAGAGCCCGTAGGCGAGGATCGGAATCGCGGCCAGCCCGCGGGTGATCCTCCCGTCTATGCCGGGGCCGGCCACCGGGTTGTAGATCACGGCCAGGGAGAAGACCAGCAGCAGCACCGCCACCGAGATGATGTAGAACTGGGCTTCCTTGTAGACCAGGTCCCGGTTCGTCGTGAACGTGTCCCGGGCGGCGAAGGCGGAGGCGGCGGGGATCACGGTGATGTTGAAGATCGCCGAGCCGGCGATGGCGGCCACACCGAGGCCGAAGTCGTCGTGGAGCAGGGTGGCGAGGACGGCGCTCGACAGCTCCGGGAAGCTGGACCCGACGGCGGCCACCACACCGCCCTGGACCACCGGCGGCAGCCGGTAGTAGGCGGCCAGCTTCTCGCTGGAGGACTCGAGCAGGCCGCTCCCGTACCAGGTGACGGCGGTCCCGAGAGCGGCGAGGAGGCTCCAGAGCAGAATCTCCATCGTCGTGTCGGCCCGAAGCAGCAGTCAGCTGAGAGGCGGCCCCGGACGCCGCGACTCGTCCGGGGCGACCGTCATCCTAACGGAGTCCGCCTCCGGCTACAGCCTCCGGGCCGCTCCTCCCGTCGGGCCCGGCCTCAGAGCGTACCGCCGAAGAAGACGGCGTTCAGGAAGAGTCCGTTCGTCCCGTGCCAGAAGGCGCGGAAGTTCGGGTTGTCCAGGAAGCTGATCACCTGGCCTCCCCCGGCCTCGGCCGCCAGGATCGACGCCGAGCCGGCCAGCTGCGGCTCCTGGTCCGGGTGCAGGTAGCCGCTCAGCAGCGGCTCGGCCGCGTACGTCCCCACGGTGACGCCGGGCTCCTCCGACGGCTCCACGTAGGTGTTGTGGGCCCGGAAGACGGGCACCGACTCGCCGTAGCCGTAGGCCACCGGGTGCGTCGGGTCGAGGTTCACCTCGAAGATGGTGCCGCCGATGTACTGGGCGCCCCGCCTGGCCCCCAGGTCGCCGTAGGCCACCTGGCCCAGGTCGAGCTCGGTCTCGCGCAGCGAGGTCTCCAGCAGCCCCTGGTCCAGCGCCATCCGGACGCCGTTGCCCACGGTGACCAGCAGGCCGCCCTCCCGTACCCAGGACGCCAGCGTCTCCGCGGTCGCCGAGTCCGCCCCCCACGCGCCGCCGGCCAGGACGATGGTGTTGTACCGGTCCAGGTCGGCCTCGGTGACCCACCTGAGGTTCAGCAGCGAGACGGGCACGCCCATGCGCTCGTTCAGGAGGTGCCACGCCTCGCCCACGCGGTACCCGCTGGTTCCCTCGCCGGAGAGCACGGCCACGCGGGGCTTCTCGAGCACCTCGGTATTGGGCCCGCCGGGCCAGATGCCGCCCTCGGGCCGCCCGGTGTCCAGCGCGTGGAACACGACGTGGTCCTCGCTGGCGGCCTGCCGGACGATCCGGTGGACGTCGTCGGCCGTCTGGCCCGACCCCTCGGCCCGGTACTCCACCGGCACGACGATGCTTCCGCGTGGGAACGTCCGCGTCCCGCCGTCGGCGGTGGGCATCGTGAAGGACTGCTCCGCCACCAGGGGGCGGACGCCGGCTTCCTGCAGCCGGTAGAGGGCCCGGGGCGCGTAGTACCGGTCCCACGCCAGGACGTAGGCGTAGTCGGCCCGGCCGCCCACGACCTCGCCGCCGCCGATCTCCACCGGTCCGATCTCCTCACCGAGGAGCCCCGACGGATCCGAGGTCAGCTCGGCGTGGGGAAGTCCGAAGGACAGCGTCATGGTCCACGCCGAGACGTCGTAGAAGAGCGAGTCCCGGAAGGTGGTCCGCTTCTCGAGAAGGCCGTTCACGAGCCGCGCCTGCGGCTGGTCCAGCGGGATCACCCACGCCTCGCCCGGGCGGAACGTCTCGCCCTCCCGCTCCACGGTGGAGGCGAGCTCGTGCACACGGATCCGGTGCCGCTGCATCATCTTCAGGAACTGCTGCGCCCGGGTCAGGTCGTCGGCGCCGCTCACCAGCCAGCCCTTCACCGGATTCTCGGCGACGAAGTCCGGGGCCTCGCGGTAGTGACGCCGCTGGTTCGCCAGCAGCTCCTCCCGCAGCTCCACCCCCGCCCGGAGCGAGGAGAGCGACGTGGCGAACTGGTTCCGAACCGTCTCCTCGTAGGGCAGGATGCCGTGGTCGGTCTCCGCCCGCAGCGATCGCGCCGAGGCCTGCTCGAACAGGATCCCCACCCCTCCGTTCACGTCGGGATAGGTGGAGCCCTTCCCGTAGTAGAAGTCGTCGTAGTTCTCCTCCGAGAAGTACAGCTCGTCCACCTCGTCCAGGGCCCGGGCGTGGAAGCGGGCCACCTCGCGGGTGAGGTCGTTCGTGTGCACCGGCGTGTTGGGGTTCCGCCGGCTCGGCACCCCGGGCTGGAAGAAGTAGGTGTCGTCGCCGCCCATCTCGTGGAAGTCCAGGTGGAGCTGCGGCCGCCAGTGGTGGAACAGCTCCAGGCGCCCCTTCGAGGAGGGGTGCTGCACCGGGAGCCAGTCGCGGTTCAGGTCGAAGAAGTACTGGTTGGTGCGCCCGCCGGGCCACGGCTGGTTGTGCTCGCGGTCCTGCGGGTCCGTGGTGGGCACCCGCCCCCGGTTGTCGGTGACCCACTCCACGAAGCGCGCCCGGCCGTCCGGGTTGATGGACGGGTCGACGATCACCACGGAGTTCTCGAGCACCCGCTCCACCTCCGCCCCCTGTCCGGCGGCCAGGTGATGGAGCGTGAGCAGGGAGGCGTCGGAGCCGCTGGCCTCGTCGCCGTGGACGGAGTAGCCCATGTAGACCACCGAGGGCATCCCGGCGATCTCGTCGTCCGTCACCGCCCCGGGCTCGTCCGAGAGCCTCAGGTTCGCCCTGCGGATCTCCTCCAGGCGCGCGTGATTCTCCGGCGACGTGACCACGGCGTGCACCAGGGGGCGGCCCTGGTAGGTGCGGCCGTGGCGGCGGAGCACCACCCGGTCGCTGGCCGCCGCCACGCGCTGGAAGTACTCCACCAGCTCCGCGGGGCGGGCGTGACGCTCGCCGACCAGGACCCCGAGCACCTCATCCGGGGAGGGCACGTCCTCCAGGTATCCGGTGACGCCCTCCACGGGGTAGTCCACCGCGATGGGCGGCTGCGCCTGGGCGCGTGCCTCGGACGGCGCCGCGGCCAGGAGGAGCGCCGCCGCCACCAGCGCCGCGGCCAGGGGCCCGGCGAGCCGGGCGACGCCGGAGCACAGGGAGGAGAGAGGGGAGAGGAGAGAGACGTGCGCGAGACGCGCGGGCGCCGGGAGTCGGTGCATCGGGATGTTCCTGTCGCGGGAGGTCGATCGTCCTTCGGGCGGGCCGTGCTGCGGATCCACCTTCAACCTACCCGCCGCCCCCCGGGGGGCAAGGGCTGCCGGCGGACGTGTGCCCCCCCCCTGTCGCCCCCTCCGGTCGCCGCTCCGCCGCGTACGCGGTGGTTGCGGAGCGCCCCCCGGACCTCTTGCATCAGGGTCTCATGGCACGACTGGGCATCATCGGTGGGAGCGCCTTCCTCGGCGGGGAGCCTCCGGCCGGCACGGAGGGGCGCCGCGTGGAGACCGAGCGGGGAGACGTCCGCCTGCACGTGGGCGACGGCTTCGTCTTCCTGCGCCGTCACGGCGAGGACGCCTACCGTCCGCCCCACCGGGTGCCCCACCACGCCCACGCCCTGGCCCTGGAGCAGCTGGGCGTGGAGCGCGCGGTGGGCCTGTGCTCCGTGGGAGCCCTGCACCGTGAGATGGCGCTCGGCACCGTCGCGGTCCCGGACGACTACCTGTCGCTCCGGGCGCCGCCCACCTTCGCCGGCGACGAGCGGCTCCACATCGTCCCGGAGCTGGACGCCGAGCTCCGGCGGCTGCTGCTGGCCGTGGCCGCGGAGGTCGGCGGCCCCGTGCTGGACGGCGGGGTCTACGCCGAGACCGCCGGCCCGCGCTTCGAGACCCGGGCCGAGGTCCGCATGCTCGCCGACTACGCCGACGTGGTGGGCATGACCGGGGCCTCGGAGGCCACGCTGCTCCAGGAGCGAGGCGTCCCGTACGCCCTGCTCGGAATCGTCGACAACCACGCCCACGGGGTCGGCGACGGAGAGCTCACGCTCGAGGACTTCGAGCGCGAGAAGGAGAAGAACCGGGAGCGGGCGCGGTCCGCCCTGGCGGCCCTGGCGGAGCGACACCGGGGGCCGCGCGGGAGCGAAGAGGAAGGAGAGTGGAGGGAGCCGACGGGAGGAGCGGGAACGTGAAGCTGCTCGTGAAGGACGCGGTGCTCGACGGCGGGACGGCGACCCTGGGCATCGAGGACGGCGAGATCGTCTCCGTCGAGGCGGACCCGTACGCCGCCCGTCCCGGTCCGGGCGAGGCGGACCGGGTGATCGACGCCTCCGGCCTCCACGCCTTCCCGTCCCTGCGGAACGGCCACACCCACGCCGCCATGACGCTCTTCCGCGGGTGGGGCGACGACCTGCCCCTCATGACGTGGCTCCAGGAGCACGTGTGGCCCGCCGAGGAGCAGATGACGGCGGAGGACGTCTACCACGGGACCCGCCTGGCGCTGGTGGAGATGATCCGCTCCGGCACCACCCACTTCAACGAGATGTACTGGCACGTGGACCGGGTGGCGCGGGCGGTGGAGGAGCTGGGACTCCGGGCCCACCTGGGCGCCATCTTCATCGACCACGGGGACCCGGACACCGCCGAGGAGTGGCGCGAGAACACCCTGCGGCTCATCGAGGCCCGGGACCAGCTCCACCCCCGCCTCTCCCTGGCGCTGGCCCCGCACTCCATCTACACCGTGTCGCCGGAGAACCTGGAGTGGCTGGGCGAGCTGTCCCGGGAGCACGGCCTGCCGGTGCACATCCACCTCTCGGAGACGAGGACCGAGGTGGAGGAGTGCGTGGAGGCGCACGGCGTGCGGCCGGTCCGGCTCCTGGACGAGGTGGGGCTGCTGGGGGCGGACCTGATCGCGGCCCACGGCGTCCACGTGAACGACGAGGAGATGGCCCTGCTGGGGCAGGCCGGAGCCGCCGTGGTCACCAACCCCACGGCGAACATGAAGCTGGCCGTCGGCGGGATCTTCGACCACGACCGGGCGCGGGAGGCCGGCGTTCGGGTGGCGCTGGGCACCGACGGGGCGGGCTCCAACAACAGCCTGGACATGATCGAGGAGATGAAGGTGGCCGCCCTGGCCCAGAAGCACCGGGCGGGCGACCCCCGGTCGCTCCCCGCCGGGCAGGCCCTGGGCCTGGCCACCACCGGCGGGGCCGAGGTCTTCGGCCAGGGCAGCGGACGGCTCGAGCCGGGCGAGCCCGCCGACCTGATGCTGGTGGACCTCTCCGGGGCGGCGACCCGGCCCGGGCACGATCCGGTCTCCGACCTGGTCTACGCCGCCAGCGGGAGCTGCGTCCACACCACGATCTGCGACGGCCGGGTCCTGATGCACGACGGGGAGCTGGAGGTGGCCGACGAGGACGAGATCCTGCGGGAGGCGGAGAGGGCCGGCCGCGCGCTGGTGGAACGGGCCGGCGGCGGCTGAGAACGGGGCGCGGCGTCGGGGAGGCCGCACCCGGCCGTGCAGAACTCCCGGTCTCTCTCGCCCTGCCACGCCCGGTGGAACCCGCGCCGTGCCGTCCGCGTTCTGTCCGCAGTGAAGCACCAGCTGCCCACAGGCCCGGAGCCACCTGACTTCTGCGGACATCGGCGACGTCCGCCCGATCCGCTGGCCGGAGCCTTGCAACAACCGGCCGGCGAGACCCGACATCAGTCCCCGTGACCGAGACCATGTCCACGACGACACAGCGGCACCGACAGCCCGAGACGCCCCGCTCCATCGCCCTCTCCCGCCACCGCACCCCGTTCCGGTGGGTCACCGACGCCCTGCGGCGCAGCGGCATCGACGCGCGGTGGCACTGGCTGGTGGTGGGTGCCGCGACGCTGACGGCCCTGCTCTTCCTCTGACCGGGGCCGAAGCCGCCCCGAAGCTCCCCGGTCCGCCGTGCGGGGCCGGCGGACGGGCGGGCCGTCCCTTATGTTCCCGGCGGACGTCGCCCACCCTGCACCCCTGTACCGCACCGTGACCCGAGAGAGGCACGCGCCATGGAGCGACCCCGCCGTCACGCCGCCCGAGCCCTGGCCGCGCCCGCGGCCCTCGTCCTGACCTTCTGCCTCGTCGCCCTCTCCTGTGGCGGCGGTGGCACGGAGGAGAGCACGGCATACGACCTGGTGATCGAGGGCGGGCGGGTCCTGGACCCGGCCTCGGGGGTCGACGCCACTCGGAACGTCGGGGTGCGCGACGGCCGGATCGCCGCCGTCACCGCCGACCCGCTCCGGGGTGAGCGGACCATCGACGCCCGCGGCCTCGTGGTGGCCCCGGGCTTCGTGGACCTGCACGAGCACGGCACCACGCCCGAGGCGTACCGGCTGATGGTCCGGGACGGGGTGACCACGGCCTTCGAGCTCGAGGTGGGCACCGACAGCGTCGCCGCCTGGTACGCGGAGCGGGCCGACGGCCGGGTCGTCAACTACGGGGTGAGCGTGGGACACATCCCGGTGCGGATGAACGTCCTGGGGGACCCCGGCGATTTCCTGCCGGCCGGCGTCGGCGGGAGCGCGGAAGCCGGACCCGGGCAGCTCGACGCGATCGAGCGCAGGCTCCGCCGGGGGCTCGAGCAGGGCGCGGTGGCGGTGGGCTTCGGCACCGCCTATACGCCCGGTGCCGACATGGACGAGGTGGAGCGGATGTTCGGGGTCGCCGCGGAGGGCGACGCCTCCGTGCACGTCCACGTCCGGAGCGGCCTGGCCGGGCTGGACTCCACCATCGCCGCGGCCGGGGCCGCCGGGGCGCCGCTGCACGTGGTGCACGTCAACTCCAGCGGCGGCGACGAGCTCGACGCCTTCCTGGAGCACATCCGCGAGGCGCGGGAGGCGGGCCAGGACGTCACCACCGAGACCTACCCGTACAGCGCCGGCATGACGCGCATCGAGTCGGCCCTCTTCGACGACTGGCAGAGCTACCCGGACTCCCAGTTCCGGCGCTACCAGTGGGTCGAGACCGGCGAGCGGCTGACCCGGGAGACGTTCGCCGAGGCCCGGGAAGAGGGCGGCATGGTGGCCATCCACAGCCGCACCGAGGAGCAGACCCGCCGCGCCGTCACCAGCCCCCTCACGATGATCGCCAGCGACGGCTTCATCGAGAACGGCCAGGGCCACCCGCGCACCAGCGGCAGCTACTCGAAGGTGCTCGGCCAGTACGTCCGGGAGGCGAACGCCCTCACCCTGATGCAGGCCGTCCGGAAGATGACGATCATGCCGGCCCGCCGGCTCCAGGATCGGGTGCCCGCCATGGAGCGGAAGGGGCGCCTGCAGGAGGGGGCCGACGCCGACCTCACTCTCTTCGACCCGGAGGCGGTGATCGACCGCTCCACCTACTCCGACGCCACGGTTCCCCCGGAGGGGATTCCGTACGTGGTCGTGGACGGCACCGTCGTGGTGGACGGCGGCGAGCTGGTGGACGGCACCCGGCCCGGCGAGCCGGTGCGGGCGCCTCGCGCTTCGAGCCGCTAACCGCCGGCCCGCCACCTACGGCCCGGCCGGCTCCTCCTCCGCCTCGGGCGACCCGGCCGGGAACCAGGGGACGATCATCGACACCCGCTCCCGGTACTCGGCGTAGCGGCTGCCGTGATAGCGGAGCAGGTCCTGCTCCTCGAACTGGATCGCCACGAGCATGTAGCCGGTGGTCGCCCCCGCGAAGAGCAGGTGTCCCACGGTCATCTCCGGCGCCGCCCAGAACGCCAGCAGGAAGCCCAGATAGAGGGGATGCCGCACGAACCGGTAGAACCCGGTCTTCTGGAACTCCGGATACTCGAAGCGCTCCCCGCGGAAGTGGGCCCACACCTGCCCGAGGCCGAACAGGGAGAAGTGGTCGATGAGGAAGGTCGTCACCAGCACGATACCCCAGCCCAGGGCGAAGACGCCCCACAGGACGCTGGCTCCGGTGCCGGTCACGCTCCACACCGTGTCCGGGATCGGTCGCCACTGCCAGAAGATCAGCCCCAGCAGGAGCGAGGCGATGAGCACGTAGGTGCTCCGCTCCAGGTGCCGGGGCACGATCTCCGTCCACCGCTCCTTGAACCAGTCCCGGGCCATGACACTGTGCTGGACGGCGAACAGCAGAAGCAGCCCGACGTCGACCAGGAGCGCCTCCGCGAGGCCGGCCGAGACGCCCGAATCGATGGTCCGCGGCACGGCGAAATCGCCGACGAAGCCGACCGCGTAGAGGAAGACCGCCAGGAAGATCAAGTAGGAGAGACCGCCGTAGGCGAGCGAGAGGGCCCGTCCCATGGGATTCTCCTTCCGGGAGGAGCGGTGTCTGGAATTTTTATATACATATCAAGTCATACGTAACATGTACAGCGGCACGGCGGTGTCGGCGGCCGGGACGCTCCGCTCTGCCGGGACCGGGGGTCACCCCGGAGCGCCCGGATCGTCACGCCCGCCGCCGCTCCCTCCGCGCTCGAAGAGCGACCGCCAGGCGTCCGGAATCTCCTCGATGCCGGACAGTAGCCGGAGCTTCTCCGCCGTGACCGGGACCTCGCGGAACTTCCCCTCCGACACCAGATCTCCGTCCTCATCCCGAATCTCCACGTGGACCTGGAGGCGCTCCCGGCCGTCGTCGAACTCCCGTTCGGCGAGCCGGCCCGCCAGCCGGAGCGGCTCCCCCTCCGGCGCGGCCTTCCGGTACGAGACGTCGGAGGATTCCAGCAGCCAGTAGCGGTCGTCCTGCGGACCCTGGAGAGCCACGACCCACGTCGCCAGGCAATCCATGGCCGTGAACAGCGCCCCGCCGTGAGTGATCCCCGGGAAGCCCGTGGAGTGGGTCGGGGGCACGAATCTGCCGGCGAGTCCCTCCCCTTCCTCCTCACCGTCGGTTACCTCGATCTGGAGCCCCCGGGGATTGTCGTGTCCGCATCCGAAGCAATCGTTGCCCGGCAGCAACTCGCGATTCAGCAACCGTTTGCTCACAGCGGCTCCCCTGCAGTGGTTGAGGGTCGGGGCTAGCGGAGGTCGACGAGTCCCCTTCCGGTCCGGATCGTGGCGACCAGCCGCGGGCGGTCTCCCTCCTCCACCCGCATGCCGACATCGAGGGCATCCAGCTCCGCCCGGACCGACTCAGGGTCCGGGTGCTCGGCGCGGAGCTCCGTCAGCGGGCCGCCCTCCGGGGCGTCCCGGGCGGGATGAGGCGTCTTTCCCCAGGCGATGAGGAACGGGACGACGCCGCCGGCGGGCGTGGCGTACGGATCGGTGAGCCTCCAGGTGAGGGACGTGCCGTCCGGCTGCTGGCGGCTCCCCTCCCGCACGGGCCCGAGCTCCACGCCCCGGTCTCGCGCCCGGGCCGCCGCGGCGCCGATGTCCTCCCTCCGGAGGGCCCAGGCCACCAGCCGCGGGCCGTCGAGCTCCTCGAGGCGGAAGAGGCGTCCGCGGTCGGGCGCGGCCAGCTCCGGGTCCGGCGCCATGACCTCGAGGTAGGTCTCGGCGCCCAGAGCCAGGAGGGCGTTTCGGGTCCCGTACTGAGGATGGCGGCCGCCGCCCGCCGGTCGTGCCCCCAGCCGCCGCTCCACCGCCTCCACCCCGCTCTCCAGGTCCGGGGCGCCGAAGATGAGGTGGTCCACGCCCTCCGTCCGTCGGTCCATCGCCTCCTCCCCGTGCTCCGCGGTTCGGTGTCGGTCGCTCACCCCGACGTGGAATGAGAAGAATGTGGCGTTCTGCACCATCCGATGCACGTGCCAGAACGGCACGACCCTCAGAACCCCGGCGATCCGGGGATCGTCGGCGGGCGCAGGGCGGTACGGTCCGTGAAATCACGTTGACTCCCACGACCGAGCACGAGGTCGGCGTTCCCACCCATCATGCGAGAGAAGCCATGACGTTGAGTCTGGAGACGCAGGAAGCCCTGAGCGCCCTGGACGAGCTCCTCGAGCCGGGCCAGCGGGTTCCCGACGTCTGGGAGGACCTGCCGCTGGAGCTGAAGAACTGGCTCAAGGCCACCCTGGCCGAGGACCGGGACATCCACTTCGAGATGGGCTTCGCCCGGTTCGTCCAGGCCTACCTGGTCGTGTACCGGCAGCGGCAGTCGGGCGAGGAGCGGGAGGAGAGGGAGAGGAGCGCCGGAACCGGGGCCTGAGCGGGACTCTGGGGACGCACGCGGGTCCGGGGGCGAGTAGCCGCAGCCGCCGGGCCGGCCCGCGGCGCCTCCCCTAACGGCCGGCCTCCTCCACCATCTCCCGGACGTCTTCGAGCTGCGAGCGGGCGTCGAACACCCGGCCGTCGGAGATCGTGTACCGGAGCCCGTGGATCCGGCGGGCGCCGCCCTCGGGGTCGGTGCGCAGCGCGCCGTGGCCGTACAGCACCTTCAGGTCGTCCAGCGGGTTGTGGTCCAGCACAAGCAGGTCCGCCTCGTGGCCCACCCGGACCACTCCGGTCTCTCCCTCGAGCCCCACGGCCCGCGCGCTCTCCATGGTCGCCGAGCGCACCACCTCCAGCGGGTGGAAGCCGGCCCGCTCCATGAGCTCCATCTCACGGATCGTGCCGAAGCCGTACAGGTGGTAGAAGGTGCCGGCGTCGGACCCCAGGGCCGCGTGCCCGCCGCGGTTCTTGAACTCGTTCACCCAGGGCAGCCACTTGAGGAACATCCGGCCCCAGGCCGCCTCGTCCCGGCTCGTCCACTCGAAGTAGAAGGAGCCGTGCGTCTCCCGGCTCGGGGTCCACCCCTCCACCATGGCCGGGTGCGCGTAGTCCTCGATCCACGGGAGATTCCGGGCCCGGGCCAGGTCGGTCTGGTCCTCGTAGACCGAGAACGTGGGGACCATGGTGAACCGGCCCTCGCGGCTCAGCGCCAGCAGGGTGTCGGTGACCGAGCCGTGCAGCCGGTCCATCTCCGCCTCGTCCCAGACCCGGGCCGTGGCGCGGAAGCGGTCGAGCTCGTCCCCGTAGTCGTAGTCCGCCGTCAGGTCCTGGACGGTCCGGTCCTCGAAGGTGGACTCGGCGTAGCCGTAGTGGTGCTCGATGGTGCTGGCCCCGGCGGAGGCCACCGCCACGGCGTCCATGGGCACCACGCCGTCCTGGCCGATGTGGACGGCCAGGCCCATCTCCTGCTCCCGGGTCGCCTCGGCGATGGCCCGGAGGACGTCCGGCAGCAGCCCCGGCTTGCCGCTGATCTTGACGCCCTCGTAGCCCTGCTCCCTCCACTCGGCCACCACCTGCGGGGCGTCCTCGGCAGACCACAGCCGCGGGTCGTCCCCGCGCCAGAACCGCGAGAGGCGCACCCGCGGCGCCACCGTCGCCTCTCCCCGCTCCTGGGCTGCCGAGAGCGCCACCGCGGGATCGTCCTCGCTGCCCACGAAGGTCCGGACCGTGGTGACGCCGTGGCCGAGCCAGAGCTTCGGGATGTAGTTCGCCGGCAGCTCGCCACCGTGGCCCATGTGCGTGTGGGCGTCGATGATCCCCGGCATCACCCACTTGCCCTCGGCGTCGATGACCCGGTCGCCGGCGGCGCGCTCGGTGCCCCGGGCCAGGTCGAGGGCCGTGACCCGTCGGACGTCCGTGATGCGTCCCCCCTCCACGACGATGTCGACGGGCCCCACGGGCGGCGAGCCGGTGCCGTCGATGAGGGTCGCCCCCCGGATTACCAGACGCTCGTAGGGACCGCCGGTGACGCTCCCCTCCTGGGCCGGTGCCGCTTTCGCCGAAAGCAGCGAGACGACGGCGAGGAGGAGAAAGGCGCCGAGCAGCGGGAGGCGGAGAGCGCGGAGGGGCACGGTGGTTCCTTTCGTCGACGGGGAGGAGGCGTGGGGCCGGCACGGGGCCGACATCGGCCCGGCGGTACCGCGGCCAACGTACGCCGCCGGGGCTCCGTGCCGCCAGAGCCGTGGAGGTTGCGCCGGCGGAGGGCCGTGCGAAACGTAGCTCATCGCGCGCCCCCATCGCCCGAACGCCGCCGGGACCACGACCATGAACCTTCGTTCGGCCGGTCTGCTCGTCACCGCCCTCCTGGTGTCCCTCGCCGCCGGGACCGTCCCCGCCGCGGCCCAGCCTGCCCCGGACGTGGGACCGGCGTACTGCACCTCCCCGCCCTCCGGGGATCACTACCACCCGGAACGGGGACAGTGGGAGACGCGGCGTCCCGCGGAGGTGGGCATGGACTCCGCGGCCCTGGAGCGGGCCGTCCGGTGGGCGGCCGACACGGCCCACGCCGGCTGGGGGCCGGACCTGAGGCGGGACCTCATGTTCTTTCTCTCCGGCGCCATGCGGGGGCCGCCCGGCGAGCCGCAGAACAACATCGTGGGCCCGGTGAAGCCCCGGGGGCCGCAGACGGGGGTCGTGATCCGCGACGGCTACATCGTGCGCGAGTGGGGCGATCCCCACCGCGTCGACATGACCTTCTCGGTGACCAAGAGCTTCCTCTCCACGGTCACCGGCGTGGCGTGGGACCGCGGCCTCATCCGCTCCGTCCACGACCCGGTCAAGGCCTACGTGCCGGACAGCCTCTTCGCGACGCCCCACAACGAGGGGATCACCTGGGACCACCTGCTCCGGCAGACCAGTGACTGGCGCGGGACGCTGTTCGGGAAGCCGGACTGGGTGGACCGCTTCGACGGCACGATCCACGAGCCGGATCCCCCCGGCACCGCCTTCGAGTACAACGACGTGCGCGTGAACCTGCTCTCCCTGTCGACGCTCCACGTCCTCCGGGAGCCGCTCCCGGCGGTCCTCCGGGAGGCGATCATGAACCCCATCGGCGCGTCGTCGACCTGGCGCTGGCACGGCTACGAGACCTCCTGGATCACGCTGGACGGGAAGCGGGTCCAGGTGGTGAGCGGCGGCGGACACTGGGGCGGGGGCATGTGGATCAGCGCCCGGGACCAGGCCCGGTTCGGGCTGCTGACGCTCCGGTGCGGCCGGTGGGAGGGGGAGCAGCTGCTGTCGCGCGAGTGGATCCGGATGGCCACCACCCCCACGGAGATGCAGCACGACTACGGCTACATGAACTGGTTCCTGAACACCGGCCGCGAGGCCGTGTCCGCGGCGCCCGAGAAGAGCTTCTACCACGCCGGCGCCGGGGTGAACCGGATCTTCGTCTCCCCGGAGCACGACCTGGTCGTCGTGGCCCGGTGGATCGACGGGGAGCACTACGGCGACTTCATCGAGCGGGTGCTGGCGGCGGTGGAGGAGTAGCTCACCGGCGGCACGACAGCCGCTTCCGAACCGGGGGGACGGCCCGGGACCCGCCGTCCCCCCCGCAGTGCTCCCCACATCCGTACGTCACTCTCCCCACAGCGGGTCCCGGGTCGGTCCCTACTGCCGTTTCCGTCTCCGGCCCCTACCCTATCGCACAGACGTTCCCGGGCCTGCCGGGTCGACCGCGGCGCTCCGATCTCGCGGATCTCGGGACGAGGGGAGGACCGAGCCAACGCCGCACAACCGGGAGACGGCCATGTCGGAACCGATCCGTGGACGACGGCGCATCAGAACGATCACGGCGGGGGTCGCTCTCGTCGTCCTCAGCATCTTCATCCAGGGGTGCGGCGACGAGACCGTCCCCCTCTCCCCCGACCCCCCCGAAGAGCCCGCGGCCGGGACGCAGCAGGTGGCGGAATACTTCCGCTCCCTGCCCAGCTGGGCCGAATACGCCGAGCTGCAGGAGGAGCAGGAGACCGTCGCCGAGCAGCCGAGCATCTACGAGCAGGAGGGCGACCTCCTGTGCTCGGTGACCGAGGCCAGCATCACGAAGAACCCCGAGGACATCGTCACCTTCAGCCCCGACTCCGAGATCATGTGGCTCGGGTCCCTGATCCAGGGACGGGGCCACAGAGCCGGGCTCGGGTCCCTGCAGGAGCTGCCCGTGAGGCAACGCGACCGCCTCACCGTCTCCATCGACATCCTCTTCTCGGACAACACCCGCACCGTGGAGAACCCGGATCTCGCCTCCGTCACACAGGCCATCGGTGAGCTGATCGACGCCGCCGAGATGGCCGGCCACACGGCGGGAAGCAGCATCTTCTTCAACCAGACCGAAAGCCACTCCCTCGAACAGTCCGCGCTGAAGCTCGGGCTGTCGGCCAGCTACATGGGGAGCTCCGTCCGCTCCAGCCTCGAGACCGATCGGGCGGCGGGAAGCTCGTCCCTGACGGCGACCTTCACGCAGAAGATGTTCACGACCTCCATGGTCCTCCCCCAGTCGCCGGTGGACGTCTTCAGCTCTGACTTCACCGAAGCGCTCCTCCAGGAACAGGTGGATCGCGGCAACCTCGGGCCCCAGAACCTCCCGGTCTACGTGGGGAGCATCACCTGGGGCCGCATGCTGGTGGTCACGATGACCTCCGACAGCAGTGCGTCATCGATGAAAGGGGCGCTCAAGGCGTCGGCGAGCTACGCCGGTGCCGGCGTCAGCGCCGACCTCAGCGCCGAGCACGAGGCGATCCTGTCGAACTCGGAGTTCAACGTGGTGGCCATCGGCGGACACGCCCAGGCGGTGATCGATCTGATCCGCTCGGGCAGGCTGGGCGCCTACTTCAAGGAGGACGCGCCGCTCACCAGCGCCCGACCGATCTCGTACGTCCTGCGCAACCTGGGCGACAACACCATCGCCAGGGTGAGCGAGACCACGGAGTACAGCATCCGGGAGTGCGAGCCGGGCGGGGTCCAGCGCTTCGACACCTACGCCAGCTGGCGGGACTCGGTGCATTCGAACGGATTGGACGAGCACGAGTTGATGACGACGTCGGAGAACATCGCGCTCGCCGATGGAGTCTACGCCCCTCCCACAGGGAGCCTGGACGTCGGGCCGCGACTCACCTTCTCCGGCGACAGCACGTCGCTTCCCTTCGACTTCTACCTCGAGAACACGAGCTCCCTGGAGCTGGCGGATCCCAGTCATCAGCGGTGGGGACTCGTCTTCCGTGACCAGGAGTTCTACGGAGGCGCCGACCGCTGGATCAGCATCGGCGACGTCGACGGCGCGAGCGGAGCGTACCGCGACGTGCTCGAGAACGACGACTTCGACGTTCGGATCGTTCGGGACGGCTCCGCGGCATCGGGGAGCGCAGTCTACGCTGTCGCCTTCACTGTGGGCGACAACACGTCCCAGGGCGGTGAATCGGTGATCGTCCGGGGAGACGGCTTCGAGGTGAAGTTCACGGACAACCTGAACGGGTTCGTCGGCTTCGTGTCCCCGTTCCCCATCACCAACGTCCACTTCGACGAGGATCCCGGCGGGGACGACATCGGCATCCGCGACTTCCACTTCGGGTCGGGATCCGGGTCGGGAGACACCGTCGGTGGCGGCCTCGGACCCTGACCCCATCGTCCGACAGGGCCAGGGAGCGTGTGGTGCCGTCCGCGGCCGCGTACCTGCAGTAGCGATCGGAGTCGGAGGAGGGTAGGCTGGCACTGTCTTCGTCGTTCGGGACGCCCTCTCGATCCGGGAGCCAGCCATGAAGAGACGGGACTTCGTTCGGGCGGGCGGGGCGGCGGCCGGGGCCTCGGCCCTCCTCCCCTTCCTCGACCTGGGCGGCACGCGGGGGCGGCCGGCCTCCGCCCTGGCCGAGGGTACGCTGGCCGCCGAGCAGGACGATCCGATCCGGATCTCCTCCAACGAGAACCCCCTGGGTGTGCCGGAATCGGCCCGGGAGGCCATGGCTCGCGGATTCGACCGTGGCCACCGCTACCCGCAGTCCGACGGACCGCTGAAGGAGAGGCTGGCGGAGCGGCACGGCGTCGACCCCGCGGGCATCGTCCCGGGGAACGGGTCGACGGACGTGCTGCGGATGGCCACCCAGGCCGAGGCGCTGCGGGCCGACCGGCTCCGGATCGTCATGGTCAGCCCCACCTTCAACGACGTGGCCCGCTACGCCGAGCCCCATCCGAACGTGGAGGTGGTCCGGGTGGCGCTCACCGAGGGCTCCTACGCCCACGATCTCATGGAGATGCGGCGCGCGGCGGAGGCGGGACCGGACCGCGTCCTGGTCTACGTCTGCAACCCGAACAATCCCACGGGCACGCTCACGCCCGTCTCCACCGTGCGGGGCTGGATCGAGGAGGCGCCCCGTGAGCACACCTTCCTGATCGACGAGGCCTACCACGACTTCGTCGACGACCCGGCCTACGCGTCGCTGGACCGGCTGGCCATCGAGCGCCCGAACGTGATCGTCGCCCGCACCTTCTCCAAGGTCTTCGCCATGGCCGGGATCCGGGTCGGCTACGCCGTGGCCCACCCGGACACGGCGGCCCGGCTGGACGAGCTGGCCGTCATCACCTGCCCCAACCACCTGGGGAA
>Ga0207797_1001413_pt1 | contig 17361 bp, 12 predicted proteins | sample PRCRCaboRojoPR_6_FD_187275 | JGI IMG/M metagenome (GOLD analysis project Ga0207797, IMG submission 187275) | Marine sediment microbial community from Cabo Rojo, Puerto Rico - PR CR 10% Liquid 1 (SPAdes) | ecosystem: Environmental > Aquatic > Marine > Coastal > Sediment | place: Cabo Rojo, Puerto...
GAGCAGCAAATACGACCAGCGACCAGACTCCCAGCACAAAGAGTGACCATGCACGGGTCCCCAGTCGCTTGTTCGATTGCCAGGCCCGCACAACCCAGGCCGCCAATCCAGTGACAGCGAGAGCTACAGCAAACGCAACGAGGACGTAAGTCATCTTCGGCAAATGGACGTTTCCCATGCCAAACGCAGCCCACAAGGACAGCGCAACGCCGGGTAGTTGGCTCCATAGGTTAGATAGCGAGAGAGGCTCCTCGTACGCCCACCCGGCATCGAAATGACTCTGAAGTCCAAGCGGATCGTCATAGAGAAGGCTGTTGCGTACGTACCACCACCCAGCGACGACCAAAGCCAGCGTGAGAACAATTGCCCAGCGGGAGAAGACCCTACTCAATCGTTGATAGAAATTGGAATCTGGAGCAGTCCACCAAATACGCAGGGCCACGACCAGCAACGTCAGCGGTAAGAGAGCCAGAGCACTCACCTTGGAAAGCGCGGCCAAGCCGATGGCAACGCCCAGCAAGGAGGCGCGACCCGTCGAGAATCTACGTCGCACCCCACCCACAAGCAGCCAAAGAGTCACTGTCGACAGAGCGCTACTAGCAACGTCGTTATTGATTACTGAGCTGATGAACAAGAACTGGGGCGTGAAAGCCACGGTAGCAGCCGCAAAAAGGGACAGGTGTGGCTTTGCGAAAATTTCATGCGCCAGTAGGTAAGTGGCCCCCACCGTCAGAGCTCCAAATAGGAGGTTCACGAGTCGGGTGATGTGCACAGTGAGCACCGCCCCTCGCCATGGAAACGCCTCGAGATCGGTATGAAGCAGGACGTTCTTGTTGTCGTTGACCGTGCCGGGAGCTTGATAATTGCCATAATATCGATTACGCTCCAGAATGAGAGGGTAATCGTGACCTCGCCAGGCGGTGCTCAGCGCGGCAACAGCGTAGTAGAGCGGGGGTTGAGATGCTTCATGCTCCGCGAGTGAGTTTTCCCCTCGAGTCAGCAGACGGCGTTTCGCAGCCAACTCCTGGATATAACCGTAGTGCTGACGCTCATCAGGAGCCTCGAATATCGGGGTGGTAGCTGAGTACATAAGCCCCAAGAACAGATAGGCTGCGAGGATTATCAGTATTGAATGATGGCGTGTCTGGTTCATCGATTCATGCCCTCGAAGTGAGCCCCCGGTCCTTAAGCCACCGGGATGCGACACGCCGCGTTTCCAGCGTCCTTGTTCTGAGACGCACTTGGCTCTCGAAGATGTCAGCCTGAGCAAGAAGGCGGGGCAATGCCCACATCACATCCCGGCTCTGGGTGGTGCGGGAGGAAGGCTGCGTCTCTCCCAACACAATCACGTCGTGAGGCAGCCTAGATCCATCCGCGTCGAAGGCCGGTAGTCGCTTCATGGTCCTCAAGTCGTAAAGCCCCACCCGCACCGAGTAACGTCCCCCTCTTGTCGCTGGGGACAAAGAGATGACGTGTTCGTCCTCGATCACCTCCCCGGTTTTCCATATACTAGTGGGGGACAAGCCATTGTTGGGCTGGCTGTCCCTCTGGCCCACCAGATCACCATCATTGTCCACGAGGTGAATGAAGACTGTGTAATCCCTCTCCACATCAGTCAGCGCTTGCCAGAAAAGTGTAATTCTGACTTCGCCATCCGTCCCGGAATCGATCCGATAGCCGACCAGGCCGATCTTCTCGGCCAATTCATAGTACGTTCGATCCTTCACCTGGGGCTCTTGATAAGCCCTCACGATCAACTGACCGAAAGCTGTGCCGGTCGGATGATTATTGGCGTTAAGCGGAAGCAGTGTGTCCCCGGATGACTTGCTGGGAAGGAAAGAGACCTTGAAGTAAGCAAGGCTTGGCGTAGGAACGTCCTGCGCGATGGGCACCCGATACGTCTCCCGAAACGTGTCACCCTTTTCCCAGAGCGAGGTAGGGAAATTCCCATGCCCTGGATGTAGGTGCAGAGTGCCATACACCTGAGCATTTGTCCCAAGGATCTGTATTCTGAGACCGTGATTCTCCTTCATCTCACTCAGGCAGCGCCAATAAAGCGTAACCGAAACTTCGGTGTTCGATCGGGCCTCGCTAGCCTCCATCTCGTACCCAAGCAACTTGATCTTATCCCCGAACTCGATGTCCAAGCCGTAATCCATCTCCTGCAATTGAGAGGCAGAAAGCTGTGTGGGAACAGCATATACAGGCCTGATGTATCGGAACGGGGCCATCGCGGAGAAGGCGAGTAGAACGATTGAGACGCCAGCAAGCAACGCTGTCTGGCAATGCTCAGGCACCAAGCTTGCCAACCCCACGACGAGCAATATGCTGAAGGAAGAAATCGCTGGAAGTACAAACCGCCCCTGGAACAAAAAGACTCCCTTCGAGAAAAGAAGTGGGGAATCAGATTGTATTGAATCGATGACGATAGGAGCGACTGGATCGCCCCCTTGGGTTAGCACTCGGTAAGCGGGCGCGGCCAGAATCACGAGTACGTGGAACACCAAGATCATGATTCCGATTCTGGTGATCCGAACCGAGCGCTTGCCTGCAAAGAAAGCGAACACGCCCAGCAAGGCTATCAGGCAAACCACGGCAACGACCCCATAGATCCACGGTTCAACACCCAGAAGCAAGTGACCAAACGAAGCAAAGAATGTAGCTAAGCAGAAATAGAGACCGCTGGGAAGCCGTCCCCAGCGGAGTTGTCTCAACTGCCCAGGACGTGACAACATACGCACGATCCGGCTCAGATGGCCCATATATAGTTCCCCCAGGTCCTTCAGCCACCAGAGTAAGCCAAGAACAAGACCCGCCGACAGGAGAAGCGCCCCTGCCAAAAGCGCCCAGGAAACCTTTCCATCTCGCCTCCGCACAAAAGCTATCACGACAAGTACTCCGACGACAAATGGTACAAGAGGCAATCCATTCCGCTTAGACAGCAACGTAGCGCCTAGCGAGAGGCCCAGCCCGAGCATATTCAGGGAACGCGGTGACTGGACTAGCATCCTCACCAGGAATAGAAGCACGAGAGAAACAGATGCGGTGACGGCGATATCGTTATTGATCACGCCCCCCATGAAGAGCAACTGTGGCCAGAAGGCACTCACCGCCATTGCCCCCAAAGCAAGATCCTTCCTGTCAGGGAACAAAGTGGAAGCGGTGAGATATGTGGTCAACACAGGCACCGTGCTCAATATCACCGATACGAGGCGTATGATGTGGGCAGCAAGAGCGGTTCCCCGATAGGGAAATCGTTCATCGGGCGATCGCAGATAGAAACTCATTCCCCCGCGCCCTCCTCGGTGCACGGAGTATCTATTCTCCACCCACTTGGCATCATCTGTTGTATCTATCCAAGATATTGCGAGCGCTCCAAGAACGTAGTACAGAGGGGGCTGGTGCGTCTCATCGTTCTTCTCGACGAGCGGTTCGTGCGGCAGCGCGCGCTCTCGCGCGATATACTCGACATAGGGATAATGCCCCCATTCGTCGAAGCTCTCCCAGAGCGGAGTCACCACGCTATAGATCGCGCCAAGACATAGGTGTAACACAATGATACCGATCGCTAACCAGCTTGAGAAGGTCGATCTCGTCCGTCTATCCAGTACAGTTCGCCAACTATCCACTCGATAGTCCTATTTCATATGTTGTCATATCGCCGGACGTACTATTCATTCGCTTTCACCTGGATATCCTGCAATAGGAGTCGGCCTCCTGGCACAAGCTGTCCTCGAGAGCGAACCGGAAGCCGCTGGCCCTCAGGTTCATAGAACCCGACGTAGAGACGATAGCGGCCCGCTGATAGATCAGGAGGAAGTTTGAGCGTATGCTCATCAGCGATGACCTCCTCTTCCCGCCAAGTTGTCGTGGGGCGCAGCCACTTTGCGGGTATGCCATCGGCCTGAGTCACAAGTTCCCCCGTCTGATCAGTGAGATGTACAAAAACGGAATAGGATTTGTCCAGCGACGCCCAGGCTCTCCAGTATAGCGTAAGGCCGAGTCTCTCTCCAGGAACCGGGTGCCCCTCCAAATCGTAGCCGAGAAGGCGAACAACTTCACCGAACTGGGCGTCTGTCTCATTCTCCATCACGGGTGGTTCAGTGAGTAGCGGCCACGATAGAATCTCTGCCACGCCGATCACTATCCATTCCCGTGAGCGAAGCCCCAAGGTTTGTTTCACCATCAGAGGCTGTCCCGTTCTTGAGTCGAAAACGCGGAGGGCCAGTCTATACTTACCTCCCTCCATATCGGGGGGGAGATGGAGATCGAGCCTGGACTGAGCCAGGTCACCGTCCTTCCACATCGATGTCGGAAATACGGTGCTAGACGGAGAACCCATCGTCTCAGCCAGCTGGGCACCGTCACCACTCAGCAGGCGGAGTTGCACTTGATAGTCGGTTGAAAGTGAAGTCTCTGCCGCCCAATGGAGCCAGACCGGAAGATGATGACCTGGGCGCGGTGGATCCTGCGGCAAGTCGTAACCAAGGAGCTTGACCCGTCCACCGAATGATACATCTTGCCGTCGCTGAATCGCAACATCTTGAGGCCTGTAAGGCTTCGGAGGGCGGCTTACGGAAGCGTGGCCTAAAGACCCTTCGAGTTCTCCTCCAGTGGACACCACTTGCTGAGTTGTACTATCAGCTATCCTGAGATTCAGTCGATACGAAAGGGGCGGCAGCTCAGGTGGGGTCTCAAACATCACGTCTTGAGCAACTATGTTTCCAGCTGGCCAAGCTGTCGTAGGGAACTCTGATCTGATCCCCAGTGAAGTCATCGGGAGACTATGCATGAGAGACAGCATTGAGAATTCACGTTCAAATGCCGCTTCCCCGTCACCGTCGATCAGTCGCAGTCTCAACCGCGAAGAGTGTACCTGTGGCTGCTCACTAATCCAGAATAATGTCAAGCAGGCTTTCTCTCCCGCGACCATAGGCTTCTGCCATTTATGGCCTACCAGCCGCAGGCCATTGTCCCAACGGAGGGAGGATGCTTTGACGGAAGGTGCCAGATCAGAGAGAGAGGTCCCAATTGGGTAAACAACGGTCCGCCACTCTCGCGCCTCGATGTCGTAGTGCATCACCGCTACGTCGTTCCCAAAGGTCTCAATGACGCGGGAGGGCGTCGCCCCACGGCTGATTGTCCATACACGCGCATAATCATCCGCTCTAAGCTGGCTGGGGGGAACCACTGGCTCCCGGACTTTCGACTGAATCTTCAGCGCTCGCGGGTCAATCAGATCAGCGTAGTCCATTCCAACGCCGACCAGATAAAACGTATCCTCCTTCTTCCATCCTCCAACAGCATCAGTCGGACCCCGGTAGTAATATCGAAAAGGGGTCCAATCCCAATAAGGAGCCACGAAAAGGATGTCTTCAGGCGCCAGCTCCTCTTCCATAGCATTCACGGCATCGGGCACAGTAGACTTGTAGCGATCGAAGTAGTGGGGATAGAGATTCACGGCAGCGAGTGCAATCAAGCTGAAGCACACGATTCCACGCAAGAGTCGCGCACGAAGAGCTTCCAGTCCCGCACCAACGAGTAACGCGAAACATCCAAGCGCCATTTGGAACCCTCGTACTTGCCAGAGGGCTTTGTGTGCCAGTGCCGAATAACCATAGACGAACACGACTGGAAACAAGAGACAGACTCCCAGCAGAAGAGAACTCCACTTCTTTCCCCATCCCGGGGCGACACCGTCCGCAGCTCTATCATTCCCCCCCAACAGCAAACCGAGGAGCACCAATGTCGCAGTGACCACCACAGATGGAGCGGCTGTTCTTCGTATGAGCCATCCCGGCGTAAGACCGGGCGTAGAAAAGCCTGCGAATCCCGCCCCGAAAGCTTCCAGCAGATCCACGACATCCCGTAAGGTAGCGACTCCGGTCGACCCCACAGACATTTGCATCTGGGACATCAGGGCTGGAATCATAGGGCCATAGAGCAAAGCGAACACACTCAAGCCAAGCGCCGATCCCCATATCAACCGGCTCTTTCTCCTCCACAATATGAGGCCTAGACCCCAAAGACCGTGAGCCGCCACAAGGAGGAGCCCATAATTATGGCTGTGCGCTGTCGCCGCGGCAGCTGCACCGAATAGAGCCCAGTTCAATACGCCTCCACGAAAGGCACCTCGATACAGAAGGAGACTCGATGCGATCCCGAACAGGGCAAGGGATGCATACATCCGTGCTTCTTGCGAGTATACCACATGGATAGGCGAGACAGTCAGCCACAAAGCTGCGAAGAGCCCTGCCCGGTGGCTATTCAGGATCTCACGGCCAGCTGCGTATGTCAATGCCACAGTCAGCGTCCCCATCATCACCGAGGGAAAGCGAACGAGCAGTTCTCCATCGCCTAAGAGGTGCACAACAGGATGAAGCACGAACCAGTATAGAGCCGGATGATTGTCCCGATACACCCACCCTGCTACCTCGGAAACCGAGTGTCGGGCGACAGCGACGCTGTAAATCTCGTCTGACCACAATGGCTGATCACCGAGGCGGAACATACGAAGCCCGAAAGCTACGAAGCAGATGAGGACGAGCGGAGTTAGCCGTCTGATACGGGTCTGCATCCCCGCTTCCGCCGCTGACAGGTCAGGTCTGAGAAACGTTTCTCTCATCGTTGGCACAATGAAATAGGACTCGACGAGGAACGACCAGGATACTTAACTACGACGCACGACCCGGATCATCCGGACGCTGTATCTGAAGCCCGATGTGGGGTCGAACTGATCAAACAGGCTGTCAAAGGTGTCCGGGAGTATAGCACTGTCGCCCGATGACGATACTCGCGCTGTGGGGAAGCCGTAGTGCCATATCTTCTTATCATCACAAACACGGGTCATAGACTGCTTACTCAGTGTGCGACTCACAGACAGCCGTTTCAACCAAAGACTGGCAACACGAATGACCACGCCCCCTTCCTTCTTTCCAAGTCTCATTCGCGTCACTCCGGGGTATGTTTCAGCTTGACCTCGTAGCGCAGCCCGAAGCTTACCTGAAGTCTCCTAACCCTGAGCGGGATGCATTATAACAGGAACCAGACCCCCGGCAAGAGCTTCGGATAGAGGACATTTCTAGCAGGAGCCAGCGCGTGCTTAGAAGGAAGATCTTCTGGGCGTCTCAGACTCGGGGCATTTCCGGGCGAGCGCCCTGCTTTCGCGACAGACGCTTGTCCCGGACTGGGGACCCGGGTTGACATCCGATTTATTTTCAGGACCGGTGCAGGCACGTCGAGGCCACTCTAGGGGCTCTGCCATGCCGCAGGGCATTCATCCAACTCGATTGAATTCCTGCTCCGATGCCTCGTCGGGCTCTCTGCCGAGACGGGGACCGGAAATAGGGATGAGTCTCTATGATGGGCGGACTGACGGAGACGCTACTCTCCTCCGACTGATAAGAGGGTGTGTCTGATTCGGTCCAGCATAACTCACTCGCTTGCAAAGAAAAACTGTACTGTCCCCCCGCCAGAAGGCAGGGAGAGCTCACCGTTCTTCACACTAGTGCCGGATGGACCATCGATTCGGGCTGGAATCTGAGGAAGACGCCATCGGAACCCTTGAGGAGGCGTTGCTCCGGAGACCGTGAGGGTCAGGACGCCGTCCCAGCCAGACTCCGTCTGTTCGACCGTACTTTCTGTGCGTAGATCAAGCGGTCCGAAGTGAGTAGGCGCATTCGCCAGCACGATAGTCTCTTCAGCCCCCAGCCACCAATTGGGCACCCCGGTGAACAACTCAAGAGCCCCATCGTTCTCCGAGACCACCATCTCCCGCACCAGGGTAGAGTAGCTGGCGGCAGCCCAGGCGTGTGGCATATCCCCACCAGAGAAGCCCCCACCCTCGGGGTCCACCTGTTCGGCCCAGGCAAAGGTGCCAGGAAGCGTCTGGTGTTCCAGCGTCCAGCCCAGAATCTCATGAAGGACGTCCTGCCGCCCCAGACGGAGGTACGCATGGGCCAGCTCCAGTCCACCGTAAGGCCAGAACTGACCCTGGCGGTGACGAAAACCGCCCTCGTCCGGCGCTATCCAGTGCTGATAATAGTGTTCAAACGAGCGCCTCAACAGCGGGGCATCCGGGGATAGTACTCGCACAGGCCAGAGCACGGGTACCGTGCCCCGCGCCATTGCGGAGCTCTCCACTTCTTCCACAGAACCAGGAATATACGGAGGCTCCGGCCCCATAACGGCCTCTACCGAGTCAAGGATGGCCTCCCTCAAAGCGTCAGCCTCAGCCTCCATCCATACAGCATCCTCCGTCCTTCCCAGCTCGCGAGCTGCATAGGCCGCCTCCTCCAGACCGACCACGGACCAGAAATTGTCCCAATAGTAATGGTGGTCGGCGGGCCCCAGGTCTTCTGCACTCTTGCTGGGCGGCAGCAGGCCGTGGGTCGATGGATCCGATTCGTCCTGGGACGCGCGCAAATCGACGAGAAACTCCGCTGCCGCACGCACCGCCGGGTACCAACTCTGCAGAGCATCAACCTCGCCCGTGTAGCGATAGTACATCGTGGCGAGAAAGATCATCTCTCCCTGGGCATCCCACTCGTCCGCATCCCACGGGATGTCGCTCCCCTGTATAGGTGGGACGCGCCCATCCGGCTCCTGAGAGGCGATAATGTCCGGAACGTAGCTGCGGACCGTCTCGGCATGCCCCAACTGTAAGAGGGCCAACCCGATGTAGGCAGCATCCCGAACCCACATAGAGTCGTGGCTTAGTGGACCCGGATGAGGCCCCTTCGAGTCGATGGAGAGGAGCAAATAGGCGGTCGACGCTTTGACTCCCTGCGCCACGAAGTCATCGGGAACGTCGATGGTCACTCGACCGACGGTCCGCTCCCAGGCCGTCGTCGCCTCAGCCAGCTGGGTCTCGGCGCTGGCCTGGATAGCGGGCCAGTCCTCCCCTGGAGCAGATGGAAAGGCGAATCGCAACGTGTCTTCCCCTCCAGCTTCCACGGATAGCGCATAGGCCCACACCGCGGCTCCGTGCCCGGAGGGATCACGGACTTGCGTATCGTTCCCCGGAACTCGGCCCTCGACCGCAGCCGCCATCGCTTCGTCCAGCATCCCCAGCCCCACCTCTGTCGGCGGCGTCCTGGCAGCCAGGAAGGGATTCCCGTCGATCCATAGGCGAGACTTGCCCTGCAGCCCGATTGAGCAGATCGACGCCACCGAGCGGTTGATCCCAAACGGACGGACGACCAATATAAGTACGAGCTCGCGGCTTGTCCGGCCAGGGTTGCGAACGGTGACTTGCCAGCGCGTGACGCGCTGCCCCATATCACTGAACAAGACATTCTCCACAGCGGTGTCAAGCGCAGGCCACCCCCACCGGGGGAGCGGCAGGTAGCCATCCTGAAGAGAGAACTCGACGTCTTCTCCCGTCCCCACAGCCAACTCACCGCTGATCGGATCGTAAAGCCACACCTCTACCGTAGGAGCGGTGGCCCAAGGGGCGACGGCGCCGTCGGACCGAATAAGCGCCTCATTGCCCGCGCCTGGAGGAGCGGACATGGTCCAGGCAAGAGGGTGCCCGTGGACCCAGCCGGGCATGGGCCAATCCGGATGCAATTCTGCGAGCCACCTGATGTACTCTGCGTCGCCCATAACCCCGCGTGGCTCAGCGCTCAACCGAACGGGGCTCTTGATACCCCCATATCCTCCCCGATCTTCAATGCGCACCGCCAGATGAACGTCATCTCCTGGTTGACCGAAAGGCAACAGGTCAAAGAAATCGTCACTGCCGTCCTTCGGCTCCCAGCTCATCGCCCACTCACCATTCACCCACAGTGTGGCCTGGTCGTCTACTTCCCCGAATCCCAGGTAGACAGCAGGCCAGTCCGGCATCGTCACAGTGGTACGGTACCAGGCGACACCATCGTACTCGATACCACTGGACTCCCAGGGCTGTCCCGGGGCGAGGCGCTGCCAACCACTGTAGCCAACCCCCGGCGAGTACCATTGCTCCGCCACGCCCACGTCTTGCGGGTCCGTGCGAAAACGCCAGCCACCATCCAGAATCTCCGTCGGCAGTGTTGAACAAGCGCCGGGGGTGGCGGGGAGCGTGGCGGGCAGAGACCGGCTCGAGGGCAAGCAAGCGACCAGCACCAATAGTAGCACCAGGCTCAACCAAACATTCAGTTTAGCACCGCTCAGGGTCATGTCCCCCACTATAGGTCCACCTCCTGCCGCAATCGCTGCAGGTGAGTCAGGGCTTCTGTCACTCGCTCTTGGTTCTCGGGTCGATTAAGCCAGAGATTCACGCCGCTGGGATGAGGCAAAGGCACGATCAGGTGTCCCTCGCTCCCCTCCACAACGGTGCCGACGACATCGGTCAGTCGCACCTTCCCCAGGAACCTGCGCACTGCCAGACTCCCCACCGGGACGATGACCCGCGGCTCTACCAGAGCCAGCTCTTGCTTCAAGTACGGCGCACATAGCTTCTGCTCCGCTCGCGTAGGGGCTCGATCACCCTTCCCATTGGGGGATTTTCCCGGGTAGCATTTGGTGATCGCCGTCATGTAATGGGCAGCGCGGAAGGCGGGTTCGTCCCACCCGGCCTCCGCCAGCCAGTCGAACAGTCGCTCCCCAGAGGATCCATTGAAAGGCCGCCCGGTTTCACATTCCGTGACGCCGGGCGCCTGCCCGACAATCATCAGGCGGGCCGAGGCAGGGCCGGAAAAGACCGCTCCCGGGGTGACTGAAAAGCCTGCCTCCAGACACTGGCGGCAGGCTCTCATCTTGGCGTGAAGGTCGCCTAATGCACGTTCATTCGATGTCGGTGATGCGGAACGCAATCGCACCTCCCGGAGCTTCGACTGTGACGACATCCCCGATCTGACGGCCTAGCAGAGCCTTTCCCATCGGCGACTTGTGGGACACCTTTCCGTCGATCGGGTCCGCCTCTGCAGTCCCAACAATGCGAAACGTCTCGGGGCTTTGCCGGCCTTCCTCAACCACGGTAACGTGACTCCCCAATGAGACCTTCTCCGAACTCTGCGTCTCCTCGATGATCTCAGCCCGGCGCAGCATCGCCTCAATCTTCTGGATACGCCCTTCCAAGAACGATTGCTCCTCCTTGGCCGCCTTGTAATCGGCATTCTCCGAGAGGTCTCCCTGCTCAATCGCCTTACGGAGCCTTTCGGCCAGAGCAGGCCGCCTCACATTCACCAGTTCGTCCAGCTCTTCACGCAGCTCCTCCCTCCCTTCAGGAGTGAGGTAGACTTTCTCCTGTGCACTCATGAGTAGCTCCTCCCAAACACACACTAACCACACGACAAGAACGACACCCGGATCCGGCCTCGCGAACTCGAGGCCTTCACTGACCGACGTATCAACGCGTCAGTCTGCTCCATAGCGGGGGACCCAGGATCAATAAGCCGACGATGACCGCTATCATAGCGGCCAAGAACACGGCCCCGGCCATAGCATCCTTGACCGTCTTGGCCAAAGGATGATAGTCAGGGCAGACCAGGTCCACGACCCCTTCCACAACCGTGTTGGTGATCTCGCTGATCAGAACCACCCCGCTGGTCGCCGCCAGAATCGCCCACTGGTCAGCTGGCAGCCGCAACCACAGGCCCAGAAGCATCACGGCACCAGCGATAAGAAGGTGGACGCGCATATTGCGCTGAGTACGTAACGTGTACCAGAGACCAGCAAAGGCACACCGAAAGGCTTCCAGCAGATTTTGGCTGTGCATGGGCTCAGTCCGTTAGATGGACCTCGACGCCCAATTCGTCAAGCACCGCCTGCTGCGCTTGCCACATTCGAGTGCGCTCCGACTGCGTCTGGTCATCATAGCCTAAGAGATGCAGGATGCCGTGGACAACGAGCAGTTGGAGTTCCGCGGAGAGGTCGTTCCCCGCCTCTAGAGCCTGAGCTTCAGCCTGAGGAAGAGAAATGATGACGTCGCCCAAGTAGCGGGGAAACGTGGGGGCATCGACGAAAGGACCTTTTGTCTCATTAGGGAAGGCCAAAACATCTGTAGACGCATCGAGTCCACGATGACGGCGGTTAAGCTCGCGCAAGGCCTCATCACCGGTGATAACCACGGTCAGATCGTATGGCTCTTCCACTCGTTGCTGACTCAGCGTCGCCTCAGCAGCTTCCCGCAGACCCTTGGAGTCTGCCCGCGACTTGTAGCGATCGTCGATCCGTACGACTATAGTATGGGCGCTCATACTCCTACGACCTGACCTGATTCAGTCTCGACTCGATCTGGCTCAGTCTCGGCCTGACCTGGTTGGGTCCCGGTGACGGGTTCCTCCACCTTGGGCTCGGGATACTTTATCCGGGGATGGAACGTCCCCTTCAAGGCCGATGCGAAGACTTCCTTGATCGTTTCAATGTCCTGCAGGGTCAAACCAGATTCATTCAACTGCCCGTCTTCAATCCGTTGATCAACAATCCGGTTAACAATCTCTGCAACTTCCTCGGCGCTCTCGGGACGTGCAGAACGAACGGCGGCTTCGCAGCCATCAGCCAGCATCACGAGAGCCGTCTCCTTGCTCTGAGGCTTTCGGCCAGGATAGCGGAAGCGTTTCTCGCTCACAAGCTTCTCATCCCCTGCCAGCTGTACCGCTTTCTGGTAGAGGAAACTCACTCGAGAGCCCCCATGATGCTCCGGAATAAACGCGCGTACCCTTGTAGGAAGGCGGTAGCGTCGCGCCAGCTTGAGTCCATCACTGACGTGTCCAACGATCACGTCAGCGCTTGTCTCCGGATCCAATCGATCGTGAGGATTTAGTCCATCAGTCTGGTTCTCAGTGAAGAAGTACGGGCGAGCGATCTTTCCGATGTCGTGATAGTAGGCGCCCACCCGCGCGAGTAGCGCATTCGCTTCGATGCCCTCAGCGGCTTGCTCCGCCAGATTGGCTACCATGAGACTGTGATGGTACGTGGCCGGGGCCTCGCGCAGCATGCGCCGCAGTAGCGGGCGTTCCGGCCTGCTTAACTCAATAAGTCGCATTGTGGTGACGATATCGAACAGCGGACCGATGATAAACAACACACCCAATGCCAGGCTCGACGAAAGGCCACCGTTAACGATCCCGGCCAACGTGGATGCCACAAGTTCACTGGGCTGAGTTGCATCCTCCGCCAGGTAGAAGATGGCCAGCACGCTGACGTGGGTCAAGGCGACGAACGCACCGGCACGGAACATCTCACCGATCCGCTCGACACGATCGAGCGCAAGCGCGGCGACCAGTCCTCCCATCGTAGCGTATATTGCCATGTCGAGCGAGTTATTGGCGATGACCCCGGTAACGGCCCCCAAGAAAATGGCCGACGCTGCTCCCGCATGCCTACCCAGTGTCGCTGTGAGCAGCATCGCCAGCGCCGGAGCAGGAGCGAGGTAGCGAAGCACGCCTCCAGATGGGACCATCAGTCCTGAACCAAGGACAAACAGGACCGTCAACAACACCAGGAGAAGCGGCTGTTGCCCATTCCAGACAACCTGAGGCTCGAATCGCGCCAGGTAAACGTAGAGCAACGCAACCTGGAGAACAGCCAGGGCACCCGCCCCGACGAACTCGGTCCACTTTACCCGAGGCTGCCGAAGGCCAAATTGATCCAGCACCTCGATATCGAGGGTGTTGACCCGATCTCCCTCACGTACAATGACCTGTCCTTCGTCAAAACGGCGAGTGACAGGCCCAACCGCCTCTCGGGCTTCCGCCTGCGCCTCAGCTGTCGCTGCAGGATCGAGGAAGGAGTTAGGAACCACAAAGGACTGGGTGAGCGCCACGGCCACGGCGGACTCCTCATCCGACAGATCGAGTCCGACCATTCGAGGCACTCTACTTCGCGCTTCCCTGGTCTCCTCTTCACGAATCTCCTGCCGCATCACCTCCCCAATCACAGCCAACGTCTCTAGCTGCACCCGATCCCAGCTCTCATTAGACAGGGCAAGCAGGCTGTCGATCGTCTCAGGGGGAAGACTGGACAGCTCCGGCACGGCCAGGACCCAAGCTCGCTTCTGTGCCGTTGAGGCCAAGGCGTCCGCGCGGACCGATCCTAAGTAATCGAGCACCTCCCGAGCGCGCTCGAGTTGTTGACGCGCCAGATCTCCCTGGGGTGATGTATAGATGGGGTTGACTCTCGAAGCAGCTCTATCCCGCTCTTCCTCCAGACGGATCTCACTATCGTACACGAGGGAGTAGGGAGCACGAATCGTCTCATGAGCGACCTCATCCTCTTCAAGCATCACACGACCGGTGGGCAATAAGGGCCGAACCATGACTAAGCTAGTCACGGTTGCCAACGCTACACCGAGCAGAATAAGGCGCAGCCAAGCCCACCAATCGCGCTGACCATTGGGGGCTGGCGCCTGATCCTCTCCGTTCGTACCGTTGTTCTTGAATTCGTTCGTGCTCATAAGAGTACCGACACAGTATCAACAAAAGGGAGCACCGAAGGCGCTCCCTCTTATCACAGTCGTATGGCTCGCCAGCTAGCGAGCGCCTACCGACCGGTCAGCTGCTCGCGCACAACTTCGTTTACGGTGTGACCGTCGACCCGTCCCTTCAGTTTAGACATCAGCCGCCCCATCACCGGCCCCATATCCCGCATCCCTGACGCCCCGACCTCTTCGATTACCTGACGTGCTTCCTCGGCAATCTCCTCGCGCGAAAGCTGCTCGGGCAGGTATTCCTCCAGAGTGGCTAACTCTTCCCTTTCGGCAGCAAGCAGATCCGGGCGATCCATTTCCTCTAGCTCCTCAATGGTCTCTCGTCGTTGCTTCGCCTGCCTCTGTAGCACGGCGACGAGATCATCCTCCTCGAGCTCGGTCTCACCCGTCTGCCTCCCTTTCTCAATCTCGGCATTGGTGATAGCAGCCAAAGCCATACGAATGACGCTCTTCCGCCGCTCGTCACCCGCGCGGAGTGCTTCCTTCAGGTCGTGCTGCAACTGCTGCTTAAGATTTGTCACTCTCTGGTACTCTCTAGAAACTGCTCTGCTGATCCTTGAGTGTCTGCTGACGGCTCTTGCGCAGCTTGGCCGCGCGCTTCCGCTTTCGGACTACGCTCGGCTTCTCGAAGAAGCGACGGCGACGCGTCTCCCACAACACCCGGTCGCTGTGGACCTGTTTGTTGAAACGCTTCAGCAGGGATTCGAACGACTCGCCATTCCTCAGTTCCACCTTAGTCATTTACTCTCTCCTTAAAAGAAATTTCAACAAAATTGATTATAACCACCCCCAAGCGGTTGTCAAGCTAGTGTTCATGTGGCGTGGTCACCGAGTCTACGCGACAGATACATCAGTGTGATGGCGACACACGGAACGACGAGAGCAGTCAGCAGCAACCACCTGATCCACCACGCCGTCTGATCACGAATGGCGAGACGCTGTCCTCCATCGTCACTTCTATCCAGAAGGGCAACCGGGCGCAATTGAACGAACCCCCCTCCACGGGCCTCCACGCCTTCATTGCTCAGCACCGCTGTCCGCCGCACCCGGCTCGTCATCCGGATCAAGGGGACAAGCTCCCGACCCTCTACGGGAATCGGATCTCCTTCGACGATCTCTGTCATCAAGGGCCACTCAGCCCTGCAGCGATCACTCATCATCCCTCCTCAACAAACTGATCGTCATCGGTCAGCACCTGCTCCACCAGCGTCATCTCTTCCTCCCGGGTACTCACCTCACCGTTCAGTCGCGCGTCACGCAATTTCCGCAACAGGTGACCAAAGAGAGGGCCCGGCTCCAGGCCAATCTCTTTCAGGTCGTCGCCTGTAAGCTCTGGTTCCACAAATCGCCATTTGGTCTGGTAGCGGAGCAAGCGCTCCTGGGCAGTGCCGTTACTTGTCGCAATCCAGACGCCGGCCATAACCCGAGCAGGGTAGGGTTGCAGAAGATGGTACATCTCGCTGGGCCGATCCAGCTCCACCAGCTCGATAACTCTCCGCCGCAGGCTCTGCACCAGAAGCAGATCCTCCTCAACGTCGCGCTTCACTCTCAAGCGCTCGCCCAACGCGCGCACTTGTTCCTCATCCATTCGGTAGGCTAGCAGAGCCAGATGAACGAAAACCAAATCCTCAGACTCCAGATCCCACTCCTCAGGTTCCAGACACTCTCGAAGGGTGCGATATCTGGTGATAAGCCAGCGGTCACACTTTAGATTAGGGTGGATGTGAGACAGTGCATCCAATTCATCCAGTCGGCACAACGCTCGCTCAGGCTCATCCTCCCGGAAGATCAGCTCCAACTCGTGGCGTATGCGATCACCACTGACACGCCGCAGCAATGGGAGGGCATCGTCGATCAACTCCTCGCTCCGAGGATCAAGGCGGAAACCCAGCCGGCTCTCCAGGCGTACAGCCCGCAATATTCGAGTCGGATCGTCGATGAAGCTCAGGCTGTGGAGCACACGAACAACCTCTTCCTCCAGGTCCTCCTCACCGCCGTAGAAGTCGAGAAGTTCACCCCAGTGATCGGGGTCGAGCCGGATAGCCAGCGTGTTGATGGTAAAATCCCGCCGGTGCAGATCTTGTTTGATCGAGCTCTCGGCCACCTGCGGCAGAGCCGTCGGATGGGTGTAGAACTCTGTCCGTGCCGTGACGAAATCAACGCTGGGAGGCAAATCATCCCCAGGCGAAACGTCTTCAGCAACCTTAGCCCATACCTGGTCCGAGAGGATCCATTTGGCCGTACCGAACCGGCTGTGTGCGATCACCCTGCCACCGAACGTGTCAGCCAGGCGGTTTGCCAGCGCGATGGCATCTCCCTCGACGACCATGTCCACGTCAACGATAGGCTGACCCAGAAGCAGATCGCGCACCACACCGCCGACGAAGTAAGGCACGATATCCATTTCGTGGGCCGTTCGGGAGACACGGCGGACGAGAGCCAGGAGCGGGGACGATAGCGCCTGCTCGAGACGTGCAGCCATCTTCAGTCTCTGCGACGGTTCCGGCGGAACGCCCCACAGCGTGATCAGATCGGTGCGGGTAACGACTCCGATGACGTCCTCCCCATCGACGACCGGAATCTGCCCCCAGCCGCTCTCGATCATTAGCTGCTGCAGGTACTCCACAGAATCGTCAGGGTTGACAGTAACGCTGCCAGCATCCATCACCTGGGTGACGGGCGCGTCCGTCATCTCGAACTGCTCAGCCCGATCTACAGCTCGCCGGGTAACCAGACCGATCACCTGACTGTCCCGGACGACAGGGTAGCCTTCATGGCCCGTGCGGCGCATCTTCCGCGCCGCATCGGCGACCGTATCCTCGGGTGAAAGCACCTGCACCCCTAGTGACATGACCTCGCCGACGGTTACGGAAGGACGGACGATGTCGGGCAGCATATTCAGTAGCTCTTCTCGGACGTCCTCCAGTTCACGATCGTGGATCAATGCT
>Ga0207797_1001414_pt1 | contig 17347 bp, 10 predicted proteins | sample PRCRCaboRojoPR_6_FD_187275 | JGI IMG/M metagenome (GOLD analysis project Ga0207797, IMG submission 187275) | Marine sediment microbial community from Cabo Rojo, Puerto Rico - PR CR 10% Liquid 1 (SPAdes) | ecosystem: Environmental > Aquatic > Marine > Coastal > Sediment | place: Cabo Rojo, Puerto...
CGCCGGGCGCGGCGACGGTGAGGGGCTGGTCCTCGGGCGTCGCGTAGGTGTCGTCGGCGGCCTGCGGCGGGTCGTTGACCGGATCGACGGTGAGAGTGGCCACCGCCTGCGTGGTCGTGATTCCATCCGTGATTTCGTACGTGAAGCTGTCGGATCCGCTGACGTTCGTGTCGGGAACGTAGGTAAAGGATCCGTCCTCGTTGAGGGTGAGTGCGCCGTTTGAGGGACCCGAGACCACGGACGCGGTGAGAGCGTCACCGTCGGGGTCGGAGTCGTTGCCGAGCACGCCGGGCGCGGCGACGGTGAGCGTCTGGTCTTCGAGCGTCGAGTACGCATCATCGGTGGCGGTCGGCGGTCCGTCGTAGTCGATCGTCACGAAGAGCTTCGAGACGTTCAGGTTGGTGAGGGTATAGGTATCGGTTCCACTCATGGGTGCGTCCACGAGATCGCCCTGAGAGACGACGTCGACGAGACGGCCGGTCGCGCCGGCGGGAAGGTTCCACGCGATGGTGATCGCGCTGGCCCCAGAGCCGGGCTGCAGCTGCAGTTCATGGGCTCGGGTGCCCGCGAAGGCATTGTCGCCCGGACGGATGTCCACGAGGAGCCCTTCGCCGAAGCCCGTGGCGGAAATGTCGTTGTCCACCCATCGAGCGTCGAAGACACCGGACGGGGGCGTCGGCGGCTGCTCGCTTTCGCCGAGGGACGCGTCGATTCCTGCCGTCGCGGTTGGGTCAAGACCCAGGGTGAGGTCCAGGGCGTTTCCCGCATCGGTGCTCACCGTGATGGGCACGGCGAGTTCGGGCGGGTCCTGAGCCTGTGCGCGACCGAAGGGCAGTGCCGCCATCAGCACGGCCGCAACGAGCCGAACGAGGGGGAGTCCGCCCCAACGGGAACCAATCCGTCGGAGCGAGCAGGGAGTCGAGGGGGAGGGAGCGCAGGGCGAGGGGGCGTGGGGGCCAGGCATCGGCAGGGGATACGTTTGGTGGAAGAGACGTCATCATTCGCCTCTACCTGGGGACAATCCATGTGCCAGTCCTTCGACGGGGAGGGCGGACGCAGGCCCGTTCAATCGTCAAGAAACCGTGAGGCATCGACAGAGACGCTGTGGAGGGATGCGGGACTGAAAATCCCCCACCAGCCGCGTGAGACGGAGGATGACGATCCGAGATCGTCCGCTGCGATTGCTCGTTACAGCGCATGGGCATGCAACGTTCAGGCCGACCTCGTTCCGTCCTCTACGCACCGAACATGCGGTCTTTCTACGGAGTCTTCCCCCTCACAATTCAGGGCACAATGCATCGGCGATCCCCGAGGATGAAACCGCCTGTTGAGGCGCGGAGAGTCCTGTTTCCGAAGAACGAGCCGGCTCGTCCGTGACCGCCCGCCTGGGTGCGCGGGGTGGACTCCCCCCTCGTGGGTAAAAGAAAGAGGGCTTCGTCGCATAGACATTTGAGGACGGTGTGCAAAGAGAGTCGACCCGTCAATAGACGCAGGAGATGGGAGGGAGCGCCAAAGAGAAGCGCTCAGAGGCGATTCGGCCTGATGCAACGGCTGCACGCCAGCCGAGGACAGGCGGCTGTCTTTCAGAACATGGGGGCACACCAGCCCCCTCCATGCAACCATGCACTTCGGGCGCCGCATTGTTCAATGCACGTTGCTCTCTACATGCAAGAGATGTTCGTGCACTTGATGCCAGAAATGAGGGGCACACATTCTGTCCGCAGTGCCGAGCGCCCGCGGCCAATTCCCGGCCTCTTGGTGGCAGACGCGATCGGATACGAATGAGCGGTATTGTCAGCAGTCGATCTCCGCTGTGTGAATCGTCTAGAACGGCGAAGTCAGAGGTCGGTCGGGGGCGGCGAGGGTCCCGAAACAGTCCTCGGGAGCTAGGTGCTGGCGGCGTTGGCATCGGATTTACAGCGCCCGACCGGGGGCACGGGGCGAAGGGCACGCCCGCCCGACGAGGCGGCCCCATCCCTCGAGAAAGCGGTCGCGTTGGTTTCTCTTTTACCTTTTTGAAAGTGTATATTTTACATCTTTCGGCCGGGCAGTGAGGTGTCAAGCGCGGCTGTATGATATGAATGGACCCGCGGTCTCAGCCTCTCAGGTTCGCCGTTCCGGCCCGACTCCTGTCGGGGGAGGCCCAAAACCGGGCGGGAGAACCAGGCGGGTGCGCAGGGGAGTTCTCGACGTCGCTCGAAATGACTGGCTGCCATCGGGGATCGAGATCGCTTCGACATCCGCAGAATGAACGTGGACAGACCAACACTGGCGGGTCAGATACTTCTGTGGCAGACGTGATTCTGGGCGGTCACAATGACATCTCGTCCCAGACGTCGGGAGCCTGCGGCGGAGACGCGGAATTTCTGCGGTCTCTCTTGCCGAAAAGAGATTCGGCGGATGGCACAGCGATCCAGACGCCGCTTAACAAGGCCGTTGCCCACAAAGCCGATGCTTACAGAAGCGGCTCGATCAGCCCCCGGAGCTCGCCGGGCTCGACCATGCGCATGAGCCGCTGCCGGATCTGTCCGTCCCGGTCGATCACAAACGTGGTGGGCAGCGCGTAGTGGCCGCCGTACCGCTGCGCAAGCGCCATCTCGGGATCCAGCACAATCGGGTACGGGATCCCCATCTCTTCGGCATACGGTTGGACGCGGGCGGCTCCGTCTTCGTCGAGGGCGATCCCCACGAACCGAACTCCGCGCTCGTGCATCGCCTCGTGAAGACGGATGAAGCCGGGAATTTCCTCGCGGCACGGCCCGCACCACGTCGCCCAGAAGTTGACGATGACAACCTGTCCCGCCCAGTCGCCCAGCCGCAGGGTGTCGCCGGCGAGCGTCGGGCGGGCGAAGGACGGCGCCGGACGAAAATCGGGCGCCTCGGTCGAGGCGGGCGATGGGTCATCGGGGGAAGGCGGCTCGCCGGTGCATCCGATCGCGACAAGGACGGCAAGCACCAGAGAGAGAAGCGAGCGGGAGCGAGGCCAGGTCAACATGCGAGGAGCCGGATGAACAGCGGGGTGCGCGCCCCCTGAGAGTTTCGACCCGGTTCGGTCGTTACGCAGTCTGGCGGAGCACTGAGTCTAATGGTGAACAAATGATGAAGAGAGAGGCGGGGAGTAACGGCGCGTACGCATCACCACTCTGAGCAGTGTCCTGAAAGGATGTTTCTCATCCGTACTCGTTCTCAACTCCACCCGCAATCCACCCATACTGTTATGCGTTATCTATCCTATACCTTTGGCCTTCTTACGCTTGCCGTGTTTGCCATTGCCACGATGGGAACCACGTCGCCCAAGACCGTCACCGTGCAGGGACATCTGATCGACACGAAGTGCTACGGCATGGCCGCCAACATGGGCAAGCCGGCGATGAACTACCACAATACGCACATGGTGCCGGGCAAGGACGGGGAGATGAAGAAGTTGCCGAACTGCGCAACCGCCTGCGCCAACATGGGCATTCCGGCCGGAATCGTGGAGGGCAGCACCCCGGGCAACACGACGTACGTGCTGATCACCCCGTCCAACCAGCTCGCCGACCACATGGACAAGGAGGCACGCGTGGAGGGCGAGTTGGCCTACGAGGGCGGCATCATCCCGCAGAAGATTGAGGTCAAGGAAAACGGCGAATGGAAGGAGGTGGAGATCGCGACCATGATGTAAGTGCTGCATGCACGGTCTATCTGCTTGCTCTGACATGCCGTGAGCCTGCCGTCCTCGTCTCCCGTAAGAGGCGGGCGGCAGGCTTGCTGCTTGGTCCCTGCTTCCCATGCGCATTGCCCCTGCTGTTGCTCTCGCTCTTTTGATCGTGGCTGGCTGTCAGACGCAGCCGGAGGAGGCCGCATCGCCCGACCCCTCGGCCGACGCGGCGTCGCAGGCGGCGGTGTGGGACACCGTGACGGTCACCGGGCGCCTCATCGACGCCACCTGCCACTCGCGAGACGTGCCCCCGTCCGACTGCGAGGGCCGGTACGTGGCCCAGGGCTATCCGGTGGGACTGCGGACGGACTCCGGCGCCGGCAGCGTGTGGATGCTCATCATGGTTCCCCAGGCGGTCGGCGACTATCTGTCGACCCCGGCGCGCGTGACCGGGGTGGTCCGGTCGAAGGGCGTGCTGATCCCGCACCGCATGGAGGTCAAGAACGGCACCACGTGGACCTCCGTGATGTGACGGCGCAGGGGCCCCCAGGTCGTTCGGTCCTCTTCGTGCTCACCGCTTCTAACCATGCGTCTTCGTTTCCTCGCGTTCTGGATGGCGGGTCTGGGAACGGTGCTCCTCGCTGGGTGCGGAGCGCCCGACGTCCCGCCGCCCTCTTCCGCCGGCCCGGCACCGGCCGCTACTTCGCAAGCGGCCCCTGTGGACACGCCGTCGCCTCCGGCCGACTCTGCCGCGACGTTCGAGGCAACCGGGGTCGTCCGCTCCGTCACGCCCAGCGGATCGCACATGGTGATCCGCCACGACGACATTCCCGGGTTCATGGACGCGATGACGATGGCGTTTGCCGTCGCTGCGCCGTCGGTGGTGGAGGGCGTGCAGCGCAACGACGCAATCCGCTTTCGGTTTGTGGTGGGCACGCAGGGCGTGGTGGTTCAGCATGTGGAACCTGCCTCGGCCGAATGAGACCGTTGCAGTTCCACCGTGTTGCCATGGAGGCAAACCGGCGTCGTCGCGCAACGAAGCAGGACGCTCAGCGTGGCTCTTCGCCCTGCAGCGCGGCGGTGATGGTTTGGTCCAGCTCGCGGCTGCCCACGGGCTTGCGGAGGAAGGCAAACGCCCCGGCCTGCAGCACGTCGGGCTCCGAAATCCGCGCGCTGAACCCCGACATGATGAAGACCGGGAGCGTGTGTCCGCGATCGCGCAGGCGGAGTACGAGCTCCAGGCCGTTCAGGCCCGGCATGAGGTAGTCGGTGATCATCAGGTCGTAGGTGTCGGGCGCCTCCGAGAGCGCGTCGAGCGCGGCATCGGCGTCGGCGACGGCCGTCACCCGGTACCCCATCCGCGTGAGGCGCACGGTTTCGAGGTCGCGCACCTGCGCATCGTCGTCCACGAGCAAAAGGTGCGCCGACGCCGGTCGGGAGACGTCGGCCTCCGCGCCCTCGTCCGGGCCGGTGGCCGGCAGGTAGACGTGGAACGAGGTGCCTTCGTCCGGCTCGGAGTACACGCCGATGTCGCCGTCGTGCGCCTGCACGATGCCGTGCACCACCGACAGACCGAGCCCGGTGCCCCGATCGACGTCCTTCGTGGTAAAGAAGGGCTCGAAGATGCGTGCCTGCGTGTCGGCGTCCATGCCGGAACCGGTGTCGCTGACGGTGAGCCGAACGTAGCGACCGGCCTCCAGGTGCAGGTGCCGACGCGCCAGGTCGCGATCGACCCGCATGGTCCGGACGGCCACGTCCAGCACCCCGTCGCCGGGATCGGTTTCCATGGCCTGCGCGGCGTTGGTGATCAGGTTCATCACCACCTGCTGCAACTGGCCGGGATCGCCGAGTACGAAGCAGTCGGCCGGCGCCTCGGTGCGCAGGTGCACCTCGGGGGGAAGGGCCGGGCGGGCCAGTTCGATCGTGTCGATCACCACGGCCGAGAGGTCGACGGTCGTTTCCACGGCTTTGCCCTCGGCCCGGCTGAAGGTAAGCAACCGGTCCACCAGGCCGCTGGCCCGATCCAGGCCCGTAAAGGCCTGGTCGAGAATCGTATGGAGGGCGAGGCCGTCCGGCAGCTCGTCGGCGAGGAGTTCGAGGTAGGCCGTCGTCGCGTGCAGGATGTTGTTGAAGTCGTGGGCGATGCCGCCGGCCAGCGTGCCTACCGTCTCCATCTTCTGGGCCTGCAGAAGCTGGTCCTCGAGGTTTTTGCGCCGGGTGATGTCGAGCAGCACGCCGTTGAAAACCTGCTCGCCGTCTCGGGTCTCCGGCGTGGCGATGCCCCGCACCCAGATCGTCTCGCCGCCGGGCGGCACGAACGGGAACTCCACGTCCCAGGGGTTTCCCGTGTCCGCCGCGTGCCGCAGGGAGCGCAGAACCTCGGGCCGATGGCTGCGCGCAACCCGGGCCGCGAACCGCTCGAGGAAGGGCTCTCGGTCGGGGTCGAGGCCGAGCAGCGACCGGGCCTGCGCGCTGACGAAGTGCGTGCCGTAGGTGTCGTCGTCGCGCACGTACGCCTGGAAGATGACGCCGGGCAGGCTGTTGGCGAGGCCGCGGAGGCGGGCTTCGCTTTTGCGCAGGGCGCGCTCGGCCTCCCGCTGCTGGGTGACGTCGTGCAGCACGGTCTGCGCCGCCCGGTGGCCGTTGAACTCGATGGGCACCGAGTAGGCCTCGATGATCCGCTCCTCGCCGTCGAGCCGGCGGATGGTGTGCTCCAGCGGCGGTGTCGGGCGGCCCTGCTCAAGCATCGCCCTGCGGGCCTTCAGGACGTCGGTCAGCTCGTCGTCGCTCGCGAAGTCCAGGGCCTTGCGGCCGATAATCGCCTCCGGGTCGGAAGCGCCGAAGAGCGCGGCTCCGGCGGGATTGATGTAGTGGATGCGGCCGTCGACCGTGATCAAGATGGGATCGCGGTGGTTCTCCACGAGGCGCTGCCAGCGCTGGCGGCTCCGGCGCAGCGCGGCTTTCTTCTGCTCCCGCTCGGTGATGTCCTCCACCACGAAGACGGCCCGGTGCACGGTGCCCGTCTCGTCGCGCAGCGGCGCACCGTTGACCGAGAGAATGCGGCGGCGGCCGTCGGGCCACTCGATGGCGTGCCGCACGTCGTACACGGGAGCCTCCGTGCGCATCACCTGCACGAAGGGCTGCTTCTCCTCCGGAAATGGGCCGCCGTCTACGGCCGTGTGGGACCATGCCGGGTCGTCGTAGCGGCGCCCCTCCACGTCGCTGACGGCAAGCCCGAGCACCTCCTCGGCCCGGTCGTTGGCGCGGATGATCTGCCCGTCGGCGTCGCGCACGGTGATGGCCGCCGCGCTCGCGTTAAAGATGTTTTCGAGCAGGTCCCGCTCCTTCCGGAGGTTCGTCTCGGTGCGCTTGCGGTCCGTGACGTCGAGCACGCTGGTAACCTTGTGCGGCGTTCCGTCCTTGTTCTCGAACCGGCCGACGGTGATGAGCACGTCGCGGAGGGTGCCGTCCTTGCGCTGGATCATCCACTCGCCGGTGGCCTCGTCCTCGCCCTCGCGCAGAAAGCGGTTGTGCGCTTCGGCGGCCGCTGCCCGCACCGACGGCGCGGCGACCATCGTGAACGGCTCGCCGATCAGCTCCTCGCGCGTCCAGCCGTACAGGTCGGTGAACGACGAGTTGACGCTGACGAACCGACGGTCGGGATCGGTGACGCAGATGCCCACGCCCACGGTGTCGACGATGCTTTCGAGCAGGGTGCGCGTGTGCCGGAGGTCGCGCTCGCGCTCGCGCTCACGGGTGACGTCGAGCAGCACGCCGTTGAGCACCACGCGGTCGCCGTGCGGCTCCGGAGCGGCCCGGCCCCGCACCCAGATCGTTTCCCCGTCGGGGCGCTCAAACGGGAAGGTCGCGCTCCACGTCTCTCCTGCCTCCAGGGCGCGATCGACGGAGGCGTTCACGGCCTCGCGATGGGAAGGGGGGATGCGGCGCAGAAAGCGGTCCGAAAAGTCCTCGGGAGGGTCTGCGGGAATCCCGAACATCGATTCGGCCTGCGCGCCGATGAAGGTCGAAATGTAGCGGTCGTCCGGGGTCCGGTACATGCTGTAGAGAACGCCGGGCACGCTGTTGGCGAGTCCGCGGAGCCGGGATTCGCTCCGGCGCAGGGCCGCGACGTCGCGGTGGCGTTCGATGGCGATCCGGGCCAGCGTGCGGGCCGTGTCGATGATGGCCCGGTCGGCCTCCGAGGGCGTGGCGGGCTCGTCGTAGTACAGGGCAAAAGAGCCCAAAACCTCCCCGTCGTCTGTGACCAGCGGGGTGGACCAGCAGGCGCGCAGTCCGTGGGCCAGCGCCAGGTCGCGGTAGTCGGTCCAGCGCGGGTCGGTCTCGATGTCGTCGGCGATGACGGTCGAGCGGAGGTGCATGGCCGTTCCGCAGGAGCCGGTGGTCGGGCCGACCTCCAGGCCGTCGATTGCTGCGTTGTACGCGTCCGGCAGGTTCGGCGCCACGCCGTGCCGGATGGTATTCGTCTCGGCGTCGTAGAAGAGCACCGACCCGGTCATGCCCGGCCGCTGCGCCTCGACGGACTCGACCATGGTGCCGAGGATCCGCGTCAGCGGCTCGCCGCGGGCGATCTGCGATAGGGTTTCGGACTGCAGGCGCAGCCGCATCGAGGCCTCCTTGCGGGCCGTCACGTCGAGGCCGGTGCCGCGGAAGCCGGCCAGCGTGCCGTCGTCGTCGAGAATGGGCCGGCCGCGCACCTGCTCCCACCGCAGGGTTCCGTCGGGCGTGGTGGTGCGATGCTCCAGCGTGAAGGGCTCGCCGGTGGCGCGGGCCGTGTCGAGGACGCGGCGGGTGTGGGACGCGTCGGCGTCGGGCATGAGTTCGGTGGGCCTGCGGCCCAGAAGCGCATCGGCCGGGCGTCCCTTTACCGTCTCGGCCTGCTCGGTGATGGAGGTGTATCGGCCCGTGGCGTCGGTCTCCCAGACGTACTCGCCCGCGGCCTGCACCACATCCTGAAACCGCTGCTCGCTGCGACGGCGCTCCGTGGCCTCGCGGCGGAGCTCCAGCTCATCCACGACGACGGCGGCCAGGTTGTCCAATTGCTCGAGCTGCGCCGCCGACGGGGCGCGCGGCTCGGTGTCCATCACACAGAGGGTGCCCAGCACGTGGCCGTCCGGCGTGACGAGCGGAGCACCGGCGTAGAAGCGAACGCCCGGCGCCCCGGCGACGAGCGGGGTGTCGGCAAAGCGCGGGTCGGCGGAGGCCTCTTCGACCACGAGTACGTCGCGGGCGCGGAGGGTGTGCGCGCAGAACGAAGCGTCGAGGTCGGTCTCGCGCCGGTCGAGGCCGAGGCAGGCCTTGAACCACAATCGGTTCGCATCGGCGAAGGTGACGAGCGCAATGGGCGCGTCGAGGAGGTGGGCCGCAAGGTCGGCAAGACGGTCGAACGCCGGCTCGGGCGGGGTGTCCAGAATGGCGTAGCGCTGTAGGGCGCGACGGCGTCGCGCTGCGGCGTCCGGATCGGGGGAGGGCGTGGAGGCGGAAGCGGACATGCAGGGGCGGATCGAAATGGGAGCCCCTCATCGCGGGCAAGCCAGCTGGAGGCCGACGGACGACATCCGGTCGGGGGTCGCAGCGCGACTTGGCCCCGGTCCCTCCGGCCCGGGGCAGAGGGCAAGCGAAGGGGCACCCCGACGGCACACGTGCGCGGAGAAAGGTGGCGGCGCGGTTTCTGTTATCGGTAGAAGCAAAGGCCCTGTTCGATGCCCAACCATTTCACCGACCTCTTCCGCAGGCTGTCACCGGTGAGGAGCAACATGAATCGTACGATTTCTCCCGGACTGTTTCCCCAAAGGTACCCATCGGCGCGTACACGCACAAGGCAACAGCGGCAGAGGCGGGCGCAGGACGCTCCCGTCACTCGGCGAGACGGGGTTCAAGCTCCGGGGCCGGGGCGTGACGGTCCGGCGGGAGAGCCGCATCCTCATCGCGAGAGGCATCCGACGGCGCCGCTCGGTCATCGACCTGGAACTGCTCGACCGAGGCGACCAGGCGCCCCGTCCAGTCTTCGAGCTCGTCGGTCGAGGCGGCGATCTCCGTGACGCCGCGAGCGGTCTGCGAAGTCACCGTCGAGATGCCGTTGACGCTCTGCGAGATCTGCTCGCCGGTCGTCGATTGCTGCTCGGTCGCCACGGCGATGCTCTCGATGGCCTCGGTCACGTCCTGCACGTCTTCGATCATGCCGTCGAGGGCTGCGCCGGCCTGATCGGCCAGCTCGATTCCGCGTTGCACTTCGTCCTGTCCCTCGTTCATGGCGGTCACGGCCTCGCGGGTTTCCTCCTGCACGGCCGTGATCATGCGTTCGATGCGTCCGGTGGCCTCGGCCGTGCGCTCTGCCAGCTCGCGCACCTCGTCCGCCACCACGGCGAAGCCCTTGCCGTGCTCGCCGGCCCGGGCGGCTTCGATGGCCGCGTTGAGCGCCAGCAGATTCGTCTGGTCGGCGATCTCGTCAATCGTCGCCACGATCGCGCCGATCTCCTCGCTCGAGGCGCCCAGCCGGTTGATCGTCTCGGCCGAGCGCTCGACGACGTCGCCGATTTGCTGCATCTTCTCGACCGTCTGATAGACCACAGCGCCGTTCTCGCGGGCGGCGCGCCGGGTGTTCTCGGCGAGCTGGGACGTGCGCTCGACGGTTTCGGCGTTGTTGAGAATCGTCCGCGACATCTCCTCCATCGCCGAGGCCACCTCCTCGGTCTGAGCGGACTGCTCCTCGGCGCCGGCGGCCATCTCGTCGGTGGCGCTGGAGATCTGCTCGGAGGTGGCGGACAGGTGCTCCGTTGCGCGGGTGACCTGGCGGAGCAGGTCCTGCAGGCTGTCGACGGTTTCGGCCAGGCGGGCCCACAGCCGGGCGATGTGCTCGTCGTCGCTGTCGGCGGGAATATCGACGGAGAGATTGCCCTCGGCGAGCTCTTCGAGCACCGCGGCAATGGCCTGCGTCTCGCGGCGCAGCGTCTGCCGCACGCGCTCGTTGTCGAGCTTGGCGTACTTCTCGTTCACGAGCACGGCTGCGGCCTCTGCCGCACTCCGCACGAACCGCTCGTCGGCCGGGTCGAAGGCCGTGACCTCCTCCTTGTCCGACAGGTAGAGGGTGCCCAGCGCCTCGCCTTCGTACGTGATGGGAGCCGCCAGCAGCGACCGCATCGGCGGATGGCCGTCCGGGAAGCCGACCGACGCCTCGTGCCGGCGCATGTCGTCGAGGCGTAGGATTTCCTGCTGCTCGTGGATATGACCGAGCAGCCCCTCGCCCTCGGGCAGCCGCCCGATGCGCTCTTTTTCGTCCTCCGTCAAGCCGAGCGTGATGAATGTGGAGACACTCCCGTCGTCGTCGAAAATACTGAGGGCGGCGTACTGGGCCTGCGTCACGTTGCGCACCTCACGCAGAAACGTTTGGAAGGCCGCGTGGACGTCGTCCTCCGTGCTGGTGCGATGCATCACCTGCGTGAGGGCCTCCATGTGTGTGGCGCTGCGGCGGGCGGCCTCCATCATCGTCGCCACGCGGTCGCCGACCGCCCCCAGCGGGCCGCCGGTGGGACGAGCCGGATGCTCGGCAGTGGGCGCGTCCAGAAATGCGTCGGTGGCGGCACGAATCTGACGCATGGCACCGTCCAGTCTGCGGATCGCATGCCACGCCACGCCGCCCGTTATGAGCCCGCCGAGGACGAAGATGCCGCCGGCGGCCGGGAGGGAGGCGGCGCCCCAGACGCCGGCTCCCGTTGCTGCCGCCGCCCCGGCGACCGCCGCGAAGGTCCAAATCAACCGACGAGGGAGCGAAGTCCCAGCCGGTTCGTCGGACGGGGCCGACGTGGAAGAGGATGACGAATTCGAGCCGACGTTCTGCGCGAACGAGCACATGGTGGGTTGGAAGCTCCCAGAATTTCTGGTGGAATGGTACCCTGATTATCGGCCATGCGACGATCTCGTTAAATCTGGGGGAGAACCGCCGGGCAAAACGGCCCGGGAGCGCGGAGACATCATCGGCGCGGAACCATCATCGGACTGCGCTCGCCCCGCTTCGCAGAGCACCCCGCAACCCGAACCCCGACGGTGGATGCCGCGCCGCGCCGCAGTCGTTACCGAGCGAGGGTTAAAATTTGCCGCCGCCCGTTCCCCGGAGGCCGTGCGAGGACGCCTTCAGCACGGGGCACGCCTCCGGACAGACCGCCCACGAGGCGGACAAGAGGGGGCTCCGGGGTGCGGCTATCGGGAGGGGCCTTCCGACGACGCGTTCTCCTTTCGCTCGACCTGCTCCAGGTAGGGGACGCCGTCGGTGATCCAGTCCGCCCCGTCCTCGCCTTTCAGGTAATGGTTGAACCATTCGAGGACGCGGTTCCGGTAATCGACCGTGTTTTTGTCCTCTCTGCTAATGCCGTGGTTCTCCTCGTCGTAGACGAGAAAGGCCATCTGCTTGCCCGCGCGCCGCGCCGCGTTGTAGAACTCGACGCCTTGGTTGAACTCGACGGCGCCGTCGTCGGTGCCGAAGGCCATCAGCAAGGGCGTGTTCATCGACTCGATGTGGTGGAGCGGCGAGTTGGCCACGTAGGCGTCCATGTCTTCCCAGGGGGGGACCTCCATCCGGCCCTGGCTGATCTCGAAGATGCGGGCGTCGGTGCCGCCGCTGCGCCAGTAGATGGAGTTGTACATGGACACGAGGTTCGTGAGCGGCGCGCCGGCCACGGCGGCCTCGAAGACATCGGTTTGGGTGACGGCAAAGGCCGTCTGGTAGCCGCCCCAGGAATGGCCCACGAGGCCGACGCGGTCCTCGTCCACGGGCACCTGCTGGAGCGCGGCCTGCACGCCCGGCTCGATCGCATCGACCGCCGAGCGTCCCGGATCGCGCGGGCGGTACACGATGTCGGGCTGGAAGACGAAGTAGCCCTCCTGCGTAAAGACGGTCGTGTTGTACGGATGCTCGCGCGTCGGCACGACGAAGTTGCGCGCCGAGGGGGAGCGCGTCTCGTAGATGTAGGTGATCATCGGATAGCGCTTGTCCGGATCGTAGTCGGCCGGATAGAAGAGCGCGCCCTGCAGCTGCTCCCCGTCGCGGTTTTCGTAGGAGACGAGCGTCGAGCGGCCCCACGCGTAGTCGTTCTGGAACGCGTTCGTAGTCGTCACCTGCCGGGCATCGGACAGCATCGGGCCGGCGCGGAGGTAGTCCGGCGAGTCCTCGAAGTCCTCAACGCGATAGGCGTACACGTCCGCCGAGTCCGCCCGCATGAGCCAGCCGACCGACTTCGGCTTCCACACCAGCCGCTCCGGGGATGCCGACAGCGCCGCCGAGCGCGCGTAGCCGTGCTCTTCGGACCACTCGTCGTAGAGGGTCCAGTAGACGGGAGTGTCCGTCGGAATGACGTCCGGCTCGCCGGGCTTCTCGTCCGTCAGGTCGACGTAGCGGTGCTGCACGGAGTCGGGGCGGCCGTTGGTGAGGCGCTCGGCGCCCGAGCCGTCCGGGGCGATGCGCCACACGTCGTATTCGTCGTAGACAAGAACGGAGCCGTCGTTGTCCGTCCAGCCCGCCACGCCGAAGGGCGGTTTCTGCTCGACGGTGAGGTCGTTGTCGCGGTCCACGACGGCCACGGGCAGGTCGTCGGTGAGGGTGGCGGTCGTTCCGGCTTGGACGTCGTAGGCGTGGTACTGGTCGTCCTTCAGCCAGAGGAGATAGCGACCGTGGGGGCTGCCGCCTTCCCAGTACTGCACCTTCGGAGCGACGCGCTCACGCTCGCCGGTGGCCACGTCGATCAGGTAGAGGTCGTGGTAAACGGGGCCGAACATGCGCTCTTGCCGGTAGGGCGTGTGATCAAGCCCCACGGCCCGGTCGCCGCCGTGCAGGACCTGCACGTCTTCGGTGAGCTCGGTGCCGAGGCGCGTCCAGCGGGCGTCGCCGTTCGCGGCGAGGTGCCAGGCGGCCAGGTGGTTCTCCTGTCGATCTTGCTCGGCCCGCACCTCCTGCCAGGGGATGATCTCGACGTCGCTCGTGTGCCAGACCTCCACGTCGGCCGGGTCGTACGCCGTCATGGCCGAGTCGGCGGCCGTGGAGTCGCGCGGGGCGTTTGCCGAGTCCGGCGCGGCGGGCGCTCGCGTCTGCACGCCAAAGAAGAGGCGCTCGCCGTCGGCCGACCAGTCGAGGCGTCGGTAGTCGACGATGCGGAGCGAGTCGGGGAAGGCGTCCACCGAGTCCGGGTCGAACCGGTGCGTGGCGGGCGGTCCGTCGCCGAGGTCCTGCCACGCGAGGAGGACGTGCGTCTTCTTCTCCCAGTCGTCGGATTCGCGCACCTGCAGGGCGGCCAGGTCGTCGTCCGAGGGACGCCAGACGAGGCCGGTGTAGTCGGCCGGCGTCGAGGCCAGCGTCTGTATCTGCCCGGTCGATGCGTCGTAGAGGCGCACGCCGTTTCCGGCCGCGGTGCGCCCGTCGATGGTCATCGCGAGGAGCGGCCCGCGGTCCTGCCACGCGAAGGCGGCGACGTTCCCGAAGCTGGTGTAGGTGCCCGCCGCCAGGTCGCGCAGCAGAAGGTCGGCGCCGCGCATGTCGTCGGGGGCCTCCGTCGGCGGATAGCGCCGCATGGCGAGGTAGCGCCCATCGTCGCTGAACTGGAACGACGAGACTGCCGGGACGCGGGTTGTGTCGCCGCTCTCCAGGTTCAGCAGGCCGAGCGTCTCGCGGACAGGCTTCTCCTGCTTGCGGAGCTGCTCCCGCTTGTCTTCCGACATTCCGATGCTGTAGGCGAGCCAGCGCCCGTCGGCGGAAAAGGCCGGGTCGCCGCCGAAGTCCACCGTCCGCACCGTGTCGCGCTCCGTGTGGTGGATGCGCAGCTCGTGGTGGCCGTTCACCCGGCGGATGGGCGTCGCCATCCAGGCGCCCTCCGGCGAGAGGGTCGCGCCCCCGAGCCGCTCCCATTGTCCGTAGTCGGGCTCGTCAAGCGTGGATTTCGGCCCGTCGTCCTGGGCGTGGACGGGCGCGGGAGACGCGAGCAAGGCGCCCATCAGCAGGCCCATCAGCAGAGCGGCGAAGGGGACGCGCAGGCGGCGAGGCAGAGAGGTGGACATGGGGGAGAGGGCAGCGGTGGAAAGGACGCAGAGCAGGCCAGGGTTCAGCCATGCATATGCTATTCGGTCGCGTCCGTCGTGGTTCTTCCGAAGGCGTGCCGGCGATGACGGACGGTGCGGCACGGCGAGAAACCCACGTTCGGAGCGTTGGTTGGACGTTCTGCACGTCCGACCTCCACAGGCGCCCTGCCGCCATGGCCCGACCGATCTACCTCGATCACAACGCGACGACCCCCGTTGACGAGCGCGTGGTCGAATCCATGCTGCCCTACTTTCGGGAGCAGTACGGCAATGCCTCCAGTGCGGGACACGCCTACGGCTGGGCCGCCGAGGAGGCCGTTGCGCAGGCCCGCGAGCAGGTCGCCGCGCTCCTCGACGCGGAGCCGGACGCGCTAACGTTTACAAGTGGCGCCACCGAAGCGCTCAACATGGCGCTTAAGGGCGTGGCCGATGCCTATGCCTCGAAGGGGCAGCACATCGTGACGGTGCAAACAGAGCACAAGGCCGTGCTCGACCCCTGCGACGCGCTGGAGAAGGACGGCGTCGAGGTCACGCGTCTCCCGGTGGACGACGACGGTCGCCTGGCGCCGGGCGACGTGGCCGCCGCGCTCCGCGACGATACGATCCTCGTCGCCGTCATGTGGGCGAACAACGAGACCGGTGTGCTCCATCCGATCCCGGAGATTGCCGAGGTGGTGCGCGCCCACGACGCGCTGTTTCTGACCGACGCGACGCAGGCCGTTGGCAAGGTGCCCGTCTCCGTCGAGCCCGCCGATCTGCTGGTGGCGTCCGGGCACAAGATGTACGGGCCGAAAGGCGTGGGGGTGCTCTACGCGAGCCGACGGCGGCCCCGGGTGCGGATCCCGGCGCTCATCCACGGCGGCGGGCAGGAGGACGGCCGGCGCGGCGGAACGTACAACGTGCCGGCCATCGTCGGCATGGGCACGGCGGCGGATCTTGCTGCCGACGAGCAGTCGAGCGATGCCGACCGCCTGGAGGCCCTTCGCGACCGGATGGAGACGGCTCTCGTGGATGCCCTCGACGACGCCTGGATCAACGGCCGCTCGGCGCCGCGCCTGCCGCAAACCACGAGCCTGACGGTGCCCGGCATCTCGGCCGAGGACCTGACGCTCGCGATGCGTGCCGTGGCCTGTGCCACCGGCAGCGCGTGCAGCTCGAACGCGACCGCGCCGAGCCACGTCCTCAAAGCGCAGGGCCTGTCGGACGCCGACGCCCGCTCGACCGTCCGCCTCAGCATGGGGCGCCCCACGACCGCCGACGAGGTCGACCGCGCCATCGACGCCGTGATCGAGAACGTGCGGGAGCAGCAGCAAACGCCGTCCCTCTCGGTGGCCATCTGAGTCATCCCCGACGCGTCGCCCCCGACGGCTCCGACACCGACCCGAACCGTTCCGTTTCTCTCTCATTCTTCCCCCTGTTCGGTTATGGACACGATCGAAAACCGCGTCGCGCAAAGTGAAATTGCGGTCTTCAACCTGGAGGATCTCTGGGACAACCGCGCCGTCACGGAGCTGGACATCGCGCCGTTCCTCACCGACGGGCTGATGCTTCAGGAGAAGCCGTTCCGCAACGACGTGAAGGCCTACGACTGGTCGCAGCACGAGGACGAGCACGTCGCCGTCTTCTGCTCGACGGACGCCATCGTGCCGACCTGGGGCTACATGCTGATCGCCGCGAAGCTGGAGGGTGTGGCGGCGTCCGTGGCCTTCGGGCGCGAGGCCGATCTGCTGCGGGACTACTACGTTCGCGCCCTGGAGGACCACGACTTTTCGGACTACGACGACCGGCCCGTCGTCATCAAGGGCTGTGGCAGCGACACCGTGCCGGAGGTGGCGTATCTGATCGCCACGCAGAAGCTGCAGCAGCACGCCCGCAAGCTGATGTACGGGGAGCCGTGCTCGTCGGTGCCGCTGTGGCGCCGTCCGAAGGAGACCCCCGACACGCCCGATGCCGAGGCCGTCGGCGTCACGAAGCCGGACCTGCCGTCGCCCGGCTCCTGAGGAATGCGGGGGAGGTCCGGGTCGCCTTTAGGCCCGGGTCTTCAGCGGACCGGTGGACGTGAAAATCAGGCGGGAGCGGGAGCCGGCCGGCTCGGCTCCTGCTTGCGTCACCTCTGCGCGCACCCGGTCGGCGCCGGCCGGTCCTTCGTAGTAGACGGGCGCCGCGTCGCGGGCGGCGCGACGAAGCGGCTCGGGCAGATCGCCGGATGCCGCGTTGACGGTAACCCGGAGCTGAGGGCGGAGCGAGTGGACCATCTGCGCATGTACGCTGGCGTGATGGCCGTTGAGAACAACGTGGTCGCCTTCGTTGCGGATGGCGTGAGCCATAAGACGTTGGAGGCTGGTCAAGGATACACGGAGATGAATCAGTGCGACGCGCAGCCCGCCCGCGAAGGACCGACCTGTTCGCGTGGGGTCCAATCCCAAGGGCTGGACCGGGTTGTTACCAAGCGATGACGGAAACGCTTTCCGGCCGCGACCTTGGCCGAATCTTTAGATTGAACCGCTTCCGCCGGGCGACGCCACGGTTGACCTCAGCGGCACGATGGACATCAACGGGCAGCTCGTGGTCGACACGCCGGGAACCCTTCAGTACGAGATGGCCGGGAACGGGCACATCACCTACCGG
>Ga0207797_1001415_pt1 | contig 17338 bp, 14 predicted proteins | sample PRCRCaboRojoPR_6_FD_187275 | JGI IMG/M metagenome (GOLD analysis project Ga0207797, IMG submission 187275) | Marine sediment microbial community from Cabo Rojo, Puerto Rico - PR CR 10% Liquid 1 (SPAdes) | ecosystem: Environmental > Aquatic > Marine > Coastal > Sediment | place: Cabo Rojo, Puerto...
TCACTTCCGGAACTCGCGACCTCGGTGCTGGCCGGGATGCGGGGCAAGCGGGAGATTGCCGTGGGGAATGTCGTGGGGAGCAATCTCTTCAATCTCCTCGCTGTGCTTGGTCTTACCGCGGTCGTGGCGCCCGGCGGCGTGCCGGTTTCTGAGTCGGTCCTATGGTTCGACCTGCCTGTGATGATTGCCACGGCGGTGGCGTGCCTGCCTATTTTCTTGACCGGGCAGGTGATCGCCCGATGGGAGGGAGGACTCTTTTTGGGCTACTACGGCGCGTACACGGTCTACCTGTTCCTGGCCACCACTCAGCACGATGCCTTGTCCACGTTCAGCATGGCCATGTGGGCTTTCGTGCTCCCCCTCACGGCGGTGACGCTGCTCGTTGGAGCTCTCCGCGCCTGGTGGACCGGGTCCCCGTCCGACCGGTCCCTCGACCTGTAAACAACTTCCATCGCCTCTCCGCGGATGATACTTCTGTTACTGGCCGGTTTGACCCTCTGGGCGTGCTGCAAGGCCTGTCCGACGCCGTTTCGCCGACTGGAGTTGCGGTGTCAGGGGCATCGCTCTGGTGTGACGTCCCGGTCGTGATTGCCACCGCGGTGGCGTGTCTGTCCGTCTTCCACACGGCACTCTGAGCTGCCCGGTGATAGGGGGCGCGCTTCTTTGGGTATACGGCACGTACGTGGCCTACCTGATCCCCACGATGGCCGAGCACGCCGCCTATTTGACCTTCAGCACAGCCATGGCAGCATTCGTGCTCCCGCTCACGGCTGTCGTCCATTTCGTGGTTGGCCTCCGTGTGTGCAAAGCCGGAGAGGATGGTTCCTCCGGGTGAACCGCCGCGTCTCTGCTTTCGTTGTTATTTTTCCATTGCTGTATGTGCACGTCCTCCCGTTCATGACGCGTCTGCTTCTCGTTCTCTTGGGGGTCAGTGTTCTTGTGCCTGCATCGGCCTCCGCACAGACCGCTCCCCGCACTAGCACTCCTACCGAGTCGGTCCGCCAGGACCTTCGAACCCGCATTGAGGCCCAGCATCATGGCCTCGATGCACTTGAGGTTCAGGGCGACGAGGTGCAGGCCCCGAAGACCATTCGCCACTTCTATGAGCAGCGCGCGTTCGCGCCCGTCTGGATCGATGATCGCGGCCCGAGGGCCGCTGTCGATAGCCTCTTGGCGGTGCTCACCCGTGCCGTTCGTGACGGCCTCCGGCCAGCAGCCTATCACCTAGACGCCCTGCAGTCGCTCCGTGAGCAGGCCAAGAAAAGCCGCCGAGCGGCGCCGGGAAGGCTCGCGGACCTGGAGCTCTTGAGCACCGATGCGTTTCTTCTCTACGCGTCCCACCTGCTTACGGGCCGCGTCTCTCCGACGGACATCACCCCCAGCTGGAATATTCCACAGCGGGAGGCGGACCTGGTTCAGAAATTAGCGTCGGTCGCCGGGGGCGGCTCCGTGTCCCGAGTCGTTGAATCCCTCCGCCAGCCCCAGCCCGAGTATGCGCGACTGGTCCGAGCTCTGGATCGCTACCGCCACATCACGGCATTGGGCGGGTGGCCCACCGTGCCGGAAGGGCCGACACTTCGGAAAGGGGAAGAGGGAGAGCGGATTACGCTGCTTCGAGAGCGCCTCCAGGTCACCGGGGATCTGCCGACCGACCAGACGGAACCTGTGGATACCTTCGACACGGCGCTCCACGAGGCCGTCGTGCGATTTCAGGAGCGCCACGGCCTGAATCCGGACGGGGCGGTGGGTCCGGCGACCCGAGCAGCGCTCAACGTGTCGGCGGAGGACCGGGTCCGCCAACTGGTCGTCAACCTGGAGCGGTGGCGGTGGCTCCCGCAGGACCTTGGACACCGGCACGTGCTCGTCAATATTGCCGGATTCCGGCTTCAAGTGGTGGAAAACGGGGAAGACGTGATGCAGATGCGGGTCATTACGGGCCGTCCGTATCGCCAAACGCCCGTGTTTTCGGGGGAGATTTCCTATCTCGTTTTCAATCCGTACTGGCACGTTCCACACTCCATCGCGACGGAGGACAAGCTCCCGGAAATCAAGAACGATCCCGGATACCTCGCCCGGCAAGGATTTGAGGTCTTCCAGGGTTGGGGGGCAGACGCCCGGCCGATCGACCCGTCGACCATCGACTGGTCTCGTCTCTCGCAGAAAAACTTTCCCTACCGGCTGCGACAAAAGCCCGGCCCGCTCAACGCACTGGGACGGGTCAAATTCATGTTTCCGAATCCCCACAGCGTATACCTCCACGACACGCCGACACGAGGGCTCTTTGCTCGAGCGGACCGGAGCTTTAGTTCGGGGTGCATCCGTGTGGAGCGACCCATGGAGCTCGCCGAATATTTGCTGGATGACCAGACCGAGTGGTCCGCCCAAAAGATTCAGGACGCGTTGGATACATCCAGCGCGGAACGGGCCGTCATTCTCCGTGAGAAGGTGCCCGTCCATCTGCAGTACTGGACCGCGTGGGCCGACGAGGGCGGCGCCGTTCACTTCCGCCGCGACGTATACGAGCGTGATGAGGCCCTCCATCAGGCTCTCACGGCCCCGGCCTCAGCTAAATAGAGCCCGGACCCTGCGCCGGAGACCGAAGCGCGGCGGAAAATTGTATCCGATCCTTCCAACAGTAGAAAGTACGCCTAAAACGATGTAACATATGTTCGAAGCTGGGAACCGCGTTTCTTGTGTCCCTTTCCGTACGCTGTTCATTCTGAACGGGGGAAATGCTTTTCGCTCAAGGCTCCGCTGAGTGCATAGCTGCGTGCATTTCCCTGACGTTGGACCTGCGCTTCTCGCATCGCATCTGTTCCCAAGTCTCTCCATCTCATGCTTCTGCGCCGATTCTCGCCGTCCGCTCCCGTCCGCTCGCACTGGACGGCTTTCATTCGATGTCTTGGACTCGTCGGAATCGTCTTCGGCCTCGGGCTCGTGGCCTGCGATTCGAATGGGGGAGGGCCACCGCCCTCCGATCTGGAAGGGACCTACGTTTTTGAGGAGTTGAGATTTACGGTCCAGGGAGTGGACAACTTTAATATCCTCCAGGATACGCTCGTCACTGATACGTCTGACGTCAACGCTCCCCGCATGGAGTTTTTCGGGGGGGATGCCACGGTGGATCTGATTTATTTGCTCGAAGGTCGGAACGGGCGATCCCGCATCCCCGGACAATTTTCCACGGGCAGTGGCCGGGTGACCGTTGACTTCAGTGAGGCTGGTGAGGACGACCGGTTCGAAATCCTACTCCCTGCGGTCGTCCGACTGGAGCGCCAGGACGGAGGAGACCGCCTCGTGGCCGACCAGGAGGTGCGGGACGTGGATCTGAGGGACTATTCGCCGGGGCGATACGGCGGTCTCACGCAGCCTGTGAATGGCACGCTCCGGATGGAACTGGAGCGCATCTCGGAGTAGACTCTGTTTCTTCCGACTGCCTCTCGGAGCCCATTTCTGGACTCCTCCTGAATCATTTCCATATCTGCTTCCAAAGGGTCACCAATCTATGCAATTTTCTGCTACTTCCCCAGATAATCGCGATCATCAGGGCACTCTGCTCTCCGTGGCGTGTGGGGCGCTTGTCCTCCTCCTGGGTGTTCTTACTGTACGCCCCGCGGACGCCCAGTTTCGCGACGTGGGATACACCTTCGAGCCGACCGTCCAGGGGATTTTCGAGGACGATGGGGCGCCCCTTGATAGCAGCCCGCTCTACGGCGGCGCACTGGGGCTGAGCTTTGGTCGATATTTCCAGGCGAGCGCCGAGTATTTGGTAAACACGGGCGTGACGACGAATTTTTCGAACGTCGATCCCCTGGAGGGACTGATCAACCGGAACGTGGACGTCCGGCGCTACGGGGCGCGTCTCCGGTTCAACCTGTACGACCGGCGCGTCATTCCGTACCTGACGGCGGGAAGCGGGGTGATGCAGTTTGATCCGGAGCAGACCGGGATGACCCGCACCATCTACGGGACGTACGGCGCGGGCATTACCTTCAGCGCTTACGACCGATACCGAATCTCCATCGGCGGGGAAATTCTGAACTACCGCTACGATCCCGTTGCCACCTTCTTGGGCCCGGGCGGTACGGACGACTTCCCGACGGGCACGACGCTCGTGACGTCCCCGTCCCTCAGTGCTTCGGTGTCGCTCTTCCTTGGAGGACGCTCTCTGGAGGAGCAGACGGCGGTGGACCAGGCCCTGCAGGAGCAGTTTGGCGGGCGAGGCCTTCTGCGCGGGGTGCAGCTCTTCGTGAACCCGTTTCACGGTCGGATCGAGTTTAACGATGCACTCGGGTTTCCGAAGGATCAGAACGTGGCGGGGGTCAACGCCGGCGTGGCCCTCGGACCGTTCGTCGACCTGCGGGGCTTCTACTGGCGGGGGACCGAAGGCGCAACAGTGACGGAGGACGTCGTGGGCGGCTTTGACGACATTCAGATGTACGGCGGGGAGCTCAATCTGCGGCTCAATCTTGAGCTTGGCCGCGGCTTTGTCCCGTACGCCAAGGTGGGCGGTGGGTATCTCGATGTGCTCGGCGGGTACGACCAGGACATTCCGGAAAACACGTCGTCCCCGGAAGATCGCTTCTTTGGCATCACCGGGGCCGGCCTAGAAGTGCCGCTCACCCGCTCCATCAAGCTGTCGGGTGGGGCCCGGGCCCTCCTGGCCGACAATCCGAACGTGGTGGAGGCCGGCGATCCGGGAGACATTTACGGCAGCCTGATGTACACCGCGGGCATCGAGTTCCGGCTCGGCAGCCCGGCCCGGCGTCCCGAGCCGCAGCCCACTCCTGGACCAATGGCCGAGCCCGCTGAGGAGCCTGCGGAGCGAGTGGCGCCCGACGCCCCCGCCGAGGCGACGGCCCAAACCGAGACTGAGCGGCTGCAAGCACGAGCCGATTCGCTTGAGGCGGTCCTAACGGCCCTCCAGTCGGGTCAGGTGGCGCCCGCTCGCCAACCCACGTCTCGGCCCGCCGACACCGCAGCGGTTCGCGTAAGTCCCTCGGCCCCGCAGCCAACCCCATCGGGCCGGACGATGGTCGTGCCCGTCCCGGAGCAGGGCGAAATTTACGTCCGCTTTGGCGAGGCGGCGCCCACCGGGCAGGCACAGCCCTCGCAGGTTCCTGCCGAAACACAGCCCCAGCAGCAGGTGCCCGAAGACATCGAGCAGCGCGTGCGTGAGGCGCTCCGGCAGGAGCTTCAGCAGCAGGGCCGGGCCGACACCGCGCAGGCCCTCACCGATGCGAACATTGAGCAGATGATTCAGCGGACCGTCCGCGACGTGATGGGGCAGCGGCGTCAGCAGGATACTGAGCAAGCCCAGCGCCAGACGACGGCGCGAGACCAGCGGATTCAGCGCCTGCAGGAACAGGTTAACGAGCTTCAGCGCCAGCTCCAGGAAGAGCGGGCCGAGGTGGATCCCGCGCCCGAACCCGCCGTGGCTCCGGATCCCAGCGTGCCCTTCTACCGACAGACCCTGGGTCGGCCGCTCACCTACCTCGTGCCCATCACGGGCTTCCGTGCGGGGGAGGGAGAGGATCAGTTCCAGATTGGAATCCGGGGCGACTATCGATCGACACCGACCTCCCGATTCCACCTGCTGCCCGAGCTCAGCTTCGGGCTCGGCGGTGGATCGGTGTCTCCGACGATCCTGGTCAACGGTGCATACAGTTTCCTGCGCGGCACGACGACGGAGCTCGTAGGGGCACCGCTGGAGCCGTACGTTGGATTCGGGGTCGGCTTCGCGAGTCTCGGCGGATTTACATTCGAGCCCGTCGCAAACACCATGGTTGGGCTCGACTACCGGTTCCGGAATAACCAGCTCGTCTTCCTGGAGTACAGCACGTTCGACCTTCTGGACACCCACCGCGTCCACCTTGGGGTCCGCGTGCGATTCTAGTGGGACTGCACAGTTGGTCTCCCGATCTGGAGCCTATCCGGCCGTACGGATTATGGGCTCCAAATCAAGTTTGGAGCGACGAAGGGGAGCGAGACTCCGGACTGAGAAGTTCAAGAACCTACCTGAACAGGTGTGTAAGATGACAAGTGGCCCTGCGTAGCTGCGTAGGTGTTTCGACAACAACGTTGCTTCAAAATGGACGGAACAGATCGTGACATGCGGACGATGCCCGCCCGGAACCGGACGGTGCTCGGGCTCTGTCTCGCGGCGGCGCTCCTGGTCGGAGGGACCCAGTCCGGAAGGGCACAAGGACAGACGTCTCCGCCCGATTCTCAGCGGATACGACCGCTGGGCATCGAGCGGGTTCAGCAGCGCATCCAGGAGATTCGACAAGCGCCTGCTCGATGGCGCCATCGACTTGGCGCCCAACTATCTGGCGGGAGTCCTGCTCAAGCCGCTCCACCCCGGCCCGAGCGAGCCCCGTCTCGACGGTTGGCGCTCCCGGAACAGCGCGCGGGACGAGGGGGGGCGACCCGCGCCGACCTGCGCCGTGTAGAGCAGCGCCTGCAGGCGCTCATTCGAGATCTCCTCGCGGATCGGTACGAGGGGCAGATTCCTCCACGGGTGGCCGAGCGGTTCCGTTTCGTTCCTCCGGATCCTGTTCCTCCCGACACCGTCCGCGTCGCCACGACCGTCCGCGACACCGTCACGGTTCGCGACACGGTCCGCACCCGTCCCGACACGGTGCGGCAGACCCGCGTCGAGGTGGTGGAGCGGCAACTGCTGGATACGGGGGTATTCCGGGGCTTCGAGGTCAACTTTGCCTTCGGCGAGAGCACCCTCCAGCCCCGCGCCATCCGCACCCTCGACGCCGTGGGGGCGGTGCTCCAGCGCTACCCGGATCTTCGTCTCGAAATTGGGGGGCACACCGACGCGATCGGCTCCGACGCCTTTAACCAGCGCCTCTCGGAGGCCCGGGCCGAGGCCGTGCGGACCTATCTGATCGACCGCTTCACCATCGGGGCGAACCGGCTTGTGGCGCGCGGCTTCGGGGAATCCCAGCCCGTCGCCTCGAACGAGGAACGGTCGGGGCGCGCGCTGAATCGACGCGTCGAGTTTCGGGTTCTGAACCCCGATGCGATGCCGTAGGCAGGGGACTGTGGGGACGCTAAACATGTGTCCCAACGGGACCTCGCCGAATCCTCCGTTCGGCCGGGTCGTTGTTGTCGCCCGCAACAGTTCTGACGACATCCCCCGGCGATCGCATGGCTGACGCTGAGAGTGACCTCATTCCGCACAGCCCCGAACGAAAGTTGGGCCTCCCGCCCGGCTCGGTGGTGTTCATGGGGGAGGAGCGCACCGAGCCCATTGAGTTTCGGGTGCTGGAGTACGGGCCTAATCACCTGGTGGAGACCGACCGGGAGACGGTCGACGAGGTGCTGAAGTACCGGGACACCGAACCCGTTACGTGGATCAACATCGCCGGCGTTCACGACGAGTCGGTGATCCGGACGATCGGGGATCATTTCAGCGTGCACCCGCTCATCCAGGAGGATATCGTGCACACGGGCCAGCGGCCTAAGCTCGACCCCCAGGACGACTACATCTATCTGGTCGTGAAGATGCTCTACTTCGACGACGACCGCGGCGGAGAGCTGCGGGCCGAGCAGGTGAGCCTGTTGGTGGGAGAGCGAAATCTCATCTCGTTCCAAGAGGATCCCGGTGATGTCTTCGACCCGGTCCGCAAGCGCATCCGTAATGGGCGCGGCCAAATTCGCCATCGCGGGCCGGACTATCTGGCCTACGCGATCTTGGACGTGATCATCGACCACTACTTCGTCGTCCTGGAAGACCTAGGGGTGCGCACCGAGGACCTCGAAGACCTGATCGTGGGGGAGGCGCCGGAGGATGTGGAGGACGACATCCACGAACTGCGCCGCGACCTGACGTTCGTGCGTCGGATGACGTGGCCGATGCGGGAACTGCTCCATCAGCTCGAACGCCTCGAATCTCCACTGTGGGCGGAGCACAACCAGCCCTACGTGCGGGACACGTACGACCACATCGTGCAGGTGCTAGACCTCATCGAGGCCCTCCGCGACACGGCCAGCGGGCTGCACGACCTGCACATGACGTCCATCAGCAATCGCATGAACGAAATCATGAAGGTGCTGACGATCATCGGGACGATCTTCATCCCGCTCACGTTCATCGCGGGCATCTACGGCATGAACTTCGAGTACATGCCCGAGCTGGAGTGGGCGTGGGCCTATCCGGTGATCTGGGTCCTGATGTTGAGCCTCGCTGGGGTGCTGCTCTTCTACTTCCGCCGCCGCGAGTGGATTTGAGGAAGACTGTAGATTTCGTATTGCGCATTTCATAGTGCGTCCGGCTGCCGACACGAAATACGTACTACGTAATACGCATCAATCCACCGTCCGGCAGGCCCGCTGATCTGCATTCCTTTCGTTGCCTCGTCAACCCGTTCCATGTCTGCTCCCTCAACCGATCCCGCCGTCTACGAACGCGGCGATGCCCTCGATGACATTCTGCCTTCCCAGTCGACCGGCGATGGCGTGCCCGCCTCGCCCGGGGACTTCGCCGAGCACTCGGGGGTCTACGAGCTCTCGGAGGACGAGTACTGGGAGTGGCTCGCCGCCCTGATTCAGGAGGGAAGTGAGCTGGACGAGTACCTCGATGATCTCCTCGAAGATGTCTACGACCTAGAGCCACCGTTCTACAGCCGATCGGGCCGGCGGCAGCTCCAGAAACTCCTGGGACGTCTCCACGAGGTGCGGACGTCCGTCCGGGCGTTTGAGCGGGACGTGGAGCAGCTCTCGTTCGTCTTTGCCCGGACCGGCACGGTGGAAACGAGCGGGGCCGACAACGCCGATCTAGTCCTGTCGAGCATCAAGCGGACTTACGATCGGGCGTACGACCTCTGCCTCTACAAGCTCGACCGAATCAGCAACGGATGGATCACGGCCACCAACGTCTTGATCAGCTTTACCATTCTCGTGGTCACCATTCTGTTCTGGATGGAGTTCTGGTAGGCTGATCTCGTTAAATGAAGTCGATGGTGACGCCCACCGAGAGCACCTCCTTCAGCTGGAGGGCGCTGCTGGTGTTCTGGTCGAAGAGGCCCACGAACTCCAGGTTCGTCGTGAGCCAGCTGTTGACGCGCATCGTGATGTAGTTCTCCCAGAGGGCGTCGGGCGGTTCCTCGATCTGTCCCACCGCGTAGAAAACGGTGGCAGATGATTTGTAGCGCACATTCTCGGCCAGTTGAAGGTCGAGGGAGGCGCCGAGCTCCGCGCCCGCCTCTATACGGGCCGTCTTGTCGCGGTCCACGTCGTAAAGCACGCGCAGATTGCGTCTGGTCACGACGGTTTGCTTCGAGGCCGCGCCGAAGCTGAGGGTGTACCACTCCTTCGGGGCGTACGTGAGCCCAACTGTTTCGACGAACGAGGCCGGAGCAAGAAAGGCCGACGTCGTCACCGGCGCCTCACGGTCGGCGAAGGGGTGGCCCGCAGGATAGGGGTTCTCCGAGTAGTCGAAGCCCTTGGCGAACTGCGTGCGCAGCCGGGCCGAAATGGTGGGCTGGAAGTGGCGGAAGAACCCGGAGCCGGTGTAGCGAAAGTTCGACTCGGCCCGAATGAGGTCGTCCGTCTTCCGGATCGGATCATCGGGGTCGTCGGCCTCGGTGGTCAGGAGGCCGAACGCGAGTCGGAGTTCGTGGCGCTGGCGCCACCGATCTTTTTCTCGCTCGGCCGCGCCGTCGAGCGTCGTGCCAAACGAGAGCGTGTTGAGACCGCCTTCCTGCCAGTTTTGGTAGGCCGCCTGGGTGCCGGAGAACCGGCCCGAGAGCTCATACTGAAAGGTCTCCAGCGAGTCCACCTCGTCCTCGTCCGATTGCGCCTGGACACCAGAGGGAACACTGGCGAGGAGGCTCATGAGAACGACCACCACTAGTGCCGTGGCGGGGCGCTGGAGAGTTTGAGAGGACATCCGTGCTAAGCGCATGAGAAGGGGGAGGGAGCAATGAAAGGGATGTTTAGAATGGGCCCGAATGTATTAGGGAAATCCAGAATATAAGGTCTGAACCTATCCGCCCCACCCCCCGAAATCAACCGCTAAATCCCAAGATCTTGTCCCTTCACGGACCGCTCGTTGGGGGCTTCGTCGTCCCTCCACGGACCCTTTGCGAGGCCTACACGTCCGCGCCGGGACACCCCGATGATCAGCCTAACGCTCGGGGCAAGACGTGGGGGCAATGTCCGCAACTGGGAAGGAGAGGACCCGAGCGGCGTGGGCAATCTATCCGGCAGTAGCCGATTCGGCTTCGGGTGTGGGCTCCTCGGGAAGCTCAGAGGTGCAGTGAGGACAGCGGGAGGCCTTGATGGGGATGTCCGCGACGCAGTACGGGCACTTTTTTATGGTGGGCGGCGGCGCGGGGCCCTCCTCCGGCTCGCGGACCTGGTTGATGTACCGGACCAGCAAAAACACCGCGAAGGAGACGATCAGGAAACTGAAGACGGCGTTCACGAACGTCCCGAGGTTGATCGTGACAGCGCCCGCGTCCTGGGCGGCCTGGAGGGTGGCGTAGGGCGCCTCGGGGGTGCCCTCCTTCAGCACCACGAAGAGATTCGTAAAGTCGGTGCCCCCGGTCAACAGACCGAGCGGTGGGGTGAGCACGTCCTTCACCAGCGACTGGACAACCGTTCCGAAGGCGGCCCCGATGATGATGCCCACGGCCATATCGATAACGTTGCCGCGGATCGCGAATTTTTTGTATTCCTCAAGCATACGACGAGATCAGTTGTGTCGACGAGTCTGCCAGTGAGCATAAAGGAGTTGGCGTGGAGGGCGTCCGTTCGCTGCACGGGGACGCCGGAGTGCCCGCCCCGAAAGGCCAGCTTGGTTACGGGAGCGGGCGCGTGAAATGCTCCTACTTACAAAAAGGTGTTCTCATTCCCACTCAGTTGAAAACGTCGAGTGTATGAGGGGCGTACCTGAAGTACTCCCCCCTGTTCGCTTTCGTCCCCCGAATTGATGATCGATTGGCATTGTATGCGCTTCCGTGTGGCTTCTCGTTTCTTTTTCCCAGCTCTGAACCCCTCCCTTTCCGTCTTTATCGCTCTGCTCCTCACGCTTGGGAGCGGACTCTCTCCTGCAGCGGCGCAGGGCCTTGGGGGAGGACCGGTCACGGTGGGCAAGGGAGGTGCCCTTCAGGTTGGGGGGCTCGTCCAGGCCGATCTTCGGCTCGGCCAGGAAAATGCCCCCGACGGCTTTCGGGCCCGCAGTGCGCGGCTCCGCGTTGGGGGCGAGGTGAAGGGACTGGCCTACGTCGTCCAGACCGATTTCACCTCCTCGGACGTCCTCCTGGATGCGTACGTGCAACTTCCGTTTGCGGACCGGGCGCGGATTCAGGGCGGGCTGTTCAAGACGCCGTACAGTTCTGAGCTTCTCGCTCCCCGCCCCCGCATCCGATTCGCCGAACGCGCCCCGGTGGTCAATGCTCTTGCCCCCGCCCGGCAGGCGGGACTGAAACTGGTGGGGAACCTGACCGGGTCGGAGTCCACTCCGCTCACCGTCACGGTTGGAGTGTTTAATGGAACGCGCGGCTTGAGCCCCAACGACAACGACCATTTTCTCTACTTGGGCCGCGTGAACGGAGGCTTTCCCTTGGGGCCGGGACAGGTGGACCTCGGCGCAAGTGTGGGGTACAGTGTCGACGACGGGGTGACGATTCCCAACACGAACCCCTCGTTTTCCGGCACACGCTTCCTCTTCCAGGCCGACGCAGAGTACGAGGCCGGGCGATGGCTCCTCGCGAGCGAAGTTCACGCAGCCAGCCTGGACTCTGATCGACCGACCATCCCGTCTGCGGGTTCGCGATCGCCCTTCGGGTTCTACGTCACCGCCGGAGCGGAGGTCGCCGAGGGCCACCAAGTGCTCGCCCGGCTGGACAGCTATGATCCGGACGCCCCCACCACCCGCATCCAGGAGGAGCAGATCGCACTGGGGTACAACTACGACATTTCCACCATCTTCCGGGTGCTCGTCAACTACCAGGCCCCGACCGATGAGCTCACGGAAGGCTTCGTGACGGGCCGTCTGCAGGTGGCGTTCTGATCCGGCGTTCCGCACCTGGCGCTCATGAGCCTGCACAGTTGCTTTGCTAGGAACGTCGCTCCAGACCCCGATCCGGCCGTACGAATTATGGGCAATCGGAGCGACGAAGGTGAGGGAAGACTCCGGACTGAGAAGCTGTACGGATCTGCCAGAACGAGTGTGCAAGACCGCTAGAACCGGTGGGCCAAGCCAACTCCCAGGAAGAAGGCGTCACGGTTTTCATCTAGCTGAAGGCCTGTATTCACGTCCAGTTGCGTGTCGAGGCTCGACAGCAGCGTGACGCCCGCCTCCACGTAGTTCGTGTTCAGCCCCTCCGTGTAGAAGCCCGCGTAGCCGACGTAGCCGCCGACACGGTCCGTGACGGCAAAGCTCAGGGTGGGGATGAAAAGGTAGGAGAGATCGGCGTTGTCGGTGTAGGGGAGAGAGGCCCCGGCATTGACGGAGACGCCGAGATCCTCGCCGAGGGCGCCGTCGTAGGCGAGTTTCAGCGTCTGTGCGACGTTGTCGGCGTCGAACGCGCCGGTCCCGGTGGGCAAGTCCCAGGTGCTCACCACGCTGAGCGTTGACAGTGGCGACTGGAGAAGGCGCAGCTTTCCGCCGAGGCTCGTTCCAGTGTACTCGGTTTCCGGCGCGTCGAAGGCCACTGAGCCGACACCTCCCCGGAGCTCCAGGAATTCGGTCACGCCGTAGCGCAGGAGAAGTTGTCCGAGTTCTGCTTCTGTTCCGAAGTCCTCGTTGGCCCCGACGGCGCCGAGTTCGATCTGAACGGTGTTCGTTGTTAACGGACTCGCGCCGTCCCCCAATCCGGGACGATCTGCGGAGATCGGATCCTGGCCGACTGCAGTCGTGGGCATCAAGACCAGGGCGAGCAGGGAAAGAGAGAGAACGGTCGCGAGACGTGTGGAGGAGTTCATCATGGATGTTCGAAGAGCGATTCTGACAGAGAAGATGATGAGAGGAGGAGGGCGGGGTGCCCAGCCGTTGGTGACGGCTTCCGCTATGAGCGTTGTGGGCGAGGATGGACTTCAGAGCGTCGAGGTTTCCAGTGACGTTATGAGTTAAATCGCAGCACCTCCCTTCGTTTTCCCCGAGAACTTGTAGCCAAGAAGGAAGGCAAGCCGACTCCTTTCAGCGACGGGTGTTCATTTTTCGCTAGATCGAAAAACGAACCAAAAAGATCTCTCCCGACTGCTGTCGGGATCAGGCTGACGTCGGCTCCCGCTCCCCTAAAATCAATCAAACTCGGTCGCGCCCCAGGAGCACTCGGTCACTGCGCTCCCAGCGCGTCCCTCCCTCAGACGATTAATTTTGGCCGCTTCGCGTCCGACGCTGTCCGGGCGCCTGACTCTTCAAGGCCGGAACGGCTCACCCCCGGCGGCTCATGCTCCGATGCAAAGAGTGAAGCGTCCTGCGGACAATCACGAAATCTCGTGGGTCTTCGAAGAGCGGAGTCCACTATTCGGTATCCGCTGGGGGCTCGGGGGCCGCTGAGGACGGTTCGGGGGGCTCGGTCGCCCCGCCGGAGTTCCGCACCGGGAAGGGGTCCGTTTCGCTCCCGGTGTAGAGGGTGCGGTGGGGGAAGGGGATCTCGATGCCGTGCTCGTCGAAGGCCTCCTTGATCTCGACGGGGATGCTGTTGCGGAGTTCAAGGAAATTCTCTGTCTTGGCCCATACCGAGAACTGATGGTTAATGGACGAGTCTCCGTAACCCTGAAACAGAATCAGCGGGGCGGGTTCTTGCAGGCACAGTGGGTTGCGGTTTGCCACCTCTCGGAGCACCTTACGCACCTCGCGCAGGTCTTCCTTGTAGGCCACCCCTACCTGGAGGTCCACCCGCCGGATGGGGAACCGCCGCAGGTTGGTAACCTCCGACTTGATCATCGTCTCGTTCGGGATGCGGACGAACAGATTGTCGAACGTGCGCAGCTTTACTGAGAGCAGATCCACGGAGAGCACTTCTCCCGTCGTTCCATTCACGCGAATGATGTCCCCCACAGCAAAAGGACGTTCGCCGAGGAGAAAGAGGCCGCTGATGACGTTGGAGGCGGACGTTTGCGAGGCAAACCCGAGGGCGACCGTGAGGATGCCGGCTGCCCCGAGGAGCACGCCGAGATCGAACCCGAGCTCCATCAGCGCCGAGGCCGTAAACAGGCCTGCGATGCCGTAGAAGGTGGCCCGCCGAATAATCATGGCCCGCTGGGCATCCTCCCCCGAAAACAGCCGTGCAAGACCGTTCCCGGCGAGGCGGCCGAACACGAGCCCAAGGAGGATTTTCACGACGGCCCGGAAGAGAACCGCGGCCTGGGGGCTGGTCAGATAGTCGACGGCAAGGGTCCACCACTGCTCCATGAGTCGGGTTGGTTGTTGGGGAGAAGTTGGGGAGTTACGAGCCGAAGAGCGTCCCCACGGCGCTGAAGGTGCTCGTAAACAGGCCCTTCCGGGTGGTTTCGCGGGGCTCCCGAATGCGACTGGCGCCCTCCGCGTCGGCTGGGGGCCCGCTGCGGATCTGGACGTTGGCCCCCTCGCGGCCCTCGGTGCGAGTCATGGTCACCCCCTGGGTCCAGAGCTGATTCGCAGGGGTCTCGTAGAGGGCGAGGTGCTGAACGGGCAACTGGACTCGTTCGAGGGCAAGGGGATCTTTGGCCGTATTCTTCACCCGGAGCGGGGTCACGGCGCGGTGGAAGCGACGCGGCACGTTGTCGAGGTGAATCCGACCCGCGGTCCGGGTGGCGTAGCAGAGTTCCCCGTCGATCGTCGTCGCACCAAACCACGTGTCCGACATGCGGTACGAAGGCACTTCTTGGAGCAACCGTTCAGAGGCAATCAGTTCCACGCGAACCCAGAGGGCGGTGCTCAGATAGAGTGTCACTGACTCATCCGGGGGCACGAAGAGCGGGTGTTCTGGACGCGACACCACGGGCCGATCGGCGAGGGCCGGCTGAAGGGATACGCGGTCTACGGCCCGCCGGAAACTGTAGCGACTGATCGTCAGGGCGTCGTCCTTGGTTTCGTACAGTGCCGTGAACTCGTCGTCGGAGACTGGCATGGTGACCCGACTTCGGTTCAGCATCGGGTCCGCGGTTGCGGGGCTGGACTCGGGCCGGTGCAGGATGCGCCACTCCTGGGCCGAACGGTACAGCCATAGGGTGAGTGGACCGATGTCCCAGCGGCCCCCTGTATCTTCGTCGAGCCCGACGGGGCCCCACCACGGTTCCGGCTCGTCAGTCGTCCTGGTCGACTCCATTGAAATTGGACAGTACCAGAGAGGTATCGTGCGTCGCGTCCCATCGTCTCCGTCCCCACTGTAACGGCTGCGAAGCGTTCCCTTGACACGTGCCACTGTATAGTCCGATTCAATCGATTACCCTCCCTCCCCCCGATACCCGGTCGACTCCGGACCGCGCATAGAAATGATGAAGAGACGGTTCGTCCGTCTCCGATTCTGTCCAACTGTGGGACACGCCCGAGGAGTGCCCGTACGGGTGTCGGGGTATAAAAATCATCGGTGGTGCATCGATCACCCACACGCATTCCATGCACGCAGTAGTGACGGAAGTTACGGTTCATACCATGCCGTTCGCGAGTGGGGAGGAGGACGAGCCGTGGGATTTGTTCTCGGGGCCGGACCTCTTCTACGAGGCGTACGGCCCGGACGGGTCGCTCCTTCACACCAGCGACGTGGTTCAGGACGTGCGCCCGCGAGACCTGCCGGTGGCGCTGGACGGCGGGTTTACGGTTGAACCCTCGGGGCCGTACGTGCTTCGCCTGCTGGACGAGGATCTGACCGGGGAGGAGATCGTTGGCCGGTTGATCCTTGATGCTGAGCGGCTCGTGAGCAAGGAGCACAAAAATTCCCTCCCCGGGTCCATCTGTCTAGAAGATCAGGGCACCACCGTGCACGTGTTCCTGACGTGGAAGGAGGTGTAGTTCCGGAGGAGAGGAAGGCCTTCTGGGGGCATTCATCCACACCTCTTTTCGTCCGTACCACAGGAGACGGCAGGCCGACCGACGCAGTAAATCAAGCTATCGTAGGGGACCCTTTCCGTTCGGGGAGTCCCCGTGTGCAAGAGCCTCCCACAGCACCTCTGCGGGATGGTGGGCGGTGCGATCCGTCACGTCCTTGATCTGGGAGCGGCACGAAAAGCCCGGGGCCGCAATGATGGTGGTGGAGGCAGTTCGTCGCACAGCGGGGGCGAGGCGCAGCTCCGCCATCTGCTTCGATACATCGACGTGCTCGGCCTCGTAGCCGAAGGCCCCGGCCATCCCACAGCACCCCGCGTCGACCGCCGCCACGTCGTAGCCCGGCAGGGCCAGGATCCGCTCCGTCGCGTCGGTGCCGAGGAGGGTCTTCTGGTGACAGTGGCCATGCAGCATCACCGTCTCGGAGCTCTCGCTCCAGGTCACGTCGTCGAACACACCGTCCTCAGCCCGCTCGGCCACATACTCCCCGAAGGTGTAGACGACCTCCGCGACCGTGTCCACGCGCGAATCATCCGGCAAGAGGTCCCGAAACTCGTCGCGGAGCGTCAGAATCGAGCTTGGCTCCAGCCCCACGATCGGAACGTCCTGCTCGGCGTACGGCGCAAGCGCCTCGACCGTCTGACGGGCCCGCCGACGGGCCTGGGGCACGAGCCCCTTCGAGAGCAGCGTGCGCCCGCTGCCGACTGCGGCCGAGGGCAGCTCGACGCGGTGTCCCGTGGCCGAGAGAAACTGCGTGGCGGCCCGGAGCGGGGCGGGCGTATGGTAGGCGTTGAACGCGTCCGGAAACAGCACGACGCGCGGTCCGGTGGTCGAGAGAGATGGGTGAGCCTCGAACCACTGACGAAAGGTCTGTCGGGCGAAGGGAGGGAGGGGACGCTCCGCGCTGACGCCCAGAACCGCCTCGCCCATCTTCCGGAGGGCCGGTTGACGGCTTGCCCAGTTTATGATCGACGCCAGTGGCGAGCCGCTGATCCACCGCGCCGCGTCGGGCTGGTGCGCGAAAAGGCGCTCGCGGAGCGGCATCGCGTTGTCGTCCCAGTAGTGGTGGAGCCACTCCGTCTTGATCTTGGCCATGTCGACGTTCGACGGGCACTCGGTCTTGCAGGCCTTGCACTGGATGCAGAGATCCATCACCTCGTGCATGTCGTCGCTCGTCATGGCGTCCTCCGAGAGATCGCCCGCCAGGGCACTGCGGAGAGCATTGGCGCGGCCTCGGGTCGAATCCGGCTCCTCGCGGGTGGCCATAAAGCTGGGACACATGGTGCCGGCCCGCAGCTTGCGGCACGCGCCGTTTCCGTTGCACTTCTCGATGGCTCCCGTAAAGCC
>Ga0207797_1001416_pt1 | contig 17329 bp, 15 predicted proteins | sample PRCRCaboRojoPR_6_FD_187275 | JGI IMG/M metagenome (GOLD analysis project Ga0207797, IMG submission 187275) | Marine sediment microbial community from Cabo Rojo, Puerto Rico - PR CR 10% Liquid 1 (SPAdes) | ecosystem: Environmental > Aquatic > Marine > Coastal > Sediment | place: Cabo Rojo, Puerto...
GCTCCCGCTCCTGCTGGCGGTCACCGCCGGCCTCTGGCGGGTGCTCCCGCCGACGCCGCCCGAGGGCGAGGGCGCCTCCCCGCGGGCCACCGTCCGGGCGACCCTCGGGGCGCTCACCGACCGGTCGGTGGTGCTGGCCGGCGGCGCGCTCGTGCTGGCGGTGTTCACCTACCAGGCGCTGCTGTCGTTCCTGCCGACGTACCTCATCGAGGTGAAGCGCCTCGAACCGGGGCTGGCCGCCGGGCTGTACGGCCTGGTGTTCGTGCTCGGCGCCGCCGTGATGCCGCTGTCGGGCCACCTCGCCGACCAGTACAGCGAGCGCGCCACCGTGCTCGCGGTGATCGCGCTGGCGACGCTCACCCTCGGCGCGCTCCCGTTCGTCGACGGCCGGCTGGCGCTGGCGGTGCTGGTCCCCCTGCTCGGGGTACGCATCGCCGTCGGCCCGCTGGCCAGCGCCTTCGCGGTCCGGAGGCTCCCGCCGGCGGTCCAGGGCACCGGGTGGGGGCTGCTCCGGGCGACGTTCTTCGGTATCGGCGCCACCGGCTCGACGGCGCTGGGCGCGTTCGCCGACGCCGGCCTGTTCGATGCGGGCCTGCTCGCGCTCGCGGGGCTGACCGCCGCCGCCGGGGGGCTGTGGCTGCTCATCCCGACGGCGGACTGAGCGGGCGCCCCCGGTCACGGATAGACACTTGCCGCGCCGGACGGTAGTGCGAGAAATGAGTGACCAACCGGTCACCGCCGACCTGCCGGACAGCCCGATGCACACCACCGGTACCGACCACGTCACCGTCTGGGGGAGCAACGAGGCGGACACCCTCGCGTTCTACCGCGACCTGCTGGGGATGCCGCTGGTGCTGCGCCAGCCGAACCTGGACGATCCCTCCCAGACGCACCTGTTTTTCGACACCGGCGACGGCCGGATACTCACGGTGTTCGTCAGCGACGACCGCCCCTCGAACCAGGGCGGCCAGCGCACCCCCGTCGGCGGTGTCCACCACCTCTGTTTCTCCGTGGCTCCCGAGGAGTACGAAGACGTGATGGCCGCGCTTGAGGACGCCGGCAAGCGGTACAACGTGTTCGACCGCGGTATCTTCCACTCTATCTACACCACCGACAACAACGGGCTCGTCGTCGAACTCTCCACCGACAAGTACGACATCCCCGACGACCGCCGCGGGGAGGTGCTGGCGACCGCCCAGCGGCTCCGCGAGGCCGACGGCGCGGAGTTCGCGGGCGACGCGCACCTGGCGGCGGCCTTCGAGGAGCTCGGCATCGAGGCCGAGTCGTACGACCTCCCCGAGGCCGACAGCGGCGCCGGCGTTTAGAGCCGGCCGACGCTCGCTGTCATCCAGCAGCCGTCGTAGCGACCGCCGCTCTGACGGCGCAGCGTCCACCGGTAGCGGCTCCGCTCCCCGTCGACGGTCACCGTCACCGTCTGGGTGGCCCGCCCGCCATCCCGCTGGATGGGGCCGTAGGCCACCCGCTCGGCGTCCAGCAGGGGCCGGTAGCCGCTCTCCAGTGTCTCGGCGAACCCCTCGACCGACCCGAGCGCCGCGCGGTTCCTCGGGGAGGCGAACCGCCAGGCAGCCGCGATCCCCTCGTCGGTCGCGGGGTCGTTGTTGCGCAGCGCTCCGACCTGGATGGCGATCACCAGCCCCGGCGGCCGCTCGCAGGTTGGTTCCAGCCCCAGGTAGCGCGGCTCCCGGACCTCGCCCGAGGTGGTGACCGTCGGCACCGGCGTCGGCTCGGTGGTCGGCGTCGGCGCGGGGGTGACCGTCGTCCCGGGGGCGGAGCCGCCGAGCAGGCTGCCACAGCCGGCCAGGAGACAGGCCGCCGCCACCCCCACCGCCAGTACCCCTCGGCTCATACCCGCCCGTCGGCCGCCACCGCCTAACCGCTTGCCCCGAGCTCCGCGAGCAGGTCGTCCAGGCGCTCCTTGCTCTCGGCCAGGTAGTCATACCCCCCGGTGAACACCTCCAGCGAGAGGGTCCCGGACCAGTCCTCGCCCAGCGCGGCCAGTTCGGTCCGGAAGTCGATGGTGCCGGCGCCGAACGGGAGGTGCTCGTCGCGTGGCCGACGGGTGTCGTTGAGGTGGACGTGGGTTACGCGGTCCTGCCACTCCCCGAGGAACGACGCCACCGCCTCCTCGTCGGCGCCCTCCACGCGAGCGTGCCCGGTGTCCAGCGTCATCGAGGCGTCCGTCCGCTCCAGCAGGCGGTCCATCTCGTGGATAGTGTACGGCTTGTTGAACAGGTTCTCGGCACAAACCTCCACCCCCCGGTCGGCGCCGTACGCCGTCAGCGCCCCGACGCTGTCGTCGATGTGCGGGCGCACCTGCTCGTCCGACCAGGCCGCGCCCCAGGCGCCGCTCTCGGGGTGGAGCACCGCCTTCCCGGCGCCGATGTCGTCCGCGAGGTCGAGACACGCCTCCTGCTCGCGGAGCGCCCCCTCCCGGACGTGCTCGTGGGGGGAGCCGACCGGGGTCGGGAACGGGAGGTGGACGGCCAGTTCCACCCCGGCGTCCGCCGCGGCGGCCCGGACGGACCCGACCTCGGGCTCCAGGCGCTCGCGGTGGTCGTTGCCGTCCATCAGTATCTCCACGTAGTCGAAGCCGTGGTCGCCGGCCCACGCGATGGCGGCCTCGCGCTCCATCCAGCCCTGGGTGACGAACCCGATGCTGGGGTCCATACCGCCCGGACGGGCGCCCGGGCTAAAGGCCCTGCGCGGGGGTCACTCCGCGAACTGGCGCTCCAGCAGCGTCACCAGTAGCGCCGCCGCCAGCCGCGAGGTGTCGTCGGACTGGTCGTAGGGGGGCGCCACTTCCATCAGGTCGACGGCGCCGACCGCGTCGTGGGCGCCCAGCACCTCCATCACCGACAGCGCCTGGGCGGCCGACAGCCCGCCCGGGACGGGGGTGCCCGTCGCCGGCGCCACGGAGGGGTCCACCGAGTCGATGTCGAAGGTGACGTACACCGCGTCGGTGTCCTCGGCGGCCGCCGCGACGGCGTCCTCCATCACCGGCCGGATGCCGCGCTGCTCGACGTCGCGGATGGTGAACAGCGACAGCCCGCTCTCCTCGACGAACTCGAAGTACTCCGGCCCCTCGTAGCCGCGGATGCCGACCTGGCTGACGTGCTCGAACCCGCTGTGGGGGGCGGTGCCGATCTCGTGGGTCGAGGAGCCGTGGAAGTGCTCGCCGTACAGCGGGCTCTCGGCGACGGTATCGGAGTGGGCGTCGATCTGGACCAGCCCGACCGTGTCGTGGCCGGCCCCCTCCGCGAACCCCCGGACCGCCGGCACCGTGCAGTAGTGGTCGCCGCCGATCAACACCGGCATCGTCCCCCGGTCGGCGACCGTCGCCACGTGGGCGGCGATGCTGTCTGCGGTCGCCGCCCGGTCCATCGGGAACACCGGCACGTCGCCACAGTCCACGAGGTCCAGCGCCCCGAAGTCCACGCGCTGGCCGGTGCGGACGTTCGACAGCCCGCCCTTGTACCCCGAGAGGTAGGCGAACCAGTTCGAGGCCTCCCGGACGGCGCCGGGGCCGTAGCGGGCGCCCGGGCGGTTGCTGACGGCGCCGTCGTAGGGGGCGCCAAGCACCGCTGCGTCGTGGCCGCCCGCCTCCTCGACGTCGGCCGGCTCGCTCTTGAGGAACGTGTCGAAGCCGGCGTACGGGAGCTCCACCCGCGTGCCGGGGTGGTCGGCCCGGAACGCCGCCGCCCGGCTGTCGCGCTCGCGGCTCATCGCGCCCCCCGTCGCCGGTCGTCCTGGTGCTGTGCGGCCGTGTCGCCGGTTCCGTGTTCTCGAAGCATCGTCGTTCCCGTGTGGCACCCTGTTGCCACCGTTTCGTGGGGCGTGGGGGTGTAAAAACCTTGGCGGGTCCGGCGCGCCCGGGTCGCCGGCGGCGGTGCGCCCGGAACGACCCGACAGCGACGGTGACGGCGGGGGACGGCGACCCGGAAGGGGCGTGCCGGCCCGCGATCCCGCCACGTAAGGCATAAATACGAGCAACTCGCGTCCCGGAGTAGGTGGAAACAGTATGCCACGTAGTCGCGACACGAACGCGGGCGGTCGGCGGCGTCGCACGTTCCTGAAGTCGGCCGGTGCGGCCGGTATGCTCGGCCTGGCGGGCTGTACCGGCGGCACCACGGGGGACAGCGAGGCCACGCCGACGAACAACGACCCCCTCAAGATCGGGGTGTACGGCGGGGTGTTCAAGGAGACGCTGGACTCCTCGCTGGTGAACCCGTTCAGCGAGGAGACCGGCATCCCGACGACTAGCACGCCCCAGAGCGTCGGCGACGCGATGAACAAGCTCAAGCAGTCCGTCGACGCCGGCGAGGCACCGGTGGACGTGGTCGTGGTCGCCCCTGACGCCCGCATCCGCGGCCAGAACCTCGGTACCTGGCTCAACTACTCGCCGGACGCCATCTCCCGGGCGGACGCGGTCGTCGACGACCTGTTCGACACCACCGACGACGGGGAGGTCGTCGGCGTCGGCGGCTTCGGCTGGTTCCTCAACATCCTCTCGAACACGGACGTGCTCGACGAGCCGCTCACCTCCTGGGAGGCGTACTGGGACCCCCAGTACGAGGGCCAGCTGTCGGCCAACCGGCTCCCCGGCGACGGCTTCCTGATGGACATCGTCGTCAACACGTTCGACGAGTTCGACGAGAGCTACTTCGAGACCGAGGACAAACTCACCCAGTTGATGGAGAAGGTCGCGGAGATCAATCCCCAGATCAGCAACTGGTGGACCCAGGAGGCCGAGGCGCAGCAGCCGCTGCGGGAGGGGAACATCGCCGCCACCCAGATGTACAACGACGTCTCGCTGGTGATGAAGGACAAGGGCGCGCCCGTCGAGGTCGTGTTCCCCGAGGAGGGCGGCGTGATGAACTTCGGCTCCTGGACGGTCGTGAAGACGACCGACTACCCCGAGGCCGCAAAGCAGTTCGTCGACTACGCCGTCCGGCCGGACGTCCAGAAGGGGATCACCGAGAGCCTGTTCACCGCTCCCACTATCAAGGAGAGCGAACTGGACCTGGGCGACATGTACCAGACGGTGTACGGGCCCGGCCCGGACGCGGCCATCCGCCCGAACAACCGGCTGTACATCGAGAAGGAGGAGTTCATCAACGAGCAGTGGCAGCAGACGGTGCTGAACTGACCGTCCGATGACCGAGATCCAGCTCCAGGACGTCTCGAAGGTGTACGGCGGCGACGTGGTCGCCGTCGACGGTGTGGACCTCACCGTCGAGGACGGGGAGTTCGTCACGCTGGTCGGCCCCTCCGGCTGCGGGAAGACGACCACGCTGCGGATGATCGCCGGCTTCGAGACGCCGACCACCGGGCGGGTGGGGATGGGCGGCAAGGACATCACGGACCTGCCCCCCTACCGGCGGGACGTCGGGATGGTGTTCCAGTCGTTCGCGCTGTTCCCGCACATGACCGTCAAGGAGAACATCGCCTACGGGCTGCGCGTGGACGACGAGTCCCACACGGAGGCGGAGATCGACGCCCGGGTGGACGAGATGCTGGAGCTGATCGAGCTGCCGGAAATAAAGGAGCGCATGCCCGACCAGATCTCCGGCGGCCAGCAACAGCGGGTCGCCCTGGCCCGCGCGCTGGCGCTGAACCCGGAGGCGCTGTTGCTGGACGAGCCGCTGGCGAACCTCGACGAGCGGCTCCGCGAGCAGATGCAGGCCGAGCTGTCCCGCATCCAGAAGGAGCTCGGCGTGACGACGGTGTTCGTCACCCACAACCAAGAGGAGGCGATGACGATGTCAGACCGCATCGTCGTGATGAACGAGGGCGGCTTCGAGCAGGTGGGCGACCCCGACCAGGTGTACGACGACCCCGCCTCGCTGTTCGTCGCGGACTTCATCGGCAAAGCCAACGTGTTCCGGGGCCGCGCGGGGGCCAGCGGCGACGGCCTCTCGATCGACACCGGCGAGGTCACGCTCCGGGCGGCCAGCACGGACGGCGTCGCCGACGGCGACGCGGTCGGCGCGGTCGTCCGGCCGCAGGACGCCACCATCGAGGCCAGCGGCGTCGAGGCGGACAACGTGCTCTCGGGTGAGGTGACCCTCTCCCAGCGGGTGGGCGAACTCGTGGAGTACCGCATCGACACCGACCTCGGGGAGTTCATCGTCGTCGAGCAGGCCGGCCGCGGCGGCACCCGGTTCGGCCGCGGCGACCGTGTTGAGGCCGGCTTCCCCGCCGACGCCTGCCGGCTGCTCACCCGGGAGTCGGTGATTGGCGACGAGCCGGTGACCGCCCCCGCGCAGACGGAGGCCTGAGATGGCGGGCGAGTCCGAATCCGAGGTGCTGCCCGGCGAGGAGTCGAGCAGCCTGCCCGACTGGATGCCCGAGGGCGACGCCTGGGTCGCGGTGCTCGGCTACCCGGTGACGGTGCTGGTCCTGCTGTTCGCGGTGCCGCTGGCGCTGCTGGTGGCGGTGAGCTTCTTCCCGAAACCCTCGGGCGGCTACTACAGCGTCGGCTTCACGCTGGAGCACTACGTCCGGGCGTTCACCACGCCGCTGTATCTCGAGCGGCTGGCGTTCACGGTGGCGCTGTCGGCGGGCACCGCGTTCGCCTGCCTGGCGGTCGGCTACCCCATCAGCTACACGCTCGCGCGGATGGAGTCCCGCCGCAGGCGCCAGGTGTACATCACCGCCATCGTCTCGACGATGTGGCTCACGTACATCATCCGCTCGTACGCCATCGGCGTCATCCTCTCGAAGAACGGCGTGCTCAACGAGCTACTGATGACCGTCGGCGTCGTCTCCGAGCCCGTCTTCACCTCCCAGGGGCTGTTCCCGGTGGTGCTCGGGATGACGTACGTGTTCGTCCCGTTCGCCATCCTGACGCTCTATTCGAGCATCAACAACATCGCCCCCGAACTGGAGGAGGCCTCGAAGAACCTCGGGGCCAACCGCTTCCAGACGTTCCGGCGGGTGATCTTCCCGCTCTCGAAGCGCGGCGTGTACGCCGCCTGGATGCTCGTCTTTATTCTCGCGCTGGGGGCGTACATCGTGCCGAAGATCCTCGGCCAGCCCGCCCAGTGGACGCTGCCGGTGATCATCGGCGACCAGGTCACCCTCCAGTTGAACGTCCCGTTCGGGGCGGCGCTGGCGCTGATCATGGTGACGGTCGTGATGGCCATCCTGGCGCTGGGGTACAAGTTCCTCAACCTGGGCGCCCGCGACCTCTCGGGAGGTGGTCCCAGTGGCGAGTGAGGACAACCCCCGACCCGACGGGGGCACCGTCGACGGCGCCCGCGGGTCGACAGGGCTGACCCGGGCGCTCACCGGCGGCACCGTCGACCTGCCCGGGCTGGCCGCGCGGCTGTATCTCGGCCTGAGCCTGATCTTCATCCTCGCGCCGATCCTCATCATCGTCTCCATCAGCGTCACCCCAGAGCAGTTCCTCACGTTCCCGCCCGGCGGGGTCTCCGGGCAGTGGTTCAACGAGGTGCTGTCGAACCCCGAGTGGGTGGCGGCCATCCGCACCTCGCTGCTGGTGGCGCTGGGCGCCTCGGTCGTCTCGGTGTCGATCGGCCTGCCGCTGGCGTTCGCGCTGGACCGCTACGACGTCCCCTACATGGGCGTCATCCGGTCGTTCGGCGTGCTGCCGATCCTGATCCCGCCGGTGATCATCGGCGTGGCGTTCACCAGCTACTTCCTGGCCATCGGGCTGACCGGGTCGGTGTTCACACTGGCGGTCGCCCACGGGGTGTTCTACGCCCCGTTCTCGCTGGTGCTGATCGGCAACGGCCTCGAGGAGATGGACCGCTCGGTGGAGGAGGCCGCGATGAACCTCGGCGCCACGGAGTTCCAGACCCTCCGGACGGTCACGTTCCCCATCATCCGGGCGAACGTGTTCTCGGGGGTGCTGTTCGCGTTCATCCTCTCGCTCAACGAGTACATCATCGCCTTCCTCGTGAGCGGGTTCACCGTGGTGACGGTGCCGATCAAGATCTTCTCCAGCCTGCGGTACTCCTACTCCCCGGTGATCGCTGCCATCAGCGTCATCTACGTGGTCCTGACGACGCTGCTGGTCGCGGTGGTCGAGCACTACACCGGGGGTATCTGGGACTGAGCCGGTGACCGGCTTCGGCGACCCGCCGCCCGGCTTCGACCCCGACGCGGCCGCGGACCTACTCGACGCGCTGCCCGGGACCGACGAGCGACGCGACCACCGGTATCCGGCGGTCGAACCGGTGGAGCGCGAGGACCCGTACGGCGCGTTCGTCCAGGCCTTCCGGGCAGCGGCCGGCGACGGCCCGCTCGACGGGCTGTCCGTGGCGGTGAAGGACAACGTCGCCGTCCGCGGCGCGAGGGTCACCGCCGGCGGCGTGCTGGCGTACGACCCCCCGAGCGACGCGCCTGTCGTCACCCGGCTCCGGGACGCGGGCGCCGACCTCCTCGGCACCACCGCGATGGACGCCTTCGCGATGGGCACCACCGGCGAGTGGAACGCCGCCGGCCGGACGGAGAACCCGGCGGTTCCGGGGCACGTGCCGGGGGGCTCCTCGGCCGGCTCCGGCGCCGCCGTCGCGGGCGGTTCCGCGGACGCGGCCATCGGCACCGACACCGGCGGGTCGGTCCGCATCCCGGCGTCGTACTGCGGCGTCGTCGGCGTCAAGCCAACCTACGGGCTGGTGCCCGGCGCGGGGGTCGTCCCGCTGGCGCCGACGCTGGACCACGTCGGCGTGCTCGCAGGCGACGTCCCCACCGCCCGCGCGGTGCTGTCGGCGATTGCGGGCCGCCACCCGACCTGGCCGGCCTCGCTGGCCGCGCCCGCCGACCCGTCGCTGGACGCCGACGCCGGGGAACTGACCGTCGGGCTCGTGGAGGAGTCGCTCGCGCCCGCGACCGAGGGCGTGGCCGACACGGTCGAGCGCGCGCTGGCGGGGATGGACGCGGGCGTCGAGACCGTTGCCTGTCCCGGTTTCGAGGCGGCGACGCCCGCCAACGACGCTGCCACGCTCACCGAGTTCGCGGCCGTCCTCTCGGGCGCGGCGCCGGTCCGACCCGAGATGCGCGATGCCATCGAGGCCGTCCGGGCCGCGGGGCTGCCGGTTCCCGACCGGGTGCGACGGCTCGCCTTCCTCGGGCGTGCGCTGCTGGGTCATCCCGAGGCGTACGCCCGCGCCCGGGACGCCCACCGGCGGCTGGTCGCGAGCACGGAGGCGCTGTTCGAGCGGGTGGACGTGCTCGCGACGCCGACCACGCCGACGACCGCGCCGGCGTTCGGCGAGGTGCGGACGGGCGCGGACGTCCGCGAGACGCTGCGCACCACGGCGCCGTTCGACAACACCGGCCAGCCCGCGGTGTCGGTTCCGTGTGGCGAGGTGAATGGCCGGCCCGTCGGCCTGCAGTTCGTCGCGTCCGCCGGCGAGGACGGGCTGGCGCTGGCTGCCGCGGAGCGGTTCCTGGACTGAGCTGGGTCGTCGGGTTGTCTCGTAGTGAGTGCGCGTCTCAGCTACGACTGCACCGTGAACAGCCGGAAAGCCCCGCCGCGCTCGACGGCTGCGACTCGCTGTCGTTCGAAAGCCGCTTCGCGCCTTTCGCGATGACGAGAGAGGCCGGAGGCCTCTCTCGAACCACGCTCCTTGGGCCTTCGCTCACTGCGTTCGCTCAGGCCCTGTGGTGGTTACAGCGTCTCGCTCGTCGAGCCCGGCGCCCCTTTCAGCCCCACCCTGGATGTTTGGCCAATCAGCCGGCCCAGGCGGGACTGAAAGGGGCGTGCGGCTTCGGTCGCGCGGCTCGCTGCGCGCTTCGAGCCCTCGTTCGCTGTCGGTCACTCGGGCTCTCCAGTGCTTGCGTCGCCGTGCTTCCCGAAGCCGCTCGGGGCTTTCCGGCTGTTCCCATCAGTAGCGAGAGCTGCAGTCGGGACGGGCGGTCGGAACAGTAGAAGCGGGAGCAGTAGTCCCACGAGCACACCAGACGGAGTCGAAACCAGCCCGGAGACGAAGCCGAACTCCGAAAGGCCGTAGTAACAGGCCCGCTCACGGCCGGTAGGATGGCCCGCGACGGCGACACCGGCGCCGACGGCGACAGCGACAGCGTCGAACTCGACCGGCGGACGTACGACCTGCTGCGGCTCATCGGCGTCAACGAGCCCATCGGCAGCATCCGCCTGGTCGAGCAAATGCGCCGGCGGGGCTACTCGATCAAGGGCCGTACCATCCGGCTGCTGCTGTCGGAGCTGGACGAGGCCGGGCTGACGGCGAAGGTCTCGGGCAAGGGCCGGCGGCTCACCGACGCCGGGCGGGCGGAACTCCAGCGCGGGGACGTCAGCGGCCGGCTGGAGCGGGTGCGCGAGCGCATCGCCACGCTCACCAGCCGGGTCACCTACGACCCCGTTGAGGACGGTGGGGAGCTGGTCGTCGGCGCCGGCCGGGTGGTGCCTGACGGGGCGGAGCGGGCGTTCGACCTGCTGGAGCGGCTCCACGACTCCGGGGTCGGGCCGGTGCTGGCGGCCCGGGAGGCCGACGACGAGCCGGGCCTCCGGCTGGCCTTTCCCTCCAGCATCACCCTCGACGGGGTGTTGCTGTCGCGGGGGATCGACTCCCGGCTGGTGACAGCCGGGCTGGTGGAGTACGACGGCGGCGTCCGGCGGTACATCGACGCTATCAACGGCGAGGGCGCGACGATGGACGTCGTCCACCTGCTGGTCGACGCCGACCGGACGGAGGTGGGTCGCTACCTCGACGGCGGGACCGGCGTCCTCGTCGTGGACAACCGGGAGTTCCCGCTCACCCGCTTCGAGGAGGCCCGGGACCTCTCGGAGGCGGTGCGGGGTCGGCTGGGCGGCGTGCTCGACCTGCGGCGGCCCCGCGAGAGCGGCCCGTTCCCCGCGGGCACCCCCGGCTGGGAGTTCGCATCGCTCACCTACGGCGGCGCCGGCGAGACGGCGCTGGCGCTGTTACACGAGAACGGCCTGCTCGCGGAGTGGGAGTCCCTGGACGGCCTGCGGGCGCGGGCGGCGTTCGAGCCCGCGCCGGCGCTGCGTGACGCTACGCCCCGATGACGATACCGAGGACGATGGCGCCGAAGAACAGCCCCCACAGCGCCAGCGACCGGAGCGTGTAGCCCGACTCCTCCAGCGGGAGCGGGCCGCCGCTGGCGGCGGTGGCGGCGTCGCTGTCGAACCCCTGGGTGAGGAACCAGTACAGCACGAGCGCGCCGAAGGCGAACTCCGCCACCCAGAACAGCGCGATCATCCCGGTGAACAGCCCCTCGCCCATCATCGCTCCTCACCCCCGTCGGTCCGGGCGCCGCCGTCCGCGACGGCGGGGTCCTGGGCGATGGAGTCGAACTGGAAGTCGTCCGGCGAGGCCAGGCTGGCCAGCGCCGCCAGCCCCGTGGAGACGACGTGGCCGACGGCCATGATCTCCCAGAGCTTGATGCTCGCCAGCGCGGCCGGCACGCTCACCACGCCGTAGCTCCCCGCCAGCAGGACGGCGGTGACGACCTGCGAGACGAGCACGCCGGCAACGAACCCGTTCGAGGAGGTCTTGTGCCAGAACAGCGACAGCGCGAACGGGCCGACGATGGCCGAGGCGCCGATGCCGCCGATCAGCAGCAGCTGGACGAAACTGATGGAGCCGACCGCGAACACGGTGGCGCCGAAGATGACCGCCGCGAAGCCGATGGAGGCGACGCGGGCGATCAGGAGCTGCTGGTCGTCGCTGGCGTCGGTGTTGACGTGGCGGTAGTAGATGTCCCGCGAGGTGAGGCTGGCGATGGCCGTCAGGTAGGAGTCCACCGACGACCCCAGCACCATCAGCGCCACCAGCAGGAACACGACCGTCGCCCAGTCGGGCATCAGCCCCAGCGCCTCGACGGAGAGGTTGCCGGGCGCGACCTCCGGGAACGCCGCCAGGCCGACGAAGCCGATGACGCTGTACATCGCGATGGTGGTGAACACGCCGATGCCGCCGACGGTGAGAAAGCGGGACGTCTTGTCCCGGCGGACGGCGAACACGCGCTGCCAGGTCGCCAGCGAGACGACGCCCCAGACGCCCAGACCGAGCGCGTACGGCAGGAACAGCCCCTCGATGGCGTTCAGGTTCGCCATCGAGAGGAAGGCGGGGGCGTCGCCCCCGAGGTTCGCCACCATGTTCTCGTACACGCCCGATGGGCCACCGGCCTCGAACAGCAACAGCGGCACGAACGCCAGCGTGAGCACCAGCGCGCTGACGAACTGGACGAGGTCGGTGGTCATCGACCCCCACAGCCCGCCCAGCAGGATGTACAGCCCGATGACCCCCATCAGTACCGCCATCACCACGTTCGGGGAGATGCCGGTGAGCCCGCCGATGACGGCGCCGCCGACGAACAGCTGTATCACCCCGCCCAGCACCATCGTGTACAGGATGACGAAGATGACCGCGAGGTGCGCGCGCTTGTCGAACCGCTCGATGAAGTACTCGCTGTAGGTGAGCCCCTGGGGGAACAGCTCCCGCATCCGGAGCGCGAACGGGATGACGACGAAGGAGGACAGCACCGCCGGCGCGGCGTACATCCAGACGCCGGCCACCCCGGTGATGCCGACGTACTGTGGCACTCCGAGGATGTCCCCCGCCCACATCCAGGTGACGGCGAACGACGCGGTCGTCAGCCCCACCTGGGCCCGCCCCCCGGCGGTGATGAACTCCGAGGTGTTGTCGACCCCCTGGCGGCGGTAGACGAAGTAGCTCAGCGCGAGCATCAGGACCGCCCAGAACGCCAGCAGCCCGAACCCCCCTATCTGGTCAACCATCCCTCACCTCTCGACGGGCCGACCGGCGACGGCCCCCGGTGGTAATGTCTTGCCACATCACACGCTATGCTACGGTACGACCTTCTTATGCGTTGTGGTGGTCGGTACCCAACCGCTTTCCTCCCGGGGGGTCGAGAAGCGGGCGTGCACGCCGACCTGACCCACCGCGTTGAGAGCGGGATGCAGACCTACCCCGGCGACCCGACCGTCACCGTCCGGGAGCACGCCTCCCACGCCGCCGACGGCTACCGGGTCGCGGCGCTGGCGCTGGGGAGCCACTCCGGCACTCACGTCGACGCCCCCGCCCACACGGAGCCGGCGGGGCGCACCCTCGACAGCTACCCGCCCGAGCGGTTCGCCTTCGACGCCGTCCGGGTGGACTGCCGGGACCTCGACGCCCGCGCGGCCATCGGCCCGGAGCGGGTGCCCGGGGAGGGGGACCTCGTGGCGTTCTGGACAGGGTGGGACGACCACTGGGGGACCGAGCGCTACCTCGACCACCCCTACCTGTCCCCCGCGGCCGCCGAGCGCTGTGCGGCGCGCGGCCTCGCCGTCGGGACGGACACCCTCAACCCCGACCCGACGCCCACGGACCGCGCCACCGGGGACGAACCCGAGGGGTTCCAGGCCCACCACGCCCTGCTCGGGGCGGACTGTCTCGTGATCGAGAACCTCCGGAACCTCGGGGCCGCGGGCGACCGGTTCGAGCTACGGGCGTACCCGCTGGCGCTGGCCGGCAACGGGGCGCCGGTGCGGGCTGTCGCGGTCCGCTGAGCCGGCAGTGGTATGCCACCTCTCGCCCGCCCTCAGAACCGGTCCGCTCTCAGAACCGCTCGGGCAGGTACGTCTCCTGCTCGGGGAACAGCGCGTCCAGCGCCGCCAGCGTCCCGCTGTTCTCGACAGCGAGGTCCCCGACGGTCCGGGCGCGCCGGGGCGGGAGGTAGCCGACCAGTAGCTGCGAGAGGGTGCCGACACCGACGCTCGCGTCCGGCTCCTCGTCGGTCGGTTCGACCGCGGCGGTGCCGTCCTCGACGGCGAGGCGGAACGTCCGGTCGTTCCAGGGGGCGTGGTCGTCGGTCACCGCGAGCGCCAGCGTCGCGTCCTCTGTGGGGTAGCGGACCGCCTCCAGCGCCGCGGGTACGTCGGCGATGCGCACCATCTGGCCCGGCGCGGTCTCGACGCTCAGGGCGCTCCGGTCCTCGACGACGTCCAGGAGCCGGTCGTGACCCAGCCCCCGGAGGACGACCTCCTCGACCTGGGCGTCGTGGTCGGCGAGGAAGGCCAGCAGGTTCAGGTACGCCTCGCCGTCGACGTGAGCCGCCTCGTGGACGGTCAGCTCCCGGTCCTCGACCTCGTACAGCAGGTACCCGCGGGTCTCGCCGTCGCGCTCCCAGGCGTAGCAGTACAGCTCCGTCCCGGAGGTGTGGAAGGCGCGCTCGCGCCACCAGTCCTCGCTCCGGCGGGTGGCGAGACCGACGCCGTCCAGCCACTCGCGGTAGACGGGCCGCAGGTCCTCGAACCCCTCCGGGTGGACCCGCCGGAAGCGACCGCCCCTCCCCTCGCGGGCGGGGGCGAGCGCCGACGGCGAGACGGTCGCCTCCGTGTACCGGCAGCCGGTCGCCCAGCCGTAGCGGCCGTAGAACCGGGCGTCGAACGGGCGGAGCGCGCTCACCGGCCAGCCCCGGTCGTGGTACTCCGCCAGCGACGCCTCCAGCATCCGGCCGGCCAGCCCCTGCCGGCGGTGGGTCGGCGCCGTGGCGACGGCGGTCAGCCCCGCGAGCGGCAGCCACGCGCCCCGGAGGCGGGCGGTGAACTCGATGTGCGCGCAGGTGGCCACGAGCTCGCTGTCCTCGAACACCCCGCGGTACTCGCCGAACGACCAGTACCGCTCCTGGCGCCCCTCCCGGTCGGGCGGCAGGGGCGGCCCGCCCTCCGCACCGAACGCGTAGCTCGCGAGCACGTCGTGGGCCTCCCTCTCGTCCTCGGGGAGGGGGCGGTAGTCGGCCATGCGGGGTCGGCGTCCGCCCCGGGCATACGTCTTGAGGGTCCGTGGGACCGGGTGGCGCGGGGGCTACTCCCAGTGCTGGGCAGCCCGGCGCTGGAGCATCTCGCGGAACTGCTCGGTGGTCCGCTCCAGAAGCTCACCGGTCGAGCGGTCCACGATAACGCCGTACCGGCGGATGAGGTCAAGCTCCGACAGCTCCCCCTCGCGGTAGCGGGCGGCGACCGCCTCCGGGTCGGCCTCCAGCCAGTCGTGGCGGTTCTCGCGGATGTGCTCGCGGGCGGCCGCGGTCGCCCCGTGGTCGATCTCGTACTCGCAGCGCTCCGGGTCGACGGGGTCGACGACGACGCCGTAGTCCCGCTCTGCGCGTTCGACGGAGACGTACTCGTCGACGACGTCCTCGCGGACGGCCTCGGGGTCGCGCTCCAGCGGGTCGCCGAAGCCGCCGCCGCCGGAGGAGGGCCGGGTGAACCGGTCGCCGGGCTCGACCGGCCGGTTCGAGAAGACGGTGCCGAGCTGATTGAACCCCTCGCCCTCGTCGAGTTCGACGCCCTGTGGCACGCCCGGAAGTCCGCCGTCGATCCCCCAGGTGACCGAGCGCTCCCTGTCGGCGCAGTAGGAGATCACCGCGCCGTCGGTCGCGAGGAACGTCGCGCCCTTGCGGAGGCCACAGCCGCCGCGGTACTCCCCGGGGCCGCCGGAGTCGGTGACGATGGTGTGCTCGTCGGTCAGAAGCGGGGCGTCCCGCTCCTGGCCCTCGAGGGGCTGGACCGCGAGGCCGGCGCCGAACACCGGCGAGGTGGCGTTCGAGCCGTCCTTGCCGTCGCGGCCGCCCCAGCCGCCGGCCATCCAGTCGTACCACATGAACTCCCGGCCCTCGCCGCTCTGTCGGGCGTCCTTGCCGCCCGCGAGCAGGTACTCCAGGTTGAACGAGCAGGCCATCGCCCGCTCGGGCAGCACCTCCGACCACAGCTCGAAGACGGCGTTCATGATCTTCTCGTAGGCGCCGGCCACCGAGCCGGTCACCGCCACCGGCTCCGGGGCGTTGACGACGGTGCCCTCCGGGAGGTCGGCCGACAGCACCCGGTAGATGCCGGCGTTCAACGGGACGTCCGGGAAGAACGTCTTCGTGCCGGCGATCAGCCCGGACAGCGAGGTGCCGTAGGTGGCGTTGAGGAACGACCCCACGTACTCGTCGGACCCGGAGAGGTCGAAGTGGACCTCCTCGCCGTCGATGGTCATCTCCACGTCCACCGTCACCAGCCCCTCCTGCTTGTTCGGGTCCGAGTCGATGTAGTCGCGGGTGTGCCAGGTGCCGTCGGGCAGGTCGGCGATGCGCTCGCGCATAATCCGCTCGACGTAGTTCTGTGACTCGTCGAAGGCGGTCATCACGGTGTCCCGACCGTACTTCTCGACCAGCTCCAGCAGCCGCTGTTCGGCGATCTTCGTCGCCTGTGCCTGGGCGTGGAGGTCGCCCATCCGGTCCTCCGAGAGGCGCATGTTCGTCACCAGTAGCTGGGCGACGTCCTCGCGGAACTCCCCGCTATCCCACACCTTTAGCGGCGGGATGCGCAGCCCCTCGGCGAAGTACTCTTCGGCCTCGATGTTGAACGAGCCCGGCGCCGGCCCGCCGACGTCCGCCCAGTGGCCGTTGGACTGGGTGACGGCGATGAACTCGCCCTCGTGGAAGACGGGCCGCATGATGCGGACGTCGTTGATGTGGGTCGCTCCCCGGTACGGGTCGTTGATGATGTACACGTCGCCGGGGTTGATATCGCCCTCGAAGTACTCCAGCGTCTCCTTGCAGGTGGGCTGGAGCGTGCCGACGTGGACGGCGATGTCGTGGCTGCCCTGCATCACGATGTCGCCGTTGGCGTCGTTGAGGCAGTTCGAGAAGTCGCGGTTGTAGATGACGAACGAGTAGCACGTCCGCTGGATCTGTTCGGCCATCCGGTCGACGAGGTTGCTGAACGAGCTGCGCAGCACCTCGAAGGTGACGGGGTCGAGGTCGATGTCGGTTGCTGACATTGTTAGACGGTGATGACGATGTTCGCGAGGTCGTCCACCTCGGCCGTCGCGCCCGGCGGCACGACGACGGTCGCGTCCATCTGCTCGATGACGGCCGGCCCGTCGACGACGGCGCCGGCGCCCAGCGCGTCGCGGTCGTAGACGGCCGTGTCGACGAAGCCGCCCTCGTCGGTGAAGTACGCCGCCCGGCTGCCGACCCGGGCGGCCGCGGCGTCGCCGGCTCCCACCTCCGGGAAGGTGGGCTTCTCGACCACGCCGGCGCCGGTGACCCGCAGGCCCTGTATCTCGACGGCCTGCTCCCGGTCGGAGTAGTTGTGGATCCGCTCGTGCTCGGCGTGGAACCGCTCGCGCACCCCGGCCATCTCCTCAAGCGGGCGCGGGCAGGCGACGTCCAGCGACCGCCACTGGCCGGCGTACCGCATCCGGATTTCGCGGTCCATCCGCATCCGTTCCTCGTCGAGCCCCTCCTGTTCGAGTCGGTCGTGTACCTCCGCCTCCATGCCGACGAAGGCGTCCTCGATGTCGTC
>Ga0207797_1001417_pt1 | contig 17324 bp, 16 predicted proteins | sample PRCRCaboRojoPR_6_FD_187275 | JGI IMG/M metagenome (GOLD analysis project Ga0207797, IMG submission 187275) | Marine sediment microbial community from Cabo Rojo, Puerto Rico - PR CR 10% Liquid 1 (SPAdes) | ecosystem: Environmental > Aquatic > Marine > Coastal > Sediment | place: Cabo Rojo, Puerto...
CCTCGAAAGGGCCGATCGCGTCCAGGTTGTCGAAGCCGTCGAACAGGACGATGGCGATGTGCATAGTACTGATTTGGATGTCGGCGATAAAACGATTCTCGACGGAGCGAGTCGGTACTCATCGGAAAAGTATGCACGGAGAAACGGGCCGGGAGGGAGTTGAACCCCCGACCGACGGATTAAGAGTCCGTCGCTCTGCCTGACTGAGCTACCGGCCCTCGATTTCAACTAGCTGTTGCGGAATCAAATACGTTTCCAATACCGGACGAAGCGACTGGGATGAGCGATCATTCCGATGTCGTACCGGCGGGTCACTGCGAAAACCTATCAGCGACCGTGAACTACCCCGCCCTGCTCGCGCTGACGCGCTCGCTGAGGGCGGTGCTTCCTGCTTCCAAGACGCGCTGTGCAGGAACCGGGGTGGTTCCCGTAGGGAGCGCAGTCTCCACAGGCGTTGATTCGGAGTGTCCCACTCCTACATCGGTGAGGCCGCGAGAAAGGATGTTCCACGCCGCATTCTCGTCCCTGTCCGCCGTGAATCCACAGGCCGGACAGGAGTGTTTACGGACCCAGAGCGGCTTGTCCGTCGAGACGCCGCAGGATGCACATTCTTTGGTGGTCCCTTCCGGTTCAACCGCGATGAAGTGCGTCCCTTCACGCTCGCACTTGTATTCGAGCATCGAACGGAATGTTCGCCACGAAGCTGACACCGTATTGCGGCTATTCGACGGCGATTCGAGCATCTCCTTGATGTTCAAGTCTTCGACCGCCACGAGGTCGTACTCCCGAGCATAGTAGTTCGAGAGTTTGTGGAGGAAGTCACGGCGCTTGCGTTTTAGGGCGGTGTGGCACTCAGCCACCCGCCGGCGCTGTTTCTCCCAATTGGAAGAACCGTGTTCCTTCCGCGAGAGCTTCCGTTGCTCTCGCTCCAATCGCTCACATTCGTCCGTGAGGTCGAGCGATTCAACCGCCGTTCCATCGGTGTCATGGGCGTACTTCAGGATACCCACGTCGATACCGACGGCGTTTTCGGGATGCGCCGGTTTCGCGGGTGGTTCGCGGTCGATCTCCACGCCGAAGGTGGCGAACCACTCGCCGGTCGGATCCTTCTTGAGCGTGACTTGCTTCAGGGTAGTGTACTCGGGGATGAGGCGATGGAGCCGTATCGGGATGTCACCGAGTTTCGAGAGCGACAACACGGTCTGACCGCTCTTCTTGTCGAGCTTGAAGCCTGACTGGTTGTACGTGAAACTCCGGTACTCCCGTGGCGGCTTCCACTTGAGTTGGCCGACGCCGTAGCCGTTCTCCTTGAGTTTCGAGAGGCCGCGTAGGTTGTCGAACAGCCGTTCAACGACGGTCTGGAGTACCTTCGAGTACACGTCGTTCAACTCGTCCCACCATTCCTTGAGGTCGGGAAGTTCCGACCGGAGGGTGGTCATGGCGGGTGTCTCACCGTGTTCCTCTTGATACTCGTTGAGGCGGTAGAGCGCGTGATTGTACAGTTGCCGACAAATATCGCGATGACGGTCCAACGCCTCGCGGTGGGCATCGGACGGATCGAGCCGATACTTGTAGGCGTAGTACATCAGCTCTCCCGCTGGTCTTCGACGTACTGTTTCAACACATCCAGCGACACCTGCCCCGTCGAGATGAGGCAATACGAGCCGTTCCAGAACGAATCGCCACACAGTTCGGTCTTCAGTTCATCTTCGTACTCGTTGCGGACGCGACGGGCGGTCGCACCCTTCACAGTGTGGTCGCACCCTTCACAGTGTTGATGAACTTCACGAGGTCCGTGGTTGGCTTCGCCCGGAACAGGATGTGAACATGGTCGTCTTCGCCGTCGAGGTTGGTCAGTTCGACACCGTATTTGTCCGTGAACCCGTCGATGACCCCGTGGATGAATTGGACTCGCTCCTCGGTGAGCACGCCACGTCGATACTTCGTGGTGAGTATCAGGTGGTAGTGCAGGGAATACACCGAATGTGCCCCCCAGTCGAGGTCGTACACCATTGGGTTCATCCAATAATACGTCATCCCAACGAAAAATATTGCGACTACGTGGGCCTGTAGGCCGGAAACAGAATGTGAAAGACAAATAATGAGGGCGCTGTATCCCCACCCTACTGCGTTCCTTGTCCGCTGGCGCGGACTGCGGTACTCTTTGAGGGGGGTTAGCGCCTGTTAAACGCTAAACCCCACCAAAACCGATGGCCGGCATCGATTTTCGGGAGAAATGAAGAATGTTGGGGCTTAAGGTACTCCCCCGAAATAGCGATGGTCATGAGCGAGCGACGGGTGGCGGTTTCCACGATGTCGTCCTATGCCATTCTCGGCTGCGGGAGCGTCGGGCACGCCGTCGCGGACGAGCTGGTATCACAGGGGAAGGAGGTCCTCATCCTCGACCAGGACGAGAGCCGTGTCGAGGCGCTCCGGGATCAGGACCTCAATGCCCAAGCAGCGGATATTCGCGAACCGGAGGTCGTGGAACTCGTCAAGGACCAAGACGTCGTACTCATCCTCTCGTCGGACGTCGAGGCGAACAAACAGGCCCTCGAGCGCATTCGCGAGGAGGGTGGCGATCAGTTCATAGTGGTCAGGGCGTCCGATCCGGTCTCCGGCGAGCAGCTCACGGAACTGGGCGCGGACGTCGTAATCAACCCCTCCGAGGTCATTTCGGACTCCGCTCTTCGGGCCGTCGAGTCCGGCGAGCTTGAGCACAAGGCGGCCACACTGGCCGAAGTGATCGAGTCCACGGACGACGGGATAGCCATCGTCACCCACGACAACCCGTCTCCGGACTCCATCGCGAGCGCGGTCGCGCTCAAGGCGATCGCCGAGAGTTTCGACATCGAGGCGGACATCCTCTACTTCGGGGAGATCGGTCATCAAGAGAATCGGGCATTCGTCAACCTCCTCGGCGTCGAACTGACCCAGGCGCACGACATCTCGACGCTCGATGACTACCAAACGATCGCGTTGGTCGATCATACCGCGGCCGGTGGCGGCTTCGATCACGAGATCGACGTCTATATCGACCACTTCGAACCCGACGATGGGCTCGATGCCCGATTTTCCGATATCCGCCCGAACGTCTCGTCGACCTCGACTATTCTGACGAAGTACATCCAGGAATACGACCTCAAACCGACGGAGGAAGTGGCCACCGCCTTGCTCTACGGGATCCGGGCAGAGACGCTCGACTTCAAGCGCGAAACGACGCCCGCCGACCTCACGGCGGCCGCCTATCTCTATCCCTTTGCGAACCATGACACGCTCGAACAGGTCGAGTCGCCGTCGATGTCGCCAGAGACGCTTGACGTCCTCGCCGAGGCGATCCAGAACCGCGAGGTACAGGGCAGTCACCTGGTCTCGAACGCGGGCTTCGTACGCGACCGTGATGCCCTCGCCCAGGCGGCCCAGCACCTCCTCGATCTCGAGGGCATCACCACGACGGCCGTCTTCGGGATCGCCGATAACACGATCTTCCTCGCCGCCCGCTCGAAGGACATCCGGATGAACATCGGTTCGATTCTCGAGGACGCCTTCGAGGACAGCGGCGAAGTGATCGGCCACTCGACGCAGGCCAGCGTCGAGATTCCCCTCGGAATCTTCACGGGGGTCGAAACCAGCGACGAGAACCGCGAAACCCTGCTGCAGCTCGCCGAGGAAGCCGTCCGGACAAAATTCTTCGACGCGATCGGGATCGAGAGTTCGACGTCGAACGGGGGCTAAGCGACCGCTTCGGCCTCGGACTCGCCCATGCGTTCGACGATATCGTTGATCAGAATGACGTCCCCGACGGCCCGGACCCAGCGGTAGGGAACCAGGACCCCTCTGGCGCCGGCAATGTCCTCGAAGAGTTCGGGGTTCGTGTCGGTGAGCGCGAGCGCGGTCACGACCTCCTCATCCAAGTTGAGCTGGATGTCCTCGACTTCACCCACGAAGACGCCGTTGTTCGAATAGACCTCGCGACCGACGAGCGTTGTTATCTCCTGCGGCTCTCCCTCAGCGGCCATATCCGGGGCGATGGCGGCCCCGTACTTAATTGTTCGCAGCCGGCGTCACGTCGTCCAGGGATCGACGATCTCGACGGGGTGTCTGGCCTCCCGGTCGAGGAGCGAATCGAGCTGTTCCTGACAGGAGGTCCCGCTCGCGACGATCTGTCGGCTCGGGTCGTCAAACTGGTCGGCCAGGGTCTCGCCGACCGCCATCGAGAGGTCGTAATACTGGGACTTGTAGCCGAACGATCCCGCCATCCCACAGCACTCGACGTCGGAGGTCTGGACGTCGTAGCCGAGGCGGTCGAACACGGCTTCCGTGTAGACCTCGAGGCCGAGCGTCCGGAGCTGACAGTGGCTGTGATAGGCTAGCGGCCGACCTTGGCCGGGCACGAGGACCTCCGGGTCGCCTTCGTTCTCGAACAGCCCGTAGACATACTCCATGACCTCGTAACTGTCGTTGGCGATGGACTCGCGCTCACCCGGGAGTAGCCGGTCGTAATCCCGGCGGAACATCGCGAGGTCGGACGGTTCGATCACAACGATATCGTAGCCATCCTCGACGTAGTTCTCGAGGACGGAGGCCGTGTGCTCTGCGTTACGTCTGGCGGTCTCCAGCATGCCTTGGGAGAGGGGGGCCCGGCCACTCTCGCCCACATCGGGAATGACGACTTCGACGCCCAGGCCTTCGAGCACCCTGACGGCCGATTGGCCCCGCTCGACGAGGACGTGGTTTGAGTATACGTCGGGATAGAGGACCGCCCGCCGGTCGGGATCGGTCACCCGGGAGCCACGGTCCGCATACCACGACCGGAGGGTCTGTCGCCGAAACTGTGGAAGGTCTCTGCGGCGGTCGATCCCGAGGAACCGCTCCATCGCCCACTTGACCGGACCACTGCCGGCGAACCAGTTCGACAGCGGGGCCGTCGCGCTACTCAGCGTGGCGAGCGTGTCCACGTTCCCGAAGACCCGTTTCTGAAGGTCGACGCCGCCCGGGTCGTCGTCCGGCGTCAGGCCCTCGACCAGGAAATCGAAGGCCTGGTCGTCATCCTGGTTGATGCGGTCCCGGACGACCGTGTTGATCCAGGGAATGTCGATCTTGACCGGACACGCGTTCACACACCGCGAGCACCCGGTACAGAGGTCGTTGAACTCGGCGGCCGAATCCAACCCATAGATCCCCGCCTCCCACCCGGTCGCGATCCCGCCCGTATAGGTTTCGCCGCCGAAGGCGTGGCCGCCCACGTTCTGGAAGTTGGCACAGGAGTTCGCACACGCCCCACATCGGATGCAGTAGAGCGTCTCGCGGAGGTCGGCATCGTCCCGCATGTCGAGCCGGCCATTGTCGATGAGCACGAGGTGGAACTCGCGGTCGTCCTGGCCGCCCTCGATCGGATGGTCAGGTCGTTCGAACTCGATGGTCGGCGAGTCGGTCGGCGGGGACAGGAGCGTGACGTACTGGGCGATGCTCTGCCCGGTCCCCGTCCGGGCGATCAGTTCGATGAACGGCCCGAGCTCGGTGACCGACGGAAGGAGTTTCTCCACCCCCGTGACGGCGATGTGCGTATCGGGTGTGACGGCCGATTTTCGGGCGTTGCCCTCGTTCGTCACAATGACGATCGTCCCCGAGTCGGCGAGGACGAAGTTGGCGCCGGTCATCCCCACGTCGGCCTCCCTGATCCGCTCGCCGAGGTAGTCCCGGGCGAACCGCGTGAGCTGTTCCGACGTCTCGAATGGCTCGTCCGGATCGAACACTTCGTTGAACAGCCGGGCGATGTCGTCCTTCGACTTGTGAATGGCGGGCCCGATCAGGTGTGACGGGGCCTCGTCGGCCAACTGAATGACGAACTCACCGAGGTCGGTCTCGTAGACGTCGACACCGATCGACTCGAGGTGATCGTTGACCTCGACCTCCTCGGTCGTCATGGATTTGGATTTGACCAGCACATCCGCGTCCTCGTCGCGACAGACCTCCTCGATGTATCGGTTCGCCTGTTCGGCGTCGGCAGCGATGTGCACGTGGCCGCCGTTGGCCTCGACGGCTTCAGTGACCTGGTCGATCAGGTCCGGGAGCTGTTCGATCGCCTCTTCCTTGATCGACCGGGCCTCGTCGCGCAGGCCTTCGAACCGGTCGAACCGCTCGATCGCATCGTACCGGCGGTCGTTGAAATGGGTGGCGTTCGCCCGGACGGCGTCGCCCTCGGTCTCGAGGAGATGACGAATCTTCTCAGCGGTGTGTCGTCGCGAACTCATAGATCCTCGATGAGGATGACGTGCACTTCGCCCGGGCCGTGGACGCCCGTGACCAACTCACCCATGTCGGCGGTCGCGCTCGCACCGGTGGCGAAGATGACGTTATCCCGCCCCGCAGCGAACTCGCCGCCGAGCCATTCGATCGCCTCCGGGACGCCCGCCACGAGGTCGGAGCGCCGGAGCACAGCTACGTGGCGTTTCGGATAGAGGCTCACCGGTTCGTCACCACTGGGCCGGGACTGGATCATCACCGTCCCGTACTCGGCGATGCCGAGGCCTGCGGCTGTGACGCCCGTCACGGCCTCGGTCAGCTGTGTCGGCGTCGGTTGCACCACGACGTCGGTACCTTCGAGCGAGACGAGCTCGAACGGGAGCATCGCCCCGACGGCCGGCGATACGATCGCCTCGTCGACCGCTGCCTCGAACCCCTCGGAGGCGGTTCGTGACCAGGTCACGTCCAAGCCATCGAGGGCCGCCCCGAAATCCGCAACCAGCGCCTCCGTCATGGCCGTGGCTACCGAAGGGCCGGCTTTAATTGTTGTGTCAGCCCGCATTCTCGCCGGCTGGGAATCGACGGTACGATCAAGCTCAATTCGGCCGTATTATCGAACGGGGAGACACATGGCAGTCACAGCACCCACGGAAATGGAACTGACAGGCGAATCGATGTATGACCGGCTGCAGGATATGGTCGCCGAATACGGTGAAGTGATGATCCGGTTCGACTCCGGGCTGGAAGCCGAATTGCATGCCTTCAATACCGAATTCACCGGCGAACCGATCATCAAGGTGAAAACCGAGGGCGAGGTCCACTGGTTCGATGCCGAGAAGGTCGAGAGCTGCTGGATCCATTACGACTTCATCGAAGGGTGATTTTCTCCGGTCCCGGTCGATTTATTGGGGCGGTGTCCGCGACCTCAATGTATGGCGGCTGAGGACCCCGCGAACGATCCGCGGGCGAATTACGACTACGGAGACGGGGTGGTCGATCGGCCCGCACTCGTCGAGGATCTCGACCGACTGATCGAGGGCGAGGTCCGGTTCGACCGGTATTCCCGCCAGCTCTACGCGACGGACGCAAGCGCCTACGAACAGACGCCGATCGGCGTGGTCTTCCCGCGGACGGCGGACGACGTGGCCGCCGTGATGGCCTACTGTCACCAGCGGTCGATTCCCGTGCTGCCTCGCGGTGGCGGGACGTCGCTCGCCGGGCAAGCGGTCAACGAGGCGGTCGTCCTGGATATCTCACGGGAGATGGATGCAGTGGTGGAGATCGACCCGGAGGGCCGGTCCGCCACCGCCGAGGTCGGGGTGGTCCTCGGCGATCTGAACGCCGAACTAGCACCCTATGGGCTGAAGTTCGCCCCTGATCCGGCATGGGCCGACAAGAGCGTGCTCGGGGGTGCCATCGGGAACAACTCGACGGGAGCGCATTCGCTGGTTTATGAAAAGACTGACGCGTATCTGGAATCGCTGGAAGTCGTGTTATCCGACGGGACAGTCACGACCTTCGGCGAGGTTTCGATGACCGAACTCCGGGCCCGGGCCGGCGGTGAGGACCTTGAGTCACGGATCTATTCGGAACTGGTCCGGATCATCGACGAGGAGGCCGACGAAATCAACGACCGCTATCCGGACCTCACACGGAACGTCTCCGGCTACGACCTCGACGTGCTGGTCGAACAGGCCGAGCGGGACGAGCTCAACCTCGCCGCCATCATGGCGGGGAGCGAAGGCACGTTCGGGATCGTGACCGAGGCAACGATCGGCCTGGAACCGGTCCCGGCGACGAAATCGATGGCACTGCTGACCTATGACGACCTCCTCGATGCCATGGAAGACGTCGCCCCGATCCTGGCACACGGCCCTTCGGCCATCGAGGTGATGGACGACGTCCTGCTGGACCTGGCCCGGGAGACGGAGGAGTTCGCCGACGTGGTCGGCATGCTCCCCGAGGGGACGAATTCAGTGCTGTTGGTCGAGTTCTATGCCGATTCGGATGCGGCCGGCGAGCAGCAGGTGGCCAACCTGCTGGCCGACCGGGTTGGCGACGTTGAGAGCAAAATCACCCCGATGGAGAGTGCGGGCGAGACGACGGCAACGGCCCGGCGAGCCGTGGACGCGATGGAGGCCCATACCGCCGAGGAACGGGCCCAGTTCTGGAAGATGCGGAAATCAGGGCTACCCATCCTGCTCTCGCGAACGACCGACGAGAAGCACATCGCCTTCATCGAGGACACCGCAATCCCCGCCGAGGAGCTCCCCGCCTACGTGGCCGATTTTCAAGCCATCCTCGACGACCACGACACTCACGCCTCGTTTTACGCCCATGCCGGCCCGGGCGTGCTGCACATCCGGCCGCTCGTGAACACGAAGACCATCGACGGCGTCGATGCGATGGTCGATATTGCGGATGCCGTCACCGACCTCGTCGTCAAGTACGAGGGATCGGTGTCGGGGGAACACGGCGACGGGCGGGCCCGAACCGTGTGGAACCGGAAGCTCTACGGGCAGTCCCTCTGGGAGACCTTCCGCGAGCTGAAGGCGGCGTTCGACCCGAACTGGCTTCTCAACCCCGGGCAGGTCTGTGGGTACGCGAGCGACGAACCCCTCCCCGAGGGTGTCCCGGAACGGGCACGTGCTGTCTCCATGTACGACAACCTCCGGTTCGACCCGGACTACGACTTCGATGAGGGGTTCGAACCAAGCCTGAAATGGCCGAACGAGAACGGCTTCCAGGGGATGGCCGAGCTCTGCCACGGCTGTGGTGGGTGTCGCGGGCCCCAACACACGACCGGCGGGGTCATGTGCCCGACCTACCGGGCAAGCCAGGAGGAGATCACCGCGACGCGGGGGCGGGCAAACCTCCTGCGACAGGCGATGAGCGGCGATCTCCCCGACGAGCAGTTCGCAGTGGAGTTCATGCACGAAGTGATGGACCTGTGTATCGGCTGCAAGGGGTGTGCCCGGGACTGCCCGAGCGAGGTCGATATGGCCAAGCTCAAGGCCGAAATCGCCCACCAGCATCACCAACGGAACGGGGCGAGTTTCCGGGATCGATTGTTCGCCAACATCGATCGGCTCGCCCGCCTCGGAAGCACAATGGCCCCCGTCTCCAACTGGCTTGCAACCATTCCCGGGTCCGGATGGCTGCTCGAGAAGACGGTCGGGATCGCCCGCGAACGGTCCCTGCCACAGTTTCAGCGCGAGTCTTTCATAGAGTGGATGGTGAGTCGACGCCCGGCGGTTCGGATGGAGGACGCCGATCGACGCGTCCTGCTCGTTCCCGACACGATGAGCACCTACAGCCGGCCGGACATCGGGCGAGCCGCTGTGAACGTCCTCGAGGCGGCGAACTGCCACGTCACCCACCCGGACGGCATAACGGACGTTGGACGGCCGGCACTGTCAAAGGGATTTCTCGACGAGGCCAGGACCACCGCCCGAGCGGTCGTGGACGCGCTGGCGCCACGCGCACAGGACGGGTGGGACATCGTCGTCCTGGAACCCTCTGATGCCGTGATGATCCAGTCCGACTATGCAGACCTCCTGACCGATGGCGCCGTCGATACGGTCCGAGCCAGCACTTACGGGCTCTGTGAGTACCTCGACCGGACGGAGCGACTGGACGCGATCGAGTTCGAGCCACGAGCCGAACACCTGACCTACCACGGGCACTGCCATCAGAAGGCCACCAAGAAGGACGATCACGCCGCAGTGGTCCTCGAGGCGGCGGGCTACACGGTCGATCGGCTGGATTCCGGATGCTGCGGGATGGCGGGCTCCTTCGGCTACGAGGCCGAGCATTACTCGATGAGCCAGGCCATCGGCCGGATCCTCTTCGACCAGGTCGAGGCGTCACCCGGCGATGCGGTCGTCGCTCCTGGAGCGTCCTGTCGGGCGCAACTCTCGAGTCGACGGCGAGCCGCCGAAGAACCACCCCATCCGATCGAAAAAGTGGCCGAGGCATTGGCGCCCTGACCGCTCACGGTTTTCTCGCTTGGCCGCCAACGATCACCATGGCGCATGGACTGTCACGCCGGAGTCTTCTGGCCCTCGGAGGTGCGATCTCCCTGCCCGGGGTCGGATGCCTGGGTGCCCAGCCAACCGGACTGGTCACCGTGGAAGAAACATTCGAACAGGGACTCGGTGACTGGGAACGGGCCGCGGACATCCCAGATCACCCGGATACGGGGATGCCCGTCGAGTGGTCGATCGAGCCATCCACCGAACGAGCTAGATCCGGCGACAGGAGCGTTCGATTCGTCCTCGACGGCAGTCAGGACGACGGGACCATCTGGCTCGTCCGACCGGTCACCGTCAACGCCGGAACCGCCTATGCGGGCGAACTCACCGCGAGGGCGTGGAGCGCCTCGGAGAGCTTCAACACCCTCGCCCACCTCGTGTGCCTAACGGCGACCGCCCGGCCGGCCGCCGAGAACGACTTCCCGCCATCGGGCGAGACGTGGGCAGGTGACGGTCGGTCGATGGCCGGCCTCCGCCAGCCGCTGAACCGACGCGAAGGGTGGGACGAGTATTCGGTCACCTGGTCAACGCCACCACTGGATACCGATCGGCTTTGGCTCGCTGTCGGCATCACCGTCGTCTGGGAGACGACGGTCCGCTATTTTTTGGACGACGTCGACCTCCGGCTGCGGCCGGTTTGATCAGATGGGGGCGATGACCTCGGATCCGGCAAACGCATCGTGATGGCGCTCGATCTCGAGCAGTCGATTGTATTTAGCCAGCCGTTCGGAGCGGGCGAGTGAGCCGACCTTGATCTGGCCGGCATCGAGAGCGACGGCGAGGTCGGCGATGGTCGAATCGCATGTCTCCCCGGATCGGGCCGAAATCACCGGCGACCACCCTGCCGCCATCGACCGGTCGACAACGTCGATAGCCCGGGTCAGGGTCCCTGTCTGATTCGGTTTGACGAGCACCGCATTTGCGACCTCCCCATCGATCGCGCGATCGAGCCGGGCGGCGGTCGTCGCGATGAGATCGTCGCCGAGCAGCTGAATCCCCAGGCCCCGGTCAGCGAGGGCCACCCAGCCGTCCCAGTCGTCCTCGGCGAGCGGGTCCTCGATCGAGACAACCGGATAGTCACGCACCCAAGACTCGATCCGGTCGATGAGCGCATCCGAGCGTAGGTCGGGATGATTGGCGAGATGGTAGCGATCACCGTCGTAGAACTGCGTGGCGGCGAGGTCGAGCGCGATGGCCACCTCCACACCGGGTGAATACCCGGCATCGTCGATCGCGTCGACGAGGAGTTCGAGGCCCGCCGACGGGCTGTCGAGGGGCGGCGCGTATCCACCCTCATCCGCTACCAGGGGACGGTTATCGGCCGCTTCGATCCGGTCCTTGACGGCCATTCGGACGGCGTGGACCATCTCCAGGCCGTGTGAATACGTGTCGGCCCCCATCGGGATGACCAGCAAGTCCTGGACCTCCAGGCCGCCTTCGGCGTGTCGGCCACCGCTGAGGATATTGATCATGGGAAGCGGGAGCCGGCCCGGCGATTCGGGTGCCAAGTGCTCGTAAAGCGGGACGCCACGTGCATTCGCCGCGGCATGGGCGACGGCGCCAGAGACCCCGAGCACGGCGTTCGCGCCCAGCCGGGTGAGGTCAGCCGTTCCGTCCGCGTCCACGAGCGCCGCATCGATTCCGCGTTGGTCCGTCGGGTCACGCCCCTGGACGACCGGGGCGAGGTCGGCTCGGATCGCATCAATCGCCCCCAGAACACCAAGCCCTCGATACCGGGCATCGCCGTCACGACGCTCGAGTGCCTCGAACGTCCCAGTGCTCGCGCCCGCTGGAACGGTGAATCGGCCGCTCGTCTCCCCTGTGCTGACCTCGACACGGACCGTCGGATTCCCCCGGGAGTCCAAGACCTCCCAGGCGTCGACGGCGGTGATCCTCACGTCGGGGTCTCCTCCTTAGTGATCGCTATGAAGCCGTCGAAGGTTGAGACCGGCTTCCTGATCGAGCGCTTCGCGATCCGCCGGAGTGTCTCGGCGACCGGCCCATCGTCGACGTATTCGACGGGCGACTTTCCGTCGACACGGGCCAACATCAGGATGCCGAGTTCTGCAATGACGTCCGACTCGAGCGTCCATGGAACCGTTTCCCGATAGGCGGTCCAGAAGCGATCAGCCGCGTCGAGATACGCCGCTTGAGAGTCGGCGTTGTACACGGATTTGATGAACAGGTGATTCGACATGAATGCCACGTCGAAAGCCGGATCCCCCCAGTGGGCCACCTCGAAATCGATGATCCACGGGACGTCGCCGAGGAGTACGTTCTTCGGGCTGTAATCGCCATGGACGAGGGTCCGGTCGACGCCCATGATCCGGTCGACCTCTGCCATGATCTGCTCGGCGACGTCCGGATGACGATCGGCCGTCGTTCGGTGATACGGATCGATCCTGAGCTGCTCGAACGGGCGTTTACTCGCGAACCGTTCCTGGACGGCGGGGTCGTCCGTCGCCGCCGTGTGGACCGCTCCGAGGACGCGACCGACCGTCTCGGCCACCGATTGATCCACCTCGCCGCTGAGGAGATCCGCTTTCCAACTTCCTGCGCCGACGGGTGCACATTCGATCACGATCAGGTGGGCGACGTCATCCTCGTAGTATACCGTTGGGACCCTGGCAGGCAGCTTCTCGGTGGCGATGACCCTTGCGTATGTCCGGGCCGCGGCCGCCTCGTTGTGAATTCGATCGATATCCGCCGGCCAGTCGTCCTCGACCGCGAGGTTCGGTAGTGGCTGTTTGAGGACAAGGCAGTCGTCGGCCCAGGTGATTCGAAAGACGTGATTGGAGACGCCACCACCCAACGGGTCGGCGTCCGGCTGGACGTCCTGTGGGATGATTCCATGGTTCCGCAGGTAATCGACTGCCACCGTCGGCGTGAGATCAGCGGGGACCGGCGGCTCCATGTTGCCGCGAAATGGGCCTGCCGCCGACTTCTGAATTGTCATTTTCCGACCGGGCCACCGGCCAAGCGGTTTTTCCCGACGCGGCGACAATTGACCCCCAATGACCAGGGATCGCGACGACGAACTCGCCGAGCGCGTCCGCGAGTTGGAGGACACGCTCGAGGCGCTCCGGGCTGAGCTCGAAACCCGTGACCGACGGCTCATGCGTCGGGATCCACCCACGATCCGCGACGTCCTCCGGTTCGCCGACGAGTTCGCTATCCCGACGGCGATCGCCGTCCTGGAGGCCAACCGGCGGATGCTCGAGCTCGTCCAAGGCGCGATCCGGGTGACGGACCGGGGGCGCCAGGTCGGGGAGGGTTCGACGTCGATCGGCCGGGAGACGGTCGATCGCCTCGATCGGGCGCTGACCGAGCTGCAGGCCGCGCTTCAGGATTCCACCTTGCCCCAAAACGACGAGGCCCGACAGCTGCTGGACGAGGCGCGTTCGCTCCGTGACGAGATCGATACCCGAATGCTGGAGTCCGGCGAATCGGAAGCGGAAGGTTCCGCCGTCGAAATCGACATCGACGGCGAGATCGAGTCGATCAAGGACGAGCTCGACGAGGAAGACGATTCAGAATAGGCCGAGGCGGCCGGAGAGTTTCCAGGCGTCCGTGGTCGACGAGTGCGCACGGCGACCGGTCGCCGAGAGCCGGCCGGACCATCGCCACGCGTCGAAGACATCGTCCGGTTCAACCATCCCGTCATCGTCCACCTCCGTCGCGAGGGCGGCCGAAACCGAGGCCGCGATAGCCGCTACTTCGGTCGGCGTTGCAGACTCTGGAATGCCGACGCGATACTCGATCCCATCCGGGCCTGCGACCGTGATCGAACCGGCATCATCCAACTCGACACCTGGGCGTTCCGTTTGCCGTTCGATGAGTGTCGCAGCCATGATCAGAGGGGAATGTTTCCGTGTTTCTTCGGCGGCGTTTCCCGCCGCTTGCCCGCGTAGAACTCGAGATCACGGATCAGCCGCCGCCGCGTCTCGGAGGGCTCGATCACGTCATCGACGTAGCCGCGTTTGGCGGCCTGGTAGGGGTTGGCGAACTCCTCGCGGTAGTTGTCGATGAGCTCCTGCCGTTTGACCTCGGGATCGGCCGCGTTGGCGATCTCCTGGCGGTTCAGGACGCTCACGGCACCCCGCGGGCCCATGACGGCAAACTCGGCCTGTGGCCACGCGTAGTTGGCGTCGGCCCCAAGCCCCTTCGAGGCCATCACGATGTAGGCCCCGCCGTACGCTTTTCGCAGCGTGACGGTCAGGAGAGGGACGGTCGCCTCGGCATAGGCGTGGATGAGCTTAGCGCCATGGCGGATGATCCCGTCGTGTTCCTGGTCGGTCCCGGGCATGAACCCGGGCACGTCAACGAAGGTGACGATAGGGAGGTTGAAGGCGTCACAGAACCGGACGAACCGGGCGCCTTTCTCGGCGGCGTCGATATCGAGGGTCCCGGCGTTGGCCCGGGGCTGGTTGGCGACGACACCGACCGACCGGCCGTCGAGCCGGGCGAAGCCGGTCACGAGGTTGGGCGCGAACCGTTCGTGGACCTCGAAGAAGGAGTCGAGGTCGACCACGCGGTCGATAACGGCCTTCACATCGTAGGGTTTCTTGGGGTTCGTCGGGACGATGGTGCCGAGTTCGTGGTCGAGGCGATCCGGATCGTCAGCGGGGTCGATCCGGGGCGGATCCGACATGTTGTTGGACGGTAGATAGGAGAGGAGGGTCCGGATGGCATCGAGGGCCGCCTCCTCCGAGCGGTAGGCGTTGTGGGCGACGCCGCTCTTGGTTGTGTGGGCCGCAGCACCGCCGAGCGCCTCTTTCGAGACCTGCTCACCGGTGACCGTCTCGATCACGTCGGGGCCGGTGATGAACATGTTCGAATTCCCCTCCACCATGAACGTGAAATCGGTGAGGGCGGGCGAGTAGACCGACCCACCCGCACAGGGGCCGAGGATGGCCGAGATCTGTGGGACGACGCCCGAGGCGTCGGTGTTGCGTCTGAATATTCGGGCGAAGCCATCGAGGGCGTCGATGCCTTCCTGGATTCGGGCGCCCCCCGAGTCATTGAGGCCGATCACGGGAATGCCGTTGTCGACGGCCTTGTCGAGGAGTTTGTTCACCTTGTTGGCGACCGCTTCCCCCACGGACCCGCCTAGGACAGTGAAGTCGTGGGCGAACACGAGTACCTGGCGCCCGTCGATCTCGCCGTAACCCGCGACGACGGCGTCGCCGGGGTATCGGCGTTCGCCGAGGCCAAAGTTGTCGGACCGGTGTTCGACGAAGGTGTCGAATTCGACGAAGCTGCCCTCATCGAGGAGGAAGTCGATGCGTTCTCGAGCGGTCATTTTGCCGCGCTCGTGCTGGGCGCGGACCTTGTCCTCGCCACCGCCGGCCCGGGCCGCGGCTTTTCGGTCCCGCAGCTCCTTTAGGTGGGTCTCTAAATCGGCATATTGCTGGTCATGAGTCATGTCTATCGGCGTTCTCCTAATACAATAATGCACTCTCGAAAAGAGCATAAATGTTGTGTATCATGGTAATAATCCTATCGATTGAATATAATGTCATATTAATATCCGTCCCATGATGGCTCCCGCTCGTCCGATGCCGAACCCGCAGAACTCCGGACGTCCTAGAGGTCCATCGCGCCGTTGACGTCGAGGACCTCCCCGCTGATGTACGACGCCTCCTCGCTCGCGAGGAAGCGGACGACACAAGCGATCTCCTCGACGGACGCGAACCGCTTCAACGGGATCTGCTCTTTGAGCCGGTCCAGTATGTCGTCGCGGACCCCCTCAACCATGTCCGTCTCCGTATAGCCCGGGGCCACGCAGTTGGCCGTCGCGCCGTGTGGCGCCAGCTCCAGGGCGAGCGACCGGGTCAATCCGAAAAGCCCGCTCTTGGCAGCGGCGTAGTTGGCCTGCCCGTAGTTGCCCTGCTTGCCGATCACGCTCGAAATGTTGACCAGCCGGCCTTCCTCGGCGTGCTTGATGTCCGGAAAGAAGGTCTGGGTGCAGTTGAACGTCCCCCCGAGGGTGACGTCGATGACCCGATCCCACTCCTCCCGGGTCATGGTCTCGAACTTCGTGTCCTGGGTGATCCCCGCGTTGTTGACGAGAACGGCCGGCCGGCCGAAGGCCTCATGCGTCTCGTCCCGCATGCGATCCACCTGCTCCCGATCGGTGACGTCGGCCTGACACGCGATGGCCGACCCGCCCAAGTCCTCGATAACGTCGACGACGCGGTTTGCGGCCTCGCTAGAGTAGTGGTAATTGACGACGACGTTCGCGCCCTCCGCGCCGAGCTGTTCGGCGATGCCACGGCCGATACCCCGTGAGGCGCCAGTGATGACGCAGGTACGATCTGAGAGTGTCATAGACATGCCCCGCGCGGACCCAAATCCGCCCGTATCCACGAGAGGGCGTCAATCCCTAAAAAAGGACTACAAACTCGGCAGCTAATCGGCCAGGTCGATCGCGTGTTCGATCCACTCGGTGACCCTTGTCGCCGGGACGTCGATCTCGGCTGCCAGTGTCTCGGCATCGGCTGCCGCGAGCGCGCCGATCGTCTCGATCCCGGCATTCCGGAGCCGCTCGGCGTAGGCCGGGCCGATTCCCTCGATGAGCTGAAGGTCCTCCATCGGCGTCACATCGGAGCGCTGCTCGAACCATTCGCATACTCGTGGCCAGAGGTCCTTGTGTGACCGCGAGGAAACCGACAGGCCGATGTGACCGGTCTGTTCCTCGAAGACGGTCGTGTCGTCGCTCCCGATGACCTCGTTGAACGGCTTCGACGCGTCGGACGGGACAAGGTGATCGTATTCGGCGACGACCTGGAGGACGGGCATGTCGATATTGGCGATATCGACGCGTTGATCGCCGAGGTATAGCTCGTTGTGGTAGAGTTTGTTGTCCTGGTAGATGTCCTCGAGGAACTGCTGGTAGGTGGCACCAGCCATGTCGATCCCGTCGGAGAGCCATTGCTCCATCCGGGCGAAGTTCTCGACGAAGTCCTCGTTCTCGAGGTTGTCGTACAGGCGGGCGTATTTCGTGATGGTGTTCTCCACCGGGTCCATCAGCGCGAACCCGAC
>Ga0207797_1001418_pt1 | contig 17310 bp, 15 predicted proteins | sample PRCRCaboRojoPR_6_FD_187275 | JGI IMG/M metagenome (GOLD analysis project Ga0207797, IMG submission 187275) | Marine sediment microbial community from Cabo Rojo, Puerto Rico - PR CR 10% Liquid 1 (SPAdes) | ecosystem: Environmental > Aquatic > Marine > Coastal > Sediment | place: Cabo Rojo, Puerto...
ATCTCGACCTGCCGGTCCGGCGGCGGGCCGTACTTCGGGGGCAAGCTGCCTTCACACTTCTGTCGGTCCACACCGTGTTTGCGATCGTCATCGTCGGGCCGGTGTGGGTGGCCGAGGTGGGGCCGGTCCTCTCCATGGTCGAGGCTGGGGTCTGGCTGGTCGTCGCCCTGCTCCTGGTTGGGGTGGTACCCGCCTTTGGAATGCAACTGCTGAACGTCCTGCTCGGGCGGCATCCGAAATGGTTTCTGAGTGTACTACTGGTCGCGGCCGGGGGCTTCGGCGTGAACGCCATTCTGGAGGCCTCCCTGCTGCAAAGCGCCTCCCGACTCGTATTCGGCACGCCATTCGTCGGGCTGGCCCTGTCGATGCTCGCGGCGGTCGGAACGTACGCCGCCCTGCTCCGCGTGATGGAGGCCCAGATTGAGGTCGACCGACGGGCGTCCTCGCGGACTGCGGGGGCGTCGAGTTGGGGAATGGGCATCTACCGGTGGATCGAAACGACACTGCCAACCGGCCGGCTCGTGGCGTTGGAGTTGCGGCAGGTCGTGCGGACGCGGCGGATGCGAGGCCTTGCCCTCATGGGAATCGCAATCGTTCTCGGCTTTTTCGGATTGTTTGTCGCCGAGCTTGTTCTGGAGGAAACCGCCGAACCAAGTAGCAGCGGCGTACTCAACATTGCGTTCTGGGGGCTCGGGGGCACGTTGCTTGGAGTCAGCGTCCAGGCGTTTGCGGTGTCCGCCGATCACATGGAAGGGATGCTCGCCCGTCCACACCGGCTGGCGTCCATCGTGATGGCAAAGATGGGGCTCCTCTGGGCTGGTCTGGTCCCCGGAACCCTTCTCCTCCTCGCGCTGCTCCCCTGGCTGCCGCTCCGGGTTGGGGCCCTATTTGGGGGTTGTGCTGTGTACTGGTGGGGCGTTATTGTGCCGTGGATGGTGTACCTGGGACCACAGATGCGCACGCCCGTAGACCTGTCGGCCTCGGCCTTCTCGTTCAACGGATCCCTGGGGAATCTCACGGGCCTCGCGCTCGTCCCGATCATTCTGGTTGTTATTGTGGGAAGTGTGGTTGCGGCGACCGCCAGCGCCTGGTGGATCGTCGCGGTTCTCACGGGGGGAGCAGGCCTGCTCGGCCTGGGCGGGCTCATCTGGACCCTGCGGCCGTTCGTCCGCCAGCTTGACCGCCACCGTCACGAGATGATAGAGGGCTTTCGGGAAAACGAATCTATCTGAGCCGCTCTTCTGCACGCATCCGAGCACGATCATGACGCTTCTCGACGCCCTCCGTCACCAGTGGCACCGACGGACCCGTTCGCCGACCTTCGGCCGCAGCCTGATCGGGGGCCTGTTCCTCCTGCTAGGGGCCGCGTATTTTGGAGTCCTCTTCGTGGCGGCCGGCTGGTTTTATCCGCAGGTTGTGGCGGAGGTGGCGCCGACCCGAGAGCCGCTTGATCTGCTCAATGAACACCTGCTGAGCGGGGCGGCCGGGCTCGTCGCCGCTCGATTCTTCTTGCAGCGGTTCGACGCTGGGGCGTGGCGCGCTCTGCTGTTTCCGCTGGATGGTATGCTGGTCTGGTTCATATTTGGAGTCGTTTTGGGGGTTGGGACCGGCGGTCTCCTCACGGGAAAGCCCGTCTGGGGACTCAAGAGATGGCTCTCCCGGTCTCCTCTTGTGCAACAATGATCACCTCTGTCAGGATGCACCACGGGTTCTAACCAGACCTTGAACCAGATCTACCGAAACCATGGCTACTGGTACAGAGCTGGCCGAGGGCCGCCTCGGCAGAATCTGGCACGCTATCTCCGTCGCGGGCGAGGAGATGCACGTTTTGTCGCTTATCACCTTCACGATGACCTTTCTTGTGCTCTACGCCGGAATGGCGGATCCGATCGGGATCGCTGCCCTGGTGCTAGAGGCTGGACTCCTTGCCCGAATCAACGTCCTCCACGGGCAGCCGGACGGGTAACCTGCCCGTGCAATCGGACAGCTCTTCCAACCCGAACAGCTTCTGGCTAAAGCAGCCTCTACCCCAAGCAGCATGACCGATACGGGGCAAACCACCAACACGGAGCAAACAAACGCCTGTTGAGCTAAGACTTCCTCCACGAGCCGGGCTGGCGCGCCGCAACGACCAGGCGCAGGGACTTCCGAGTGTACCTACAGGTACGGCCGCTTCTATCGAAGCCTGGCCTTCGCGCTGCTCGCGTCCGCTGTCCTCCTGACGGTCTTTGCTCTTTGGAAGGCTCTTTCGGGAACGCCGACGTTGGAGTGGACCCCGTTTCTGTTTTTCCTCGTGCTGATCGTGGTGAATGGGTTCCAGTCGGCGGGGCGACTCCTCTCCACATTGCGGCTGACCGAGGATCAGCTTCGACAGGAGCGGCCCCTCCGTGCCGATAAGGACGCTTCTCTCAGTGAGATCCGCCGTCTGTTTGTCGGGGGACGCTCGGTAGAGGTTTACACCTCCCGTGGATCCAAGCCGGACCTTGAGTTTGAACGGAAGCTCCAGGGGGGCGATGAGCTAATCGAGAAGCTGGCGCGGCGGCTCCCTCCTGGTGCCGAGATTGAGCATCCGTCCGGCGAGGTGGTCGGGCGCCTCGCCGGTCGGCCCTTCGTCGTTTTGTCATCCTGCGCCGGTGACGTGGGGAGCGGTGAGCAGTGCAGTGGGCGAACCTGTGGAGCGACGGGCCGTTCTACAAAAATTGCGCGTTCTCTTCCACGCTGTTCCTCGCTGCGCATGATTGAAATGGAAAAGCTCGACAAGGTGAAGCACCGCTTCGAGGAGGTCGAGAGCCTCATGGCGGACCCGGAGGTGGCCAACGATCCGGACCGCATGCGGGAACTGGGGCAGGAGCACAGTCGGCTCGAAGAGGTCGTCGAGGCCATCGACCGCTACGAGCGGCTGCTGGAGGAGCGGGACGATCTGGAGGAGATGGTCCGGGACGAGAGCGGGGAGATGGAGGATCTCGCGAAGGACGAGCTCGAACAGCTCGAAAAGAAGCTCCCGGCGGTGGAGGAAGACCTGAAGCAGAAGCTGATTCCGAAGGACCCGGAGGACGAGAAGAACGCGATTGTGGAGATCCGAGCCGGCGCCGGGGGCGACGAGGCGGCGCTCTTTGCGGGCGACCTGTTTCGCCTCTACACCCAGTACGTAAAGGACCACGGCTGGACCTACGAGCTCATCGACGCGTCGCCCGGGACCCAGGGCGGGTTTCGGGAGGTCATCTTCGGCGTGAAGGGGGAGGATGTCTTTGGCACGCTCAAGTACGAGGCGGGCGTCCACCGCGTGCAGCGCGTGCCCGAGACGGAGTCGAGCGGACGCATCCATACCTCCGCCGCCACCGTGGCGGTGCTTCCGGAGGCCGAGGAGGTGGACGTCGACATCAACCCGAGCGACCTCACGATCGAGACGTTCAAGGCGACGGGGCCGGGCGGCCAGTCCGTGAACACGACCGACTCGGCAGTGCGCATCAAGCACGCGCCGTCGGGCGTCGAGGTGTCGTGCCAGGACGAGAAGAGCCAGCACAAGAACCGCGCGAAGGCGATGCGCGTGCTCCGCTCCCGCGTCTACGAGAAGAAACTGGAAGAGCAGCGGGAGGAGCGGGAGGAGGCCCGGCGCTCTATGGTAGGTAGCGGCGACCGCTCGGCCAAGATCCGCACCTACAATTTCCCCCAGGATCGCGTTACGGACCACCGGCTTGAAGGCGACCAGAAGAACCACGCGCTCCAGTCCGTTATGGACGGCGAGCTTGACATGATTATCGACGCCCTCCGCGCCGAAGAGCACGCCGAGAAGCTGGCGAATCTGTAGGGAGTATTGCGTAGTGCGTATTTCGTATTGCGTTTGACCGGAGAGTTTACGCAATACGCATCACGCAATACGCACTCAGGCTCTTGCAAGGCAGGTCTGCTCAGGGATATCCACCTCTTCCCGAAGCAGCACGGCCGTCCGCGTCCCAAATCCTCACCCTGTTTTCAAGCCGTTCCTGCGACCTTGCGGGAGCCCAGTCGTACGTACCGACTGGAGTTTTATCCCTGCTCCTCCGCACACCGACCGCGGTCGGCGTTCTACGAGGGGCATGATCACCATCATTCCATAGGGACCCGAATACACGACATGGCACAAAAGTATCAGTACGAGCTCACGTACGTCATCAGTGGGGTCGTCAAGCAAAACCAGGTGGACGACATTGTCCGCAAGGTGAATCACCTCATCGAGAGCAACGGCGGCGACGTGCTGGAGGTCGACGAGTGGGGCAATCAGCGCCTCGCCTACGAGATCGACCGCAAGCGCAGCGGGTACTACGTGAACATGTATTTCCAGGCGCCGGGCACGCTCATTGAGCGGCTCGAACGCGAGCTGGAGATCAACGACGACGTGCTGCGGTACCTCACCCTCCGCATGGACGCGAAGATGCAGCGCCACTACGAACAGCGCAAAGAGCGCCGTGCGAAGGAGGAGGCCGCCGAGGAAACGGCGGAGGGCGAGTCCGACGAAGAGGAGGAGTAGCGCCCGCCTCTTCCCGCACCCTTTCCGAGTCTCTCGAACTTGAGCAAGCGATGACCCATGGCTGACCAAAATGACGTCGATTACGAGCACATCGAATACGTCGACTACAAGGACACCGAATTCCTGGAGCAGTTCATCAACAACCAGGGCAAGATTTTGCCCCGTCGCGTGACGGGCGTGCCGGCCCGCGTGCAGCGCCAGATCACCACGGCGATCAAGCGGGCCCGCCACCTCGCCCTGCTGCCCTACGTGTCCGAGTCGATTCGGTAACCGACCCCGGACGAACTGCCTCCATCATTTCACCGACCCGATTAGACCATGAAGGTTATTCTACTGGACGACGTGGAGCACCTCGGCGAAAAGGGAGATGTCCACGAGGTGGCCGACGGCTACGGCCGCAATTATCTCATTCCGCAAGGTCTGGCCCGCGTGGCCACCGACGGGGCTGTCCGCCAGCTCCGGGACGAGCAACAGCAGCAAGCCCGCAAGGAGGCTGCGAAGAAGGAACAGGTTGAAGAGCTGAAAGACGAGCTCGAAGACATGCAGGTCGTCTTTACCGCAAAGGTGGGCGAGGACAATCGCATCTTCGGCACCGTCACGACCCAGCAGATTGCGGTCGAACTCTCGAACCGCGGCTTCAACATCGACCGACGCGACATTGAGCTCGACGAGGACATCCGGTTCGTCGGCGCTTACACCGCGACTATTGATCTTGGGCACGACATCACCGCCACGCTCGACATCCAGGTGATTCCGGAGTCGGGGTAGCCCGTGATGGGTGAGGGCGTGATGCGTGAGCGCGGCGGGATTGACGCTCGTCTACATTACCTGTCGTCCCTCATCAACCTGCTTCGCCATGGCCTCATCTGTACGCGAAATCCCGTTCACTGTCGAAAACGCCCGCGGCGATGCGGTGGACTGTGACATGCGGTTCGTGGCGGACGATGACGGGGACAAGCCGGTCGTGGTCTTCTGCCACGGCTTCAAGGGCTTCAAGGACTGGGGCCCGTACCCCGCGTGGGGACGGCATCTTGCCCGGTCCGGGGCCGTGTCGGTTCACGTGAACTTCTCCTATAACGGCGTGCACCGAGACGCCCCGACGGAGTTTACGGAGCTCGATAAGTTTGCGGACAACACGTTCACCCGCGAGCTGGATGACCTCCAGGCGGTCCTGGGCGCGGTCGAGGAGAGGCGACTTCCAGAAGCACCCGCGGACCCAAACTGCATCGGCCTGTTGGGCCACTCGCGCGGCGGTGGGACTGTGATCCTGCAGACGGCCCGCGACGATCGGGTGGACGCCCTCGTCACGTGGTCCTCCGTCGCCACCTTCGTCGATCGGTTCAGCGACGAGCAGATCGAGGACTGGGAAACGCAGGGCTACACCGAGATTCGCAACAGCCGCACCGGGCAGGTCATGCGGCTCAACAAGGTCCTCTACGACGACACGATGGCGCACCGGGAGGAGCTGGATGTGCCCGGCGCCGCGTCGCGCATCGACGTGCCGTGGCTCGTGGTGCACGCCCGGGACGACGAGGCAGTTGACATCGGGGCGGCGGAGACGCTGGTGAGTGCGAGCGACACGGCGGAGCTCTTTGAGGCCGACGGCGGACACACGTTCGGCGGGGCGCATCCCTTCGACGGGAGGGTACCTGCGTCGCTGGAAACGGTCTGGGACCGGACGACGGCGTTCTTCCAGACGCATCTCAACGCCACGTGAAGACCCTGATCGGAGTGGGCCGCGTCACTGCGTCAACTCCAGATCCGCGTCCGGTGCCATGCCGGCCTCTTCCTTGGCCGCACGCACCATCTGCGCTACGTCCTGCAGGAGCCGCTCGGCGTCGAAGACGATCCCGTCCTTGATCGTGTAGTCGACGCCGCCCGCCCGCTCCAGCGTGCGCGTCTCCTTGTTGAAGCGCAGTGCACCGGTGCCGTAGAGGACCTTGAGGTTGGCCAGTGGGTTTTCGTCGACGAGGACGAGATCGGCCTGCTTGCCCACCTCCACGGATCCAATCTGATCGGCCCGTCCCATCGCTTGCGCGCCCTCCAGCGTGGCGGAGCGGATCACCTCCAGCGGGTGAAAGCCGGCTTCTTGCAGTAATTCCATCTCCCGCACGTAGCCGAAGCCGTAGAGCTTGAAGATGTAGCCGGAGTCGCTGCCCACCCCGACGCGACCACCGCGGTTCTTGTACTCATTGACGAACTGCATCCACCGGTCGTAGTGGGTATCCCATGCCGCCTCGTCGGCGGTGGACCAGAAGTAGTGGTAGGAGCCGTGGTTCTCGAAGCTGGGGTGGAAGAAGTCCCAGAGGGACGGGAGCGTGTAGGTGTCGTGCCACTCGGCGCGGCGTCCTCGCATCAGGTCTCGGTTCGCCTCGTAGATGCCGAAGGTGGGGTCCATCGTGAAGTCGAGCGCGCGGAGGGAGTCGAGCACCAGATTCCAGCGCTCGCTCCCCGGCCCGGCGGCCTGCTGCCACATGCGACCTGCATAGGCGAAGCGATCCTCCTCGTCCTGGTAGTTGTAGTCGGCCGGATAGTCCTGAATGGACCGCTCGGTGTAGAGCGCCTCGGGATAGCCGTAGAAGTGCTCGCCGGTGGTGAGGCCCCAGGTCGCCGTGTCCAGCACGTCGTACTGCACGGTGCCGGGCTGAGCGTGGTGCATGGCCGTGCGAAGGTCCTGTTCGTCGGCCTCCTGGATCGCTGCCTTCAACACGTCGGGCGGCGCCTCGAAGAACTTGATGCCGTCGGCGCCTTTCTCCGCCATTCTCTGTACCCAGGTGCGGGCCTGTTGCGGCGTTGTAATCGGCGCGTCGCGACCGGAGCCGAGGGCCGGGTAGACCGCGAGGCGCGGGGCCGTGATCTCGTTCGCGGCGCTGCGCTCGCGGTGCTGGAGCGTCCAGTCGAGGCCGTTCCCGGCGGCCACCTCGCGGGCTGTGGTCACGCCGTGAGCCATCCACAGCTTGAGCACGTACTCGGCAGGCGTCCCCTGCGCTTCACCACCTAGATGCGTGTGCAGGTCTACGAAGCCGGGCAGGACGTACATGCCGGACGCATCGATCGTCCGGTTGCCGCCTTCCGGTCGGGCGTCCTCATTGATTGGCCCCCCGGGTGCGCCGACCGGCTGGATTGCGGCGATTTGGTCGTTCTCAACGACGATGTCGACGGGACCGCGGGCGGGGGCACCGGTGCCGTCGATGAGTGTCGCGCCGCGAATCACGAGGCGGTCGTACGGGCCGTCGCCGCGTGTACGGTCGGGGGCGTCGGAGACCTGAGCGGTGGTGGGGAGGGCCACGAGGAGGAAGCACGCCGTGCAGAGGAGAAGGCACTGCAGGAGGCGCAAGGGGCCGCGCTTGCTTCTCGGGGCGACAGTCATTAGGTCATGAGTCACGAGTCATGCGGGGACTGTGTCGGGGAGGGAAAACGCGCGCCCCTTCGGTCACACGTCGAGGCTGGCGTCGAGGGCCGTGCTCAGGTCGTCGCTGAGGTCCTCGCGGCCTTCGAGGCCGACGGAGAGGCGCACGAACCGCTCCGTAATACCGAGCTCCTCGCGGACGGCGCGATCCACGTTCTTGTGCGAAGTATGGATCGGCTGGGTGATCAGCGTCTCGACGCCGCCGAGGCTAGGGGCGCGAATCGGGAGCGAAAGCGCCTCGAAGAAAGCGTTGACGTCGGCATCCGGCACGAGATCGAAGCTCACCATGCCCCCAAAGCCGTCGAGGAGCGCTTTGGCCCGCTCGTGGTCGGGATGCGAGGAGAGGCCGGGGTAGCGTACCTGATCGACAGCATCGTGCCGGGCGAGCGTCTCGGCGACGGCCTGGGCTGTCTCGTTTTGTTGACGCACCCGTACGCCGAGCGTTTTGAGGCTGCGGTGGAGGAGGAAGCAGGCGTGCGGGTCTAGCATTCCGCCGAGCAGCTTTGTTGTGTAACGCACGTCGTCGAGCAAATCATCGGGCCCCGCCACCACGCCCGCGGCGAGGTCCGAGTGGCCGCCCAGGTACTTGGTGGCGGAGTGCAGGATGACGTCGAATCCCAGCTCAGCCGGACGAAGATTCACGGGGGAGGCGAAGGTGTTGTCGATGACCGCCACGAGGTTTTGGGTCTCCGCAAAGTCGATCATCGCCACCAGGTCGGGCACTTCCAGGAGCGGGTTCGCGATCGACTCGGCGTAGAGCACTTTGGTGTTCGGCTGGACGGCCGCCGTCCACGCGTCGGGTGTATCCTCCGCCACCAGCGTATGCTCGACCTCAAACCGGGGAAGCAGGTCGTCGAAGAGATCCAGCGTGCCGCCGTAGAGGCTGCGCGGTGCGACGAGGTGATCGCCCGCGTCGAGCAGGCTCAGGAGAGTCGAGGAGATGGCCGCCATGCCGCTCGCCGTGACGAGAGTGCTCTCAGTCTCGGTGAGGGCCGCGAGTTTTTCGTGGAGCGCCTCGTGGTTGGGCGTATTGTTGTAGCGGATGTAGCGGGGCGGGGCCTCCGGATCCTCGTGGGTATACGTGGCCGACTGAAAGATTGGCAGCGTGACCGCCCCCTCAACCCGTGGATCGGGCTCCCCAGCGTGGACAGAACGAGTGTCGAGCGTAGACATCGGGGGAACGAGCCGTTAGAGGCTCGAGGATAGCGACCGGTTTTGCAGTTCGGACTGAAGGGACGTGACGTCGTCTTGGAGTTCGGGGTCCGATCCCAACTCCTCCTCGATCTTTCGGTAGGCGTGGATGACCGTCGAGTGGTCGCGGCCCCCGAAGCGGGAGCCGATGTGGGCGTACGACTCCTCGGTCAATTCGCGGCAGAGGTACATCGCAATCTGCCGAGCCTGGGCCACCGATTGCTTTCGGGATCGGGAAAGGAGGTCGCCCTTTTCGAGGTGGAAGTACTCGGCCACTTTCTCGATGATATCGCCCGCGTCGAGTGCCGCGGGCTCCTCATCGGTGTGTTCCCGCAGGAAGCGGCGGGCCGTCTCCAGGTCCAGCGTGCGGTTGTCGAGTTGGACCAGGGCCGTGAGACGGGTAAGCGCGCCTTCGAGCTGGCGCACGTTCGAGTCGATGCGCTGTGCGATGAGCTCCAGCACGTCGGGCGATACAGCGATGTCTTGCCGGGCGGCTTTGCGCTGGAGGATGGCGATGCGGGTCTCCAGGTCGGGACGCTGAATGTCGGCACTCAGGCCCCACTGGAACCGCGACAGCAACCGCTCCTCGATGCCGGGAATCTCGGCGGGCGGCCGGTCGGCGCAGAGGAAGATCTGCTTGCCGTTCTGATGGAGGTCGTTGAAGATGTGGAAGAACTCCTCCTGCGTCTTCTCCTTCTCGCCGAAAAACTGCACGTCGTCGACGATGAGGAGATCGGCCTGGCGGTAGTAGCTGGAGAACGCCGCGATCCGGTTTTCACGGACCGACTGCACGAACTGGCTCGTGAAGCGGTCGCTCGACACGTACAGGACGTGCTCAGCGGTGCTGTGCTCCAGGGCGTAGTTGGCCACGGCCTGCGCGAGGTGCGTCTTGCCGAGGCCCACGCCGCCGTATACGAGGAGGGGATTGTAGTTGGTGGCGCCGGGCTCCTGGGCCACGGCGAACGCCGCGCTGCGGGCGAGCCGATTGCCGTCGCCCTCCACAAACTCGTCGAACGTGTACTCGGGGCGAAGGTGCTGCTTGGCTTGTTCGTAGAGGGCCGAGCGCTCGTCGGGCGACCCGGCGCCGCTCCGCTGTGGATGTGCGGACTCGCCGTCGGGCGCCTCCTCCTCGATCTGCGACACGGAGGTTTCCGCAGCGTCGGTCGGGGAAGAAGGGTGCGGCGAGGATGGGTTGGGAGATGGCGCGGTGTCCCCCGACGGGGAGGGCTGCGACTGCGACGGTCGGCTGGCAGTCGTGGCGTCTGCCGGAGCAGAGGGGTCGACCGATTCGGTCGATTCGGGATGGGATGAGGGCCGCCCACTCGTTTGAGTCTTCGGGTCGGGTCGCCCGTTCTGGTCCACCGCCGAGGAGGACGGGGACGGGGCAGAGGACTGCTCCGACGACGGGGACGATTCAGGATCTTCCGTCTCGTCTCTGGACGACGAGTCGGAGTTCGCCGTAATCTCGTCCGGTCGTTCCGACTCTGGAGCCACCTGATAGGTTACGTCCGTCGGCTCCCCTACGGCTTCGGTTACGGCCTGGCGAATGGACCGCTGAAAGCGACTGCGCAGGTACTGCACCCCGAACGGCGTGGGCACCTGCAGTGTGAGCGTCGGTGCGCCCTCGTCGGTGTCGAGGGCGAGGGGAGCGATGGGGTCGAGCCAGTTCTGAACCGTTCGCTCCGGAAGCGTCTCGCGAAGATCGCGGAGCGCTGTGCGCCAAGCATCGGAGGCGGACGGAACCATGAAGAGGGAAGAAGGCCGAGCGTTAGCGGCGACAGAGAAACGGCGCCGGCGGAGGGCCCAAAATCGACGCTTGGATAACGTAGATCACAGCCGCTCAGAACGCAACCGCATCTCGGGAAAATTTACAGAGGAGCGGCTTCGCGACGCTGAAGGACCATTGGCGATAGCTCCCCAAATGTCCCCCGTACGAACGGACGATCAACGGGGAGTCGGGGAGGCCAATATCACCGAGCCATCAAGCGAGGAAGCCCCCCTGATGTAGGCGGCCACGAGTGGACTCAAGGGCCTCTGGGCGAGGGCCGACGAGCGCGTGGTTACAGGTTTCCGCGCCGCTCCTGCTCGCGCTCGATGGCCTTGAAGAGGGCCTTGAAGTTGCCGGCCCCGAACGAGCGCGCGCCCTCGCGCTGGATGATCTCGAAGAAAACGGTGGGGCGATCCTGCACCGGCTTGGTAAAGATCTGGAGGAGGTAGCCGTCGGGATCCCGGTCCACGAGAATACCAAGCTCTTCGAGATCCTCGATCGACTCGTTGATGCTGCCCACGCGCTCGGTAAGCACCTCGCGGTCGTAGTAGGTGTCCGGCACGTGAAGGAACTCCACGCCTCGCCGCCGAAGCTCCTGCACGGAATCAATGATGTCGTTGGTCGCCAGGGCGATGTGCTGCACGCCCGGCCCGCGGTAAAACTCGAGGTACTCCTCGATCTGGCTCTTCTTCTTGCCCTCGGCGGGCTCGTTGATCGGGAATTTGATCTTCTCGTCGCCGTTGGCCATCACCTTCGACATTAGGGCCGAGTACTCGGTCGAGATGTCTTGATCGGTGAAGTGGAGCATGTTGTAGAAGCCCATCGTCTGGGCGTAGTACTCCACGTATTTTTCCATGTCCCCCTCGTACACGTTGCCCACACAGTGGTCCACGTACTGGAGACCCGTGCTTGTGGGCGGTGTCCAGAACTCATTCTCCCAGTTCTCGAAGCCGGGGAAGAAGAAGCCGTCGTAGTCCGAGCGCTCCACGAAGGTGTGCACCGTATCGCCGTACGTGGCGATGGTGGCCGTCACGATTTGTCCGTCGCCGTCCTCGTGGACGGTCGGCTCCTGCACCGGCTCCGCGCCCCGCTTGGTCGTCTCCTCAAACGACGTGGCCGCGTCGTCCACCCAGAGCGCAATGTCCTTCACGCCGTCGCCGTGGCGGTGGACGTGTTCGCTGATGGGCGAGTCCGGTCCCAAGGCCGAGGTCAGGACGAACCGAATGTCGTTCTGCTCGAGCAGGTAGCTCACCTTCTCCCGATGACCGGTTTCCGGCCCCAGATAGCCCTCAATGTTGAAGCCGAACAGATGGGCGTAGTACTGGGCGGCCTGTTTGGCATTGCCGACGTAGAATTCGACATAGTCGGTGCCGTTGATCGGGAGAAAATCTTCGGGCGTGTCGACGTCGGGTTGAGGAGCGGTGGTCGGATCGGCCATGGGAAATACAGGAAATTTGGTTTGACGGAAGGTGGAGTCGGAAGCGCTTTCAACAGGGATGAGAGATACTTTTCCCCCGGGCAAACGTTTCGGGGGCAACGGGGCGACTACGGCCCCTGTCCCTTTGCCATCGCCGCGCTTGTGTGTGTTTTCAGTCGGAACTCCATTGGGAGGCGAAGGCGAATGGGGATGGGGGTTCCGTTTTGTTTCGCCGGGATGAACTGAACCGAACGGATCCCCTGCACGGCGGCGGAGTCGCAGAGCGGGTGGAGGGATTTCACCACCTCCAGGTTCGTGACGCGTCCGTCGGGCTCGACCGTGAACTCAAGCTCCAGCTCGCCCTCGATGCCCTGCTCGCGGGCCCTCGCCGGGTAATTGATGTGAAGGTACAGGCTCCCCAAGCCGCCCACGATCTGGGGAGTGTGGTCCGAAAGCCCCAGTTCAGTGATCGACTGTATCTCTTCGTACGTCTTCGGATGGTCCGAGTCGCCCGGATTCGACTCCGTGTTGGCGTTACCGGACGAGAGGGGACTCGTCTCTGGCTTGGCGCGCGGAGACCGGAGGTCGGTAATCGGTGGCGCCTCCGCGTGCGTCTTCGCGGGGTCCTCGGACTGCTTCGCGTTGGACTGCTCCTGGGTCACCTCGTCGAGCACGATCTGCTCCGCAGGCGGGCGGCTGGACCAGCCCACGCGATTGACGGGCGACTGAACGGGAAGGCGCACGAGCGCCAGCATCAGGCTGAGGCTCATCACCAGTCCCAGCATGATCCGGATCGGATACGCGTCCAAGACGGACGACGCGTTCGCCGAATGGGTGCGGGGCGTATTCATGGGAAGGGATCGGACTACTCGTAGGAATGGGCCCGTCCACCACATCTTCTTACGAATTCGCGTTGAAAAGGTCCCGGGGTGGAGCAGCACAGTTGTTTTATGATCGCTGGACCGAGCATCTGGAGTGCCTGCGTCCTATCGTTCGGGGGCACCCGGGAGAGAAGGAGAGCCTGGGAGCGCCGGGGGTAACTGTTTGCCTCGGCGAACGGCGGAGGCAGAGTGCCCTCGGTAAGAGAGCGTTTGCCAGACGGGAGCGGATCTGCACGTCGATGTCTCCTTGAACAAACGCCATCGCCGAGTGTGGCATGGTCGTGGAGTTTCTGCTCTCACTGTCCATCCTGTCTGAATCATGTTCTCTGCTCTCGTTCTCGACAAGGAAGATGGCGACGTTCAGGCCCGGGTCCGTGAATTGGAAGGGCGTGATCTTCCCGCCGCCGGGCCCGAGGGGGTGCGTCTCGACGTGCTGTATTCGAGTCTGAACTACAAGGACGGACTGGCGGTGACGGGGAGTGGGCAGGTGATTCGGGGCGACTATCCCATCGTGCCCGGCATCGACTTGGTGGGGCGCGTGCGGGGGAGCGACCACGCGGCGTTTGAAGAGGACGATCTCGTAATCGGGACCGGCTGGCAGCTCGGCGAGGTGGTGTGGGGCGGCTACACGCAGCGAGCGAAGGTGGACGGCAACAAGCTGGTGCCCCTCCCGGACGGCCTCTCGCCCGCGGAGTCCATGCTCATCGGGACCGCCGGGTTTACCGCGATGCTGTCGGTGATGGCGCTCGAAGAGCACGACGTGCGTCCCGATGATGGAGAGGTCCTGGTGACCGGTGCCTCGGGCGGGGCGGGGAGCATCGCCGTCGCTCTCCTCGGTGCTCTCGGCTACGATACTGTGGCCTCCACGGGCAGCGAAGATGCCCACGAGTACCTACAGGCGCTCGGCGCTGATCGAATCGTCCACCGCAGCGAATTTGAGGGCGGTCCGTCACGGCCCATGGAGTCGGGGGCCTGGGCCGGAGCCATCGACGCAGTAGGGGGCGACACACTCGCCACCCTCATCGCACAGCTGCAGCGTCACGGCAGCGTAGCGTCGTTCGGCAACGCGGGGGGGCACGAGCTGCATACGACGGTGCTCCCCTTCATCCTGCGAGGGGTCAATCTGCTAGGCATCGACTCGAACACGTGCCCGAACAACCGTCGCCGCGTGGCCTGGGGCCGACTTGGGGAGCTGCTGACTGACGACCACTTTGATCGCATTCATGCCCGCACGATCACGCTCGACGAAATCCCAGATGCGAGCCGGGACATTCTGAGTGGGCAAGTGCGGGGACGCATTCTGGTGGACGTGCAGGGGTAGTTCGTTAGGGGTTGCGCGTTGAGTGTTTTGGGTTGAGGGTTTGGGGGGGCTGGGCTGAATCGAGCGGTCGTGTATTGCGTACGGGATTCTACGTCCAACGCGAGACGCTCCATCGATTGTCTCCACATCTCCCGCAATGGCCGCGAGGCTGATCGTATGACGGTGTCCCTCTGGCAACAGGCTCAGCGCACGGAAGAGACGACTTACGACGTGATCGTAGTGGGTGGGGGCATCGTGGGCTGTTCGACGGCCTACTGGCTTCATCGCCGTCAGCCGTCGCTGGACGTGGCGATTCTGGAGGCTCGCACCCTCGGCGCCGAAGCAAGCGGACGCAACGCAGGCTTTATCCTGCAGGGCACCCACACGGACTACCGCTCGGACATGGACCGGTACGGGAAGCAGGCGGCCCGTCGGCTGTGGACGTTTACCCGCGAAAACCGGGACCTCCTCGCCACAGAACTGCGCGGCACGGCGTTCGGTTGGCGCTCGGACGGGAGTCTGACGGCGGCAGGCAGTGCCGACGAGGCGGCCCGCCTCCGCTCCAGCCTGTCGCACCTGCGAACGGCAGGCGCCCCAGCGGTCTACCTCGACCCGGACGAAACCAACGCCCGCATCGGGGCTTCCGGCTTCCACGGCGGCCTGTTCGTGACCACGGGCGCCGTCGTGAATCCACTCCGGCTCGTGCGCCACGTCGCCGCCGAGAGCGAGGCAGACGTCCATCCCCAGCACCCGGTCGAACGCATTCATTGGACCGACCCCGGCGTAATGCTCGACACGCCCGAGCGACGCTTCCGCGCCGACCGCGTGGTGCTGGCCGTCGGCCCCTCGCTTCCGGACCTCGTGCCTTCCACGTCTTCGTTCGTCCGGCCCGTCCGCGCCCAAATGCTGGCGACGGAGCGCGCCGATACGTCTCACATTTCAGTGCCGGTGTACTCCCATCACGGCGAATTTTACGTGCGGCAACTGGCAGACGGCCGCGTCCTGGCGGGGGGCGGTCGCCACCAGCATCGCGAGCCCGAAGAGACGAACTCGGACGCGACGACGCCGGCGGTACAGGCCACCATCGAGCGGTATCTCCACACCCACTTTCCGTGGACCCGACCACTTTCCATCGAGCAGCGGTGGAGTGGCACGATGGGCTTTTCGCCGGACGGGCGGCCCGTGGTGGGGCGCGTGCCGGAGCACCCCGAGGGCATCTTCGCCACTGGATTTACGGGGCACGGCATGGGCTACGGCTTCCGGATGGGCCGCCTCCTGGCCGATTTGATGGTAGACACAGAGCGTCCCAAGGCGCTCGACCTGTTCGCCGCGTCCCGCTTCGAGGATGCGGAGGCAGAAGCGTCGGGCTCGGACGCGGAGACGGAGCAAGCACCCGGACGCTGACGAGCGGGTTCTTACAGCCCTGTTGCAGGAAGACAGAATCGACGGGCCGGTCTGGAAGTTTTCCCCCCGAGCAGTAGATGTGGCGTTCCTGCTGCGTCCAATCGGCGGTCCGCCGTCCGGAAACCACTCCGTACTCCTGACTCCTCATGCTCCGGATCCACCTCGTCCTCATTCTGGTACTGATGCCCATCGTCACCATGGCCACCCCTGCCGACTCCATTGATTTTCGCCTCGAAGACCACCGGTGGGAGCACCGGCTGCTCTTCGTGTTTGCGCCGTCCGACACCAGCGAGACGCTGGTCCAGCAGGACAAGGCGTTCGCCGATCACGATGCGGGGTTTCGGGATCGTGAACTTCTGTTGCTGACCGTGACGCGGAGCGACCGAGGGACGCACCGCACCGTTCCGGGGGCCGATCCTCAGCCGCTCACAGAGGCGGCGACCCGGCGACTGCGCGAGCGATTCGACGTGGCACCGGGTGCGTTTCGAGTCGTCCTCGTGGGGAAGGACGGCACCGAGAAGCGCCGTGACGCCGAGCCCGTCACCGCGCGCTCCCTCTTCGACACCATCGACGCCATGCCCATGCGCCAGCGCGAGATGCGGGAGTCCGGTGGGGGCTAGGTGTGGGGGGATGGAAGTGTGGAGGTGTGGAAGTTTGGGGGTTTAGAGGCACCGTTTGCGGTCCGTCCACCCTTCCATACATCCACCCGTCCACCCCTATAGCTCAATCCCGATGAGCCATCGGAACTCAAACTCGTCGCCTCTGCCCTCGATCAGCCCCGGATCGCTGGCCCAGACGGGGAATTTCGAGACGATCTTGAGGTTCTGGAGGAAGTCGGACTGCGCGGTCCAGCGGCCGAGGTGGGGGATGGCCGACACGTCGTAGCTGGCGCCGAATCCGGCGTCGGCGACGAGATCGTCCGCGTCGAATCCGGCGAGAAACGCGCCCTCGTCCCACGTGCTGCCAATGCCTGAGAACACGGAGAGGCGGAGGGGGGAGAGGGGGTTCACGGTTGGGAAGGGGGCGCCTCCGAGCGAGAGGCGGCCGGCCACGACGTTTTCGCCCGTGAGGCCGAATCCGCCCGTGGAAGGACGAAGGTACGCCACCGGCCCGGCCGACCCGAACCCGACGAGGTGGGCATCGGAGACGGGCTGCTCGAACGCTGCGCTGCTCTGTCGAAACGTGTCGTTGCGCCACTGCGCTTCCAGCGAGCGTCCGCCCAGCACGAACCGCTTGTGGGGGAGTAGGCCATCGGCGCCGAGGCCGAACTGGAACGTTGCCTGGCTCGTGAAGGGCCCGAGGGTTCCAGTTTCCTGGGCGGTGAGGGAGAGGCGGGAGGCCTGGTCGAGGGGACTCGTCCCCCCCACTCCGGTTCTGTTGCTTTCGAACGCACGGAGGGTGCCGCCCAGCTCCGCAAATGCCGTCACTCGATC
>Ga0207797_1001419_pt1 | contig 17307 bp, 24 predicted proteins | sample PRCRCaboRojoPR_6_FD_187275 | JGI IMG/M metagenome (GOLD analysis project Ga0207797, IMG submission 187275) | Marine sediment microbial community from Cabo Rojo, Puerto Rico - PR CR 10% Liquid 1 (SPAdes) | ecosystem: Environmental > Aquatic > Marine > Coastal > Sediment | place: Cabo Rojo, Puerto...
GGCGGCCCCGACCGCGCGTCGACGATCGCAGCGCGGGCCCGGGAGGCCGGCGTCGACCCGGTCGTCTCGACCACGTTCGACGCCGTCGTGGCGCGGACCGCCGCCGTGCACGTGGCCGCCACCGTGCCGGACGTTCGGCCCTGCGGCCTCGCGACGGCCGATCGGCTTGCCAGTGACCTCTGCCAGGATCCCGCACCGGTCGAGCAGGGTGTGATCTTCGTCCCGCAGGACAAGGGTCTTGGCCTCCCGGCGCGACCCGCGACGTGATGGGGCTCACGCCGGACTGGCCGACGCGGGATCTCCTCTCCCACCGGGTGGCCACGACGCCGGAGGCGACGGCGCTCGTCGACGCGACGGACGGAACGGCGTGGACCTACGCCGACCTCGACGCGGTCGTCAACGACCTCGTTCCGACGCTGCGGTCGGCCCACGGGTCCCCGGTCACTGGGGGTGAAGCCCGCCCTCGCGTCGGGATCGGCGCCACGACGACGCCGGCGTTCGTCGCCGCCCTCCACGCGACCTGGCGGTTCGGGGCGACGGCGATCCCGCTCTCGGTCTCCCAGCCCGCCGAGACGCTTCGAACGCGGCTGGACCGGCTGGACGTCGGTCTCTACCTCGACACTGCCGACGGGGATCAGTTGTCGGCGATCGACTGGCACGGGCGAAAGGCCACCGTCGATTCGGCGTTAGACGGCGATCCCGACCACGAGCGCGAACGCTCGGCCCAGGCGCGTGCAGACGCGACGTGGGGACCTGACGAGACCGCGCTGATCCTCTTCACGTCGGGCACGACCGGTCGGGCGAAAGGGGTGGGACTCACCCCCGGCAACCTCGTCGCCAGTGCCGCCGCGTCCGCGTTCAGACTGGGAGTGAGCCAGGCGGATCGCTGGTACGGCTGTCTGCCGACGAATCACATGGGTGGACTCGCACCGATCGTGCGAAGTACGCTCTACGGAACGGGCGTGGTCCTCGAGTCAGGGTTCGACGCGAACCGAACCCCGGCGCTGATGGCCGAGCACGACGCCACCGGCATTTCGCTCGTGCCGACGATGCTGCGGCGACTCCTCGACCGGGACTGGCAGCCCCACGAGGCGCTGCGATTCGTCCTCCTGGGTGGCGCGCCGGCATCGCCGGAACTGCTCGAAACGTGCCAAACCGTCGGCGTCCCGGTGTATCCGACCTACGGCACCACGGAGACCGCCTCGCAGATCGCCACGGCGACGCCGGACGAGGCCTTTGCGAACCCGGAGACCGTCGGATCGCCCCTGGTGACCGCTTCGGTGACGATCGTCGACGCGGCGACCGGCGAGCCGGTCGAGGCCGGAACCGTGGGCGAACTCGTCGTCGACGGGCCGATCGTCACGCCGGGGTACCTGGACGAGACCGCCACCGAGGGGGCGATGGGGCCTCACGGGCTCCACACGGGCGACCTCGCGAAGCGGAACACAGCCGGCAAACTGCACATTCTCGGACGGCTCGACGACGCGATCCAGACGGGTGGCGAGACGGTCCACCCAACCCAGGTGATCGAGGCGCTTCGCGAGCTCCCGGACGTCGCCGACGCGGCGGTCGTGGGGGTGTCGGATCCGGAGTGGGGCGAACGGGTTGCAGCACTCGTGGTGCCCACGGAGGAGTCCGCCCCCGATACTGACGCCCTTCGCGCCAGCCTGCGTGAGCGGCTCGCCCCGCACGCCGTCCCCAAGGTTCTCGGGACTGCCGACCAGTTGCCACGGACGGCCTCCGGGACCGTGGATCGTGACGCCGTCCGTGAGCGACTCCGGGAGTGAGCGGGATCGACCCCGACGGCTTAAGCCCGCTGACGGCGTTGGGTCGCCCGTGTGCACGCTCGTCCTCGCGTGGCAGGTGTTCGCTGACGCCCCGGTCGTCGCGGCCGCGAACCGCGACGAGCGCCTCGATCGCGAGTCAGAACCCCCGGCGCGCCGCGACTGGGAACGTCCCACCGTCGCCCCGATGGACGTGGAGGCGGCGGGAACCTGGATCGGCTACAACGACGCCGGCGTCTTCACGGGGATCACGAACCGCTGGGTGGACGACCCCCTGGCGGCCGAACGCTCTCGCGGGCTGCTCGTCCGGGACGTCCTCGGCCACGAGTCCGCCGAGGACGCGGCCAGGTTCGTCGAGCGTGACGTTCGCTCGCGGGCCTACGACGGATTCAACCTGGTGGTCGCCGACGCGGCCGCCGCGATCTACCTCGAGTGGAACGGCAGCCTCAGGGTCAGGAACTTCGATCCCGGCGTCCACGTCGTCGTGAACGTGGGTGCGGACGGGGACTACGTCGTACCGGCGGCCCGCCCGGAAGCCGGTGAGGAGCAAGCGAACAACGCGTCGGCGGTCCGGACGGTTCTCCAGCCCGAACCCGGCGAGGACAGTCGTGACTGGCTGGACCGGGCGGCGACCGTGATCGCGGACCACCAGTACGGCGTCTGCGTCCACGAAGACGGATACGGCACGCGCTCCTCGTCGTTGATCCGCCTCGGGACCGACGACGCGACCTACGAGTTCGCGCCGGGCCCACCCTGCGAGACGGCCGCCGAGCCGGTCGACGGGTGGGTCTGAGCCGCGACGAAGGCCAGTTTTAAGCGAACCAGCCACGGAGTGTGGGTCATGAGCGCGTCAGCCGCGGAGGCGGACCTCTCCGAGGACGAGCGGGCCGGCCTCGAACTGGTTCGCGAGACCGGCGGGATCCACCAGAGTGACTTCTGGAAGGAACTGGACGTCTCCTCCCGCAAGGGCAGTCGGATCGTCGAGTCGCTGGTGGAGCAGGGACTGGTCGACCGGGAGGAGACCGTCTACGAGGGGCACAACACCTACTTCATCAGTCCGACCGCGGCCGACCTCGACTTCTCGCTCCTCATGGCCGGCGACATGCTCTCGCCGTTCGTCGGCGACGAGGAGATCGACCCCAGCAGCGACGCGTTCTCGCAGTGGCTCATGAGCCTGGCCTACGAGGAGTAACGGGGGTTTTCGGTCGGGGGACGTGGCCTGTCAGTCCTCGATAGCGTCGGCGATCCGCTCGAGCGTCCGGCGGATGTCGTGGACCTCGTCGCGGAGCTGGCGAACTTCCCGCGTCAGCTCTTCGCTGGCGACGTCGCCGCCTCCACCGCCGGGACCGCCGCCCATGCCGCCGGGGCCGCCACCCATCATGCCGCCCATCATCTGGGCGAAGGGGTTGCCGCCCATGCCGCCGGGGCCGCCACCCATCATTTCCTCGGGTGGGCCGCGTTCCTCGCCCTCGCCGCCTTCCTCGGCGCGCTGCTGGCGGATCTCCTCGACGCGCTCGCGGAAGGACTGCTCGTCGTCGCTCGGCTCGCCACTCGATTCCTCGTCCTGGCTTTCTTCGGAGTCCTCAGCCATGTCTCGCCGTATCCCCCGCCGGCGGAAAAGGGTTGTCGTCTCCGGTACGACGGGAACAGGCGGCCTAGCCGAACGCCCCGAGGCTCGACTGCAGGTTCCGGTCGGTCCGTCCCTCGGTGACCTCGTATCCCACCAGGTCACGGAGGTCGACCGCGTAGCGGCCCCCGGCCCGCTCCAGGACGAGGACGCGGCCTTTCGTCCCGAGGACGGTCCCCGCCGCCATCGTTTCCACCATCGGCCGTTCCCCGAGCGCCAGGCCGTACTCGAAGTCGAAGGTCTCGACGGCCTCGAAGTCAGCAAGACAGCTCCGCCAGGCGGCCTCGTCCACGTCGCGGTGCATCCCGGCGATCTTCGCCGGAGTCCGGACGCTGTCCCCGACGTCGACGGCCAGTTCGGCCTCGATCTCCCGGGCGACGCGGCCGTCGGCGACCGTTCGGAGGTGGGCCGCACGGTCGGCTCCCTGCTCGCGAAGTCGCGTATCGAGGCGCCAGGAGCGCGTCACGCCAACCTTGCACGTGTCGGGGGCGAACGCCGCGAGATAGACCGCGTGTTCCTCGTGGCAGGCGTCGATCGGCAGGTCACACTCGCCGGTACACCGGGCACAGGGCCAGCGACTCGCGTGGCGGTCGCAGTACGGGGCGGATTCACGCGCGCAATACTCGTGCGCGTCGTCGGTCACCCGGCCGGCGCAGTGGCGATCCTCGAGCGCGTACTCCAGGTTCCGACCGGGAGCCAGCGGTTCGCGCTCGACGCTCCCCTCGCTGGCGACGTGGAGTGTCGCGTGGTCGTCCGCCGACGTGGGTGCCGTCCCGTACCCGACGATCTGCACGACCGCGCGTAGGTCGGGCGGGTAGAAAGGGGTACTGCTCGGGCGCTACAGCTCCGCGAGGAGTTCCCTGGCGGAGCGCTCGATTGCCTCGTCGCTCTCGAGGGTCGGCGACCAGCCGAGCGAGGCGAGCTTCTCGACGTCGAGCCGCATCCGGGGGACGTCGCCGGTCCAGCCCCGGTCCCCGCCGGTGTGCTCGAAGGTCGGATCGAGACCCATGACGTCCGCGACGATGCCGGCGATGTCGTCCACCGACGTCGTGGTCTCGGTGCCGAGGTTGTACACGTTGAACCGCTCGTCGGCCGACGCGAGGACGTGGCACATGGCGTCGACGCAGTCGGTCACGTGCATGTAGGACTTCTCCTGTCGCCCGTCGCCCAGGATGACGAGCCGGTCCGGGTCCTCGCGGAGCTTCTCGACGAAGTCCGGCACCACGGCCCCGCGGAGCCGGGGCCCGACGATGTTGGCGAAGCGGAGCGCCCAGGACTGGATGCCGTGGCTGTGGGCGTAGGTCGAGACGAGCCCCTCCTCGGCGAGTTTCCCCGCGCCGTAGGCACTGATGGGTTCGAGGGGGCCGTAATCCTCCGGTGTGGGCCGCGGTGCCTCGCCGTAGACCGTCGAGGAGGACGTATAGAGGAGCCGGTCGACTCCCACGGCGTCCATCCGCTCGAGGACGTTGTAGGTCGCTTCGAGGTTCGTCTCGAACTGCCGGCGGGGTGCCGCCGCGTCGACGGCCTTCGCCGCCGCGAGGTGACAGACCAGGTCGACGTCCGCGTCGATGACTCGGTCGAGAACGGCGGGATCGGTCAGGTCCCCTTCGTGGAAGCTCGCGTCGTCGGGGACCCACTCGCGGCGCCCGGCCGAGAGGTCGTCGACGACGGCGACTGCAGCTTCCTCGGCGAGCCGCTCGGCGAGGTGCGAACCGACGAAGCCCGCGCCACCGGTGACGACCACCCGACTCCCCGTGACGTCCATGCTGCAGGCAGCGCCAGCAGGAAAATGTGTCTTGTGGTACCGGTCCCCGGTCGGTGCAGTAGGGGTTTGTAGGTGGCCGTCGAACGCGCTCGCATGGAACAGCCGGAAGCTGGGACTGGCGGGCGGGACCGGCGGTCGGTCCTTGCCGGCGTCGCGATCGGTCTTGGCTCGCTCGCGGGTTGTCTCGGCGGCGACGGCGGCGAGCCCGAACTCGAGCCCCCCACGAAGGGGTCGCCCGACGCCGATCTCACGCTCGAAGTGTTCGAGGACTTCGCCTGCCCGCACTGCCGGACCTACAACGAGGACGGCCTGCCGACGATCGCCTCGACATACCTCGATCCGGGCGTCGTCCGGTACGAGCACCGAGACCTGCCCATTCCTGTTCTCGATCCCCAGTCCTGGCGGGCCGCCAACGCCGCCAGGGCGGTCCAGGCGAGACACGGCGACGACGCGTTCTGGGCGTTCGCCGCCGGGATATTCGAGAACCAGCCGGAACTCCGGGACGCCGACCTCGCACTGTACGAGCGCCTCGGAGACGACCTCGGCTACGACGGCGCTGCGATCCGAAGTGACGCTGCCGACCGGGCCTTCGACGCCGTCGTCGAGGCAGACCGATCGCGCGCCCAGGAACTGGGCGTCTCGGGCACGCCGGCGTTCGTCCTCGACGGGACGGTCGTTGCCCAGGGGTACGGCGGCGGCACCCTGGCGACGGTCGGGCGAGCCATCGAGGACGCGAGGTCCGCAAACGGCTAAACGTCGGCCCCCACAAGCAGGGGTATGCGGGGTACTCCGGCGGTCGCCGTCCTCCGGCTCGGGCACCGGCCCGGGCGGGACGAGCGGACGACCGCCCACGTCGGCCTGACGGCGCGGGCACTCGGCGCCGACCGCGTCGTGCTCGCCGGGGAGGCGGCCAGTCGACGCGACACGATCGAGGACATCACCGACCGGTTCGGCGGTCCCTTCCGGGTGGAGACGACCGACGAGCCGATGGCCGTCCTCGAGGCCTGGGAGGGGACCGTCGTCCACCTGACGATGTACGGTCTCCCCGTGCAGGAGGCAATGGCCGACGTGCGGGCCGCGTTCGAGGACGGGACCGAGCTGCTCGTGGTCGTCGGCGCCGGAAAGGTTCCCTTCGAGGTCTACGAGCGGGCGGACTGGAACCTCGCCGTGACGAACCAGCCCCACTCAGAGATCGCGGCGCTCGCGGTCTTCCTCGACCGGCTCTTCGAGGGCCGGGAACTCGACCGGGACTGGGAGGACGCCGAGCGGGCCGTGGTCCCCCGGGAGACCGGGAAGCAGGTCGAGGAGTCCTGATCGGCCGGGATTCGCCGGTCGAATTCCGCTGGTGCCGGCAGCGGAGACCCGATGGTTTTAACCCCGTGACACCCCCTCGATTCGACAATGGCTTTTGAGGAACTCTTGGAGGATCCGGTCATCCAGAAGTACCTCCACGAGCTGGTGGGGCCGACCGGGATGCCGGTGGCGGCGGCGCCGCCGGACGGCGAGGTAACCGACGAGGAGCTCGCCGAGGAGCTCGGCCTCGAGCTCAACGACGTCCGGCGGGCGCTGTTCATCCTCTACGAGAACGACCTCGCGAGTTACCGCCGGCTTCGCGACGAGGACTCCGGGTGGCTGACCTACCTCTGGACCTTCGAGTACGAGAAGATCCCCGAGAAACTCGAAGAGGAGATGTACCGCCTCCTCGAGGCCTTAGAGGAACGGCGGGAGTACGAGCGGGACAACGAGTTTTACCTCTGTGAGAACTGCGGCATCCGCTTCGAGTTCGGCGAGGCGATGGACTTCGGGTTCGAGTGCCCCGAGTGTGGGTCCCAGGTGGAGGCGATGGAGAACACGCGGCTCGTCGAGGCGATGGAACGCCGCCTCGAGGCCCTCCGCGACGAGCTGAACGTCGCCGTCGAGCCAGCCGAAGCCTGATGGTCGTCCTCGCCACGAAGTGCTACGTCGGCGGGGCCGCCCGCGAGCGCGCGATGGATTCGCTCCACTCCCTGATCGAAGAGGCGATCGGCCAACTCGAGGTCGACTACGACGTCGGATTGCGGGACGACGACTTCCCCAGCGTGACCGTCACCGGGCCGGACGCGGCCGCCGCGCGCAACCTGCTCCGCGAGCAGTGGGGCGCGATCACCCCTCACTTCGAGGCCGGGGAGACCTACGTCGGCACCCTGGCTGGCTGGGACGAGGATGGGTTCCACCTCGACGCCGGGCGAGAGGTGCTCGTCCCGACCGGGGAACTCGGCCTTGGTCCGGGCTCGGCCGAGCAGGTCCGCACGCGATTCGGCCTCGTCCAGCACGTCCCGCTCCGGTTCGAGTACGGCGATCCGCCCCGGCTGTCGGCGGACGAACGCGATCGGCTCTTCGAGTGGACTCGAGGTCTGGGTCGGGTGAACGTCAACAGTGCCACCCGTTCGGAGGTTCGCGCGACGCTCAACCGGGCCGGTCACGCCAACGACATCGTCACGATCGAGCGACTCGGGCTCCTCGAACAGAGCATCGTCTGCCGCGAGGGAACGGACCCGCCGGGGCTGCTCGCGAGCGTGGGCGAGTACCTCCAGGCGGAACTGCTCTGTGTCGTCCCATGAAGCGACGCCTGCTGGCGCTCGTCGGCCTCGTGGTCCTGGCGGGCCTGGCCGGCTGTTTCGGCCCCTCGGAGGTGCCCGAGGAGGATCTGACCGGGAACGCGACCTACGACTGGGACCGGAACGCCGCCGCGGCCTACGACCTGTCGCGCTCGACGTACGCGGCGGTCTTCGCCGTCGACAATCGCTCGACCCTGGAGGTCCACGACCGGGACGCCCTCGGCGTCGAGGCCGCCGTGGACATCTCGGCGTTGCAGTTTCGCTTCCAGAACGGCACCGTCGTGAACGCCACCCACCGGAACCTCTCGGCCACGCTCGAACAGCGACAGACGGTGATATCGCTCCCGGCCCGGTCGGGCCAGGTCGCCTACAGCGCACGGCGGAGCGGCAAGCAGTTCTCGACGCCCGTCGTCGTCCCCGGTCGCCAGACGATCACGCTGCCGCCCGGGACCAGGGTCGGCGTGCCGTTGCTCTCCCAGGTCAACCCGGCCGACTACGCCACGACGGTCGCGGACGGCCGCATGACGGTCGCCTGGGCCAACCAGACCGGGGGGACGCTGACCGTGCACTACTACCTCCAGCGGGACCTGGTCCTGTTCTCGCTGCTCCTGCTGGTGACGCTCACCCTCGGCGTCGGCGGCTCGGTCTACTACCTCCGCCAGATCAGGCGGCTCGAGGACGAGCGGGAGGACCTGGGCCTCGAGGTGGAGACCGAGGACGACCCCCGCGACCGGGGTCCGCCGCCGGGGATGCGGTAGGGCGCTGGGTTCATAGGCACCGACGCCGAACCCCCGACTGATGGACGTCGCGCTGGTGACGGTCGGCGACGAAATCCTCGCGGGCGACACCGTCAACACCAACGCCGCCTGGCTCGGCCAGCGGCTGGCCGAGCGGGGCGTGGACGTCGAACGGATCACCGTCGTCCCCGATCGCGTCGGCGACATCGCCCGGGTCGTCAACGAGTACCGGGCCGAGTACGACGCCGTCATCGTGACCGGCGGGCTCGGCCCGACCCACGACGACGTGACCATGGAGGGCGTCGCCGCCGCGTTCGGAACCGAACTCGCGGAGAGCGAGGAGGCCCGGGAGTGGCTGGCGGACAACGGCTACGCGGCCCACAAGCTGGCCGAGGGGACGACGCACATCCCCCGCACCGCCGACCTCCTGGCGAACCCGGAGGGCGTCGCGCCGGGCTGTGTCATCGGGTCGGTGTACGTGCTCCCCGGGGTGCCCGAGGAGATGAAGGGCATGTGGGGCGAGATCGCCGACGAGTTCAGCGGCGAACCCCGGGCGGTCGCGGTGGTCGAGGCCGCTGAACCGGAGAGTCACCTGATCGACCGACTCCTCGAGGTCCAGGAGCGCTTCGAGGTCAGCGTCGGCAGTTACCCGGGCGAGACGGTGCGGATCAAACTCGAGGGCGCGTCCGAGGAGGTCGACGCCGCCGCGGCGTGGCTCCGCGAGCGCGTCGAGTCGCCGGCCGACGCCTGACCTACCGATAGAGGTAGCGAAGCCACAGCGCGGCCAACAGGACGCCCCCGATCCCGAGGACGAGTCCGGCGAGGTTGACCGTGCCGACCGGGAGGCCGGTTTCGGCCGCGAGCGCGACGGTTGACATGGCCGGCGCTTGCACCGGCCGGGCCTTAAACCGGTCGTTCCGGACGGCTTTTGGGGCCGACCGATCTATGCTCGTCAATGCGCCGCATCGGCCTCGTGATCAATCCGATCGCCGGCATGGGTGGCCGGGTCGGCCTGAAGGGCACTGACGAAAAGTACGAGGAGGCCCGCGAGCGGGGCGCCGAGCCGCGAGCCCCGGACCGGGCCCGCGAAGCCCTCTCGGCGCTCCACGAGGTCGCTCCGGACGCGGAAATCCTGGCCGTCGACGGCGTCATGGGGGCCGACGCGGCGAGGGACGCGGGATTCGAGCCGACCGTCGTCGCCGACTCGCCCGGCGGGATCGGCGAGACGTCCTCGGCGGACACCCGCGAGGCGGTCCGGGCGTTCCTGGATCGCGACGTCGACCTGATCCTGTTCGTCGGCGGGGACGGGACGGCGGTCGACGTGGCCGAGGTCGTCACGGAAGCGGGAGCACCGGTGCCGATATTCGGGGTGCCAGCCGGCGTGAAGGTCTTTTCGGGCGTGTTCGGCGTCACGCCACGGGCGGCCGGGCGCGTCGCGGGGACCTTCGACCGGACGGAGGAAGCCGAAGTCAACGACGTCGACGAGGACGCCTACCGCGCCGGGGAGGTCAGGGCCGAACTCAGGGCGGTCGTCGACGTGCCGGTTGCCGAGGAGCGCCAGTCCAGCAAGCAACTCAGCGGGGGGAGCGTCGAGGGCCTGGCACAGGGCGTGGCGGACGACGTCGAACCCGGCGTCACGTACGTCTTTGGCCCCGGCGGGACCGTCGGCGCCGTCGCCGAGGCGGTGGGGTTCGAAGCCTCGCCGCTTGGCGTCGACGTCTGGCGGGACGGCGAAGTGCTCGTCCGTGACGGCGCGGAACGGGACATCCTCGAGGCGCTCGGCGAGGAGAACGTCATCGTCGTCTCGCCCATCGGCGGGCAGGGCTTCGTCTTCGGTCGGGGCAACCAGCAACTCTCCCCGGCGGTGATCCGGCAGTGCGAACTGGTGATCGTCGCGTCGCGGCGCAAGCTCGACGACGTGGGCGTTCTCCGCGTGGACACCGGCGACCCGGCCCTCGACGAGGAGCTCCGTGGCTGGGCCAGGGTCCGCGTCGGGCGGGTCGAGCGTCGCCTCGTCGAGATCGTATAACGTCTCCCCCCGCATTGGGTATATTTTTCATTACCTATTAGGACGTAGGAACACCGTTAAGGTACTCGGCCTTACATAATAGCGTATGGAAACCCGGAAAGTCCAGCGGTTGGGCCCCTCGACGCTCGCCATGACCCTCCCGGCGGAGTGGGCACAGGACCAGGCGGTCGAGAAGGGCGACGAGGTCTCCCTCCGGATGGGCGGGAAAGGCACCTTGACGGTCATGCCCGAGTCCGTCCAGACGGAGGAGTCCGAGGCCGTCATCCGCGTCTCTGCCCTCGACGCCGAGGCCGTCGAACGGGCGATCGTGGCCCAGTACGTCCTGGGTCGGCGGATCATCCACGTCGTGGCCGACGAGGGCGAGACCCTGGAGAGCACGCACATCAACGCCGTCTACAACGCGGAAACCCAGCTCATGGGCCTCGGCGTGATCGAGGAAACCCCCGACAGCATCGCCATTCGGTGCTCGGTCGATCCGGAGGACTTCACCCTCGACAACCTCCTCGAGCGACTCGAATCGACGGGCAGCACGATGCGAAACGAGGCGGTCAAGGCCCTCGCGAGCGGCAACGCCGACCTCGCCCAGCGGGCACTCAACCGCGAGCGCCAGGCGAACAAGATCTTCGTGCTGCTCCTCCGGCTCATCTTCACGGCCTACCAGAATCCCAACCTCGCCCGTGCCGTGGGCCTCCGTGACGGGTTTCCCCTGATCGGCTACCGCTCCATCGCCAAGAACCTCGAGCTGACGGCCGACAACGCCGAGGACATCGCGGAGATCGCCATGGCCGCCGAGGACAACGAACTCCGCATCGACCAGAACGAGCTTCGACGCATTCGGGAGTTCACCGACGACGTCAACGAGATCACGGCCCTCGCCGTCGAGGCGGCGGTCGAACGCGACTACGACACCGCGATCGAGGTTCGCGAGCGGTTCGCGGACATCGGCGACCGGGAGCGGGAGATCCTGAACGACCTCCCGGAGATGGAAAACGAGCAGTTGCTCCAGGTGCGGGAGGTGCTCGTGAGCCTCCAGCAGACCGCCCAGTACGCGGTCAGGAACGCGGAGATCGCGACGAACCTCGCACTCAACGAGGAATCGGACCACATCTCGATCAGCTAGGCGGCCGATCCCGCCTCGGGACCGCGGTGCCGCCCTGGCCCCGATCGGCGTCTCTGGCTCGAGGCGGCCGGATCTGGGGCTTCGAATGAACTAAGTGCGGACCGCGAAATTTCCCGACAATGAGCGAGACGCAGACGACCACCGACATGGGACTGGGGCTCGCGCTGATCTTCGGCGCGCTCGCCGTGTTCGGCGCACTCGCGAGCACGGCGACCTCGTACCGCTACGCCGTCGCCGGCGAGCACCTGATGCAGACCGCTTCCGGCGTCGCCATCGGCCTCTCGATGCTGTTCGCGGCACTGGCGATCGCCGCCCTCCACCGGTACGGCGAGTGAGAGCCGGGAACAAATCGTTAAGGGTCTCAATCTCATAGGGCGTCCAATGACAGAACTGAGCGAGGAGGATCGCCGGATTCTCGAACACCTGCGCGAGCGCGTCGGCGGCGGCGAGGCCTACGTCCGGGCCAAGCACATCGCCGAACACATCGGGCTCTCGGCGAAGCAGGTCGGCGCCCGACTCCCCAAGGTCGCCGAGGCGGCGGACGAGGTCGACATCGAGAAGTGGGGCCGCTCCCGGTCGACCACCTGGCGGGTCACGCCGAACTAGTCGGCGGCTTTTTGTCCGCGTACGTCCGAGGGACGTTCATGACCGTCCGGGTCGAGCGCCAGCTCGAGGTCCCGGCGGCCGTGGAGCAGGTCTGGTCGTTCATCGCCGACGCCGAGAAGCGGGCCGAGGCGATCAGCGTCGTGGACGGCTACGACGTCATCGACGACAAACGCACCACCTGGCACGTCAGCCTGCCTATCCCCGGCATCTCGCGCACGGTGGCAGTCGAGACTGAAGAGCGACAGTCCGACCCGCCAAATTACGTCGAGTTCGTCGGCCGGTCGAAGGTGTTTCGCGTCGTGGGCGAGCACGATCTCGAGGCGATCGATGGCCGGACGCGACTCACGACGCGATTCGTCGTGGACGGCCGCCTGCCCGGCGTCGAGCGGTTCTTCGACTCCCGATTCGACGCGGAACTCGACAACCTGGAGGCCGCGCTGTACGCCGATCTCGGCATCGATCCGGGTGAGCGAGCGTGAAGGTCGCCCTGGCACAGATTCGGATCGAGGGCGGGGACGTCCCCGGGAACCTGGAGCGTGCGATCGACGCCGTTCACGAGGCCGCCGACGGGGACGCGGACCTGGTCGTCCTCCCGGAAATCTTCACCGTCGGGTACTTCGCGTTCGACCGCTACGCCGCGACCGCGGAACCGCTCGACGGTGAAACGATCGGTCGGCTCGCTGAGGTGGCCGCCGACCGGTCAATCGCGGTGCTGGCCGGCAGTATCGTCGAGGACCTGGCGGCGTCCGCGGCAGCCGGCGTCGACGTGCCGGCGAACGAGGGCTACGCCAACGCCGCAGTCTTCCTGGATCGGGACGGCACGCGGCGAGCCGTCTACCGCAAGCACCACCTCTTCGGCTACGGCTCCCGGGAACGGGACCTCCTGACGCCCGGCGAGCGGCTCCCCACCGTCGACTTCGAGGGGTTCACCGTGGGCGTGACGACCTGCTATGACCTGCGCTTCCCTACGCTCTACCGGTCGCTCGTGGACGCGGGCGCGACGCTCGTGCTCGTCCCGAGCGCCTGGCCATACCCGAGAGTGGAGCACTGGAGGCTCTTCCCCCGGACGCGGGCCGTCGAGAACCTGCTGTACGTGGCCGCGGCGAACGGCGTCGGGACCTTCGGCGAGGACACGCTCCTCGGGCGGTCTGCCGTCTACGACCCGTGGGGAACCACACTGGCGAGTGCCGGGGACGACGCGACCGTGGTGACGGCCAGTCTCGACCCCGAGCGGGTCGTCGAACGGCGCGAAACCTTCCCCGCCCTCGAGGATCGTCGGGACTAGCACCGCTCGCCTGCCACCGACAGGCCTGGTACCGTGGCACAAATGGCGACTGTAGTCTACGGTGGGCCTTTTCCCCGGTTCCCCGATGGGGAGCACGACACATGGTATCGAAACGGCACCTGCTGTCACTCGTCGTTGGCGTGCTCGTGCTAACCGCCGGCTGTGCCGGGTTGAGTGGTGACGCTGGCAGCGGTGGTGATGGCGGCCCCGACGGCGGCGGGGCCGGCAGCGGCGGCGGTGATGCAGCCCCGGAGCAGTCGGGTGGGGACTCGGCCGCAGTGGGCCAGCCCCTTCGCGTCGACCGGGCGATCGTCAGGACCGGGTCGATCGCGCTTCGGGTCGGGGAGTTCGACGCAGCCCGGTCGGAGATAGCCGGGCACGCTCGCAGCCTGGACGGGTACGTCAGCGGATCGAGTTCGACCCGTCACACGCGGCACAACGCGTCCTGGACGACGGGTCGGGTCGTGATCCGAGTTCCGGGCGAGCGGTTCGGAGACGCGCTCTCGTTCGCCAGGGAGCGCGGGACGGTGCTGAACGAGGAGACCGGAACCGAGGACGTCACCGACCGGCTGGTCGACCTCGAGGCGCGACTGGCCAACAGCGAGGAGCGCCGCGAGCGCCTGCGGTCGTTCTACCGGCAGGCGAACTCGACCCGGGAGCTCCTCCGGATCGAGGAGACGCTGTCGGCCGTCCAGGCCGAGATCGAACGGCTCCAGGCCGAAAAGCGGTCCCTCGAGGATCGGGTGGCCTACGCGACCCTCCGCGTCGAGCTCAGGGAACCCGCGCCGTCAGGGGACGAGGCGACTGGGGCCGACGCCTCGCTCGTCTCGGCGTTCGTGGAGTCGGCGACGACGATGGTCGACGTCGCGTACGGGGTCCTGCTGTTCGGGGTCCGGCTCTCGCCGTATCTCGTCTTCCCGGGACTCCCGGCCGTCGCGCTCTGGGTAGTCGTTCGTCGGCGCTCCAGGCTGCGAGTCCCGTGGTCCTCCTCCGAGGGAGTCGACGAGTCGGCCGCCACGACTTCCGGAGGAGGATCCGGGGAGGAGGGGGAAGCGAGTGACCCGGACTCCACGACCGAGGACGGCGATCGCTGAGGGACGTCACTGCGAGGATTTTTAAGGGAGAAGGGCCCAGTGTCGCTTGCCGGCTGGACGCTTTTCACGTCGATGCCGGCACACAATTCGGCCTCGCGGCGCCTCCCGGAAACTCGGCGGCGAGCGGTTTCGTGCGACGGGCGTCCGGACGCCGGTCGCACGCCAACTCCGTTCCCAAGCCCCGAGAGGCCCGTCTCCTCGAGAGTCTCAGACGGCGCGACCCCGCGAGCAGGTGCACTGCCTGGCTATTCATCAGGAGACCCCGCCCCGACGACGAGCTGCGTGTCACCCCACGAGCGGGATAACGCATATACGGACAGCCAGCACACCATCCAACATGGTGTCGAAGACCACGCGAGACGACATGACGTGGTACGAGTGCGACGAATGTGGTCTCCTCTTCGACTCGAAGGACGACGCACGCCAGCACGAGGAGAACTGCGACGCGGAGGACCCCTCCTACATCCAGTGACGTGGGGGTGACCGGGTGGGTCAGGGAGCGGCCTCGGCCACGAGTTCGTAGGATCGTTCGCCCATCTCGTCCTCGGCGAAGACGAACACGCGGCCGTCGACGGCGTCCACGTCGGCCTCGACCTCGACGCGGAGGTCGCCGCGGCTGACGGTCACGCCCGGAAAGACGGTCGTCTCGTCGCCGGGACCCAGGAGGACGCGGCCGACGCCGGTGTCCTCGAGTATCTCGTCCTCGGTCGTCCGCTCGTCCACGTACACCAGCACGCCGTGGCGCCCGGAGCCGTCGGTGACGAGGACGTGGACGTCCTTGCCCGGCGGCGGCGTCACGGTCCCCTCCTCGCGGGACGGAACGCCCCGGTAGAATACCTTGCGGCCGTCGGCGTATTCGACCTCGATCCCGCCCTCGGTCAGGTCGACGGCGAGCGTGTCGGGGGCGACCTCGGAGTGGCTCGTCATTGGCCGAACCTGGGCCGCGATCCTCAAGCCCCCTGTGATTCCGGCGCGAGCGACACGTCAAACGCCGTCGGTCGCGAGCCAACCACCACAAGTAAATACCGGGCTGCGGGACAGTGAGACACGATGCAGGGGGAGGCCCGGGCACCGGCCGCGGGAACGGTGCTCAACGCCCTGGCGACCGGAACCGGCGCGGCGTTCGCCATCGACGAGTACGTCCGCGCCTCCGTCCGGCTGGCCCCGGACGCACCGGTCGAGGGCGACGTCGCGGGCGTCCCGGATGCCGACACGCGGTTGATCGAGCGGTGCCTCTCCCTCGTCACCGAGCGATTCGGCGACGGCGAGGGCGGCACCGTCAGGACGGACAGCGAGGTCCCGATGGCCGCCGGGCTGAAGAGCTCCTCGGCGGCGGCGAACGCCACCGTCCTCGCGACGCTGTCGGCCCTGAACGCGGTCGACGCGGTGGACAGAACGGACGCGGCCAGGCTCGGCGTCGAGGCTGCCCGTGACGTCGGCGTGACCGTCACTGGGGCCTTCGACGACGCCAGCGCGAGCATGCTCGGCGGGGTGACCGTCACCGACAACGACGCCGACGAACTGCTGGCGCGCGAGGAACTCGACTGGACCGTCCTCGTCTGGACGCCGCCGGAGCGGGCCTTCAGCGCCGAGGCAGACGTGGACCGGTGCCGCCGGATCGCCCCGATCGCGGAGGTCGTCGCGGAACTGGCCCTCGACGGCGACTTCGCCCGGGCGATGACGATCAACGGCCTGGCCTTCTGTGCCGCCCTCGAGTTCCCCAGCGAACCAATCGTGGAGGCACTCCCGGCGGCCGACGGCGCCTCCCTCTCCGGGACCGGATCGAGTTTCACGGCCGTCGGCGATCGGGACTCCCTCGAGCGCGTGGAGCAACGCTGGTCGGCGCGGGCGGGCCGGACCTGGCTCACGTCGACCCAACACGAAGGGGCGATGATTCAATGACCGAGGAAAACGCGACGGTGCCGGAAGAGATGTCACTCGAGGAACTGCGCGACGAAATTCGGGAGATCGACCACGACATCGTGGAGTTGATCGCGCGACGGACCTACGTCGCGGACACCATCGCCGAGGTCAAAGCCGGGCAGGGGCTCCCGACGACCGACGAGCAGCAGGAACAGCGCGTCATGGAGCGGGCCGGCGAGAACGCAGAGCAGTTCGACGTCGACGCCAACCTGGTCAAGGCGATCTTTCGGCTCCTCATCGAACTGAACAAGGTCGAGCAACGAGAGTCCCGGTAGCAATTAGTACGCGAAATCCTCCAGAGAACCGCCCCGCTATCGAGTAGGCCCACCCTCCTCACGGCGCTGGTTCGCAACGACTCGCTCTCACCTGACGACGCCGACGAGTTCTTACCTGCGATGCGTGACGCGCGCAACTGGTCGTCGAACTCCTCCGTCGAGCGGGCGCAGTCACCGCTTCGACAGCAACGCGATACCGATTAGCCCGTTCCGAGACACTGACTGGTCACGGGCCGTTCTGCGGGTTCTGCATTAATATAGGATAGTTGATGAAAATTGTGTGCTGACCCCAGCGGATGCATGCAGTACGAACACCGAAAGCATCGCCGAGGGCATCTCCGAAGCGAAGATCTCCACCTCCGGAGAGCACCCCCTCGGATGAGGCCTGGTACCGGCGGAAGGGTCGACCCCGGGCGATCGACTGACTGGCCCACGGCCGGGCCACGCCCACGACGTCACTCCAGA
>Ga0207797_1001420_pt1 | contig 17303 bp, 16 predicted proteins | sample PRCRCaboRojoPR_6_FD_187275 | JGI IMG/M metagenome (GOLD analysis project Ga0207797, IMG submission 187275) | Marine sediment microbial community from Cabo Rojo, Puerto Rico - PR CR 10% Liquid 1 (SPAdes) | ecosystem: Environmental > Aquatic > Marine > Coastal > Sediment | place: Cabo Rojo, Puerto...
CCTGGCCACCAACCTCGCGGCCGATCCCACCCGCCCAGGGGCCGAGCGGTACCCCGGCGTCGACGTGCTCGACGTCGCCGAGTCGGCCCGGGACATGGTCGCGGACGCCCTCGGCGCCTACGCGACCGAGGACGCGGCGGCCTGCTGGGAGATCGCCGAGCGGGACGACTGCCTCGACGCCCGTTGCGAAGAGGCCGGCCGGGCCGTCGTCGACGCGCTACTCGAGGCGGAGGTCGGCGCCGACGCCGACGCGGTTCGGGCGGACGCCTCCCGGCTGCTCGTGTTCGTCCGCGACGTCGAGCGCGTCGGCGACCACGCCGTGAACATCGCCGCCAGGACCCTGTACATGGTCGACCACGACGATTCACTCCTCTTCTGATGACGGCGAACCGCACCGAGGACGGCGACCCCGCGATTCGAAAGGTCCAGCGCACCGGCGGGTCGACGTTCACCGTCTCGCTCCCCAAGAACTGGGCGCGGGGCCAGGGCCTCACCGCCGGGGCGACGGTCTACCTCTACGCCTTCGAGGACCGCGTCGTCGTCGCGCCGACCGAGCGCGCCGAGGGGGAGCGCCGGACGCGGGTTCGGGTCGACGGTCTGGAGCTCGGCGCGGTCGCCCGCCGGATTCGGCAGGCCTACGCCGCCGGCAGCGACGCCGTGATCGTCGAGGCGTCGGGCGGCCTCTCGACCGAGCAGCGCCGGGCGGCGACCGACGCGATCACCGACCTCGTGGGCATGCGCGTGGCCGCGGAGTCAGCCGACGGCCTCGAGGCCCGCAGCATGCTCGATCCGTCGGCGGTCTCGCTGGCCCAGACCCTGGCCCAGCTCCGCCAGCTGGTCCTGACGATGCTCCGGGAGGCGATCGAGGCGCTCCGTGCGGACGACGCCGCCCTGGCGGCGACGGCCCGGGGACGGGCCGAGGACGTCGACCGCCTCGTCGCGCTGGTCTGCCGGCAGTTCCAGGGCGCCCTCGTCGACGTCCGCGAGGTGGATCAGCTCGAAGGGGACCGCTCGCGGGCCTATCGGCACGTCAGGCTCGCGCGGGGGCTCGACCGGATCGCCGACGCGGCCGGGCGGATCGCCGCGGTCGCAGCCGAGCAGGACACGCCGCCCGAGGGGGCCGTCAACGAGGCCGTCGGGGCCGCCGGGCAGGCCGTCCGGGACGCGGTGGTCTCGGCACTCGGCGAGGAGCCGGCGACGGTGGAGCGCGGCGAGCACGCCAGCGAGCCGCTGGCCGAGCTCGACGCTGCCCTCGCCGCGACGGCAGACCCGGACTGTCACCGCTACGGGCGCGTGCTCGAGGCGCTGTCGCTCGTGGCGGCGAGGAGCAGGACACTCGCGACGCTCGGGCTGGACGACGGCTGAGCGTTCCGGCCGCCGCTGCGGTCGTCAGGCAGACGCGAGGTCGGGTTCGAGCTCGTCGAACAGCTCGACGACCCGCCGTTCGATCTCGTCGCGGATCTCGGCCACCTCGGCGGGCGACTTGTCCTCGGGATCGGCCAATCCCCAGTCGCGGTTCTCGCCTGCCCAGCCGGCGGGACAGACGTCGCCCGCGTCACACCCCATCGTGACGACGTAGTCGCTGTCACGGGTCTCCGCGAACGTGATCTCGCGTGGGCGGCGGTCCGAGAGGTCGAGGCCGATTTCGGCCATCGCCTCGAGGACTTCCGGATGGACGTGGTCTGCCGGACGGGTCCCGCCCGTGACCAGCGACACGCGATCCGTCAGGCTGCGCCGCTCGCGTTCGAGTTCAGCGAAGGCGTGGGCCATCTGGGAGCGCCCCGCGTTCTGGACGCACACGAACGCGACGCGAACGTCCCCCGTCAAGCCCTGGCGGTAATCGGCCGTCATGGCTCAGTCGTCGGGGGTCGGGTCGGCACCCGCGTCGTCCCGGCGCCCGGCCGTGAACCCGGTCCAGTCGAGGCGACGCTGGAAGAACAGCGCGACCGAGACGAGGGCCAGCAGGACGGGCACCTCGATGAGCGGCCCGACCACGGTCGCGAAGGCGACGCTGGAGCCGACGCCGAAGACCGCGACCGCGACGGCGATGGCCAGTTCGAAGTTGTTCGAGGCGGCCGTAAACCCGATGGCGGTCGTCGTCGAGTAGTCCGCGCCGATCCCGCGGCCCATCCCGAAGCTCACGAAGAACATCACCACGAAGTAGATCGTCAGCGGGACAGCGATGAGCAGGACGTCGCTGGGCTGGGCGACGATCCGCTCGCCCTGCATCGCGAACATCACGATCACGGTGAACAGCAACGCCACCAACGTCAGGGGGCCGACCGCCGGCACGTAGGTCTCCTCGTACCACTCGACGCCCTTGGTCCGCGTGCCGACGAGCCGGGAGAGAATCCCGGCCCCGAAGGGGAGCCCGAGGAAGATCGCGATGGCCTCGAAGACCTGCGTCGGCGTGACGTCGAAGGCCTGAATGCCGGCGACGAGCGGGTCCAGGCCGAGCAGTGGCGGGAGGACGAGGGCGAAAAACCAGACGTACACGCCGTAGGTCAGGATCTGGAAGACGCTGTTGAACGCGACGAGGCCGGCGGCGTACTCGGGCGAGCCCTCGGCGAGCTCGTTCCAGACGAGCACCATCGCGATGCAGCGGGCCATGCCGATGAAGACGAGACCCAGGAAGAACTCGGGGCGGGCGGGTAGCCCGGGGACGAGCCCGCTGAAGAAGACGATCGCGAGGCCGAACATCAACGTGGGGCCTATGAGCCAGTTCTGGACGAGGCTGAGGCCGAGCACGCGCACGTTCCGAAAGACGGTGGGAAGCTGCCCGTAGTCGACCTTCGCCAGGGGCGGATACATCATCAGAACGAGGCCGATTTCCACCAGGTGGAGGTCCTGGATCGGGCCCGTGATCGACGGCGCGAGGTACCCGAGCCCGACGCCGATCGCCATCGCGCCGAGGATCCAGACGGTCAGGTACTTATCGAGGAGGGCCATCGACCGGGGATCTCCACAGTCCGGACAGTCACAGACCGGACCATGGTCGTGGGCCGCGAGGTCAGTCACGCCGGCCCTCCCGGGTGGCGTCCAGTGCCTCGAAGAGGGCTCGGGCGCGCTCGGTGGCCGCGTAGTAGCGCCAGGTCCCGTCCTTGCGGCGGGTGACGAGGCCGGCGTCCCGCAGGTCCGAGAGGGCGTGGCTGACCGCGCTGTCGCTTACGTCGACGACGGGCTCGAGTTCGCAGACGCACAGCTCGCCGTCCGCCGCAGCGAGGATCCGCGCGAGGCGGTACCGGGTCCCGTCGCCGAGCGTGGCGAGCGTGGCGACGTCGCCGTCGGCGGTCTCGTCGGCCGTCTCGGCGCAGGCCGACAGCAGTTCGAGGCGCTCGTCGACGTCGGCGTCACAGCACTCCCCGAGCTGTTTGACCAGGAGGCGCTCGAGGCGGGGTTCTGCCATACCTGTGTATCTGTACAGTTATTCAAATAGCTGGCGGTCGGCTCCTATATAGACCTAAGTGAGAAAACGTATCATTCGCAGGAAGTTTTTAGCCGGGTACGGGCGAGCCGTCGGCCAGAGGGTCCATGGACTCCGGAACCGGCGATCGACGGCTCGAACTGTACGTGCGAGCGATCTCGGGTGGGGAGCCGACGGCAAGCGAGCATGCCCGGCGGGTTCGCGCCCTCGCGGCGAGCGGCCGGGTGGCCGACGCGACCGTACTGGTGTGGGGCGAGGAGGTCGGCCTCTCGACGACGGCGTTCCGGACGCGCGTCGGGAAGTGCATCCTGGACCGGGTCGCCAGCTTTCGCGCCTGGGCCGAGGAACGGGGCGGATCGATGACGCCGTTCTTCGACGCGCGAACCGTCACGGGGACCGTCACCGGCGAGTGTTACGCGTCCCTCCGGCTGCCCGTCAGCTGCCTCGCCGAGTACGAGGACGGCGACCTCGTCCACGTCGCCCCGTACCGCGCCGGGTCGACGACGTACACCGTCGAGCACCGGCTCCGCCACCACGAGCGCCCGGCGGGCGAGGACACGGCCGAGGTCGGTGCCGCGGGTCGCCCGGCCCTCCACTGACCGTCACCGGTAGGCCTCGAACTCCCGGCCGAAGACGACGAAATAGCCCGTCCCCAGGAGGCCGACGGCCGAGGCCACCGTGAAGGCGACCTCCGGACTGACGAAGTCCCAGAGCGCTCCGCCGACGGCGCCGCTGGGGATCACCACGACGTTCCGGACCAGGTAGTAGGCCCCGGTGACGCGGCCGCCCGCGCCCCGCTCGGCCGGGCCGACGATCAGCGCCTTGTGGGAGGGCAGGCCGGCAAAGCGCAGGCCCGAGACGGCAAAGAGGACCGCGAGGACGGCCGCGTTCGCGGGCGCGAAGATCAGCAGGACGGGAAAGATCGCGTAGACGGCAAAGCCCGCGGCGACGACGGGCTTGAGGCCGACCCGCTCGGCGGCCGCCGCGGCCGGCACCATCGAGAGCAGGGCGACGGCCATCTCGACCACGAGCAGGACCGAGAAGAATACGGGCGGCGCGAGGTAGACGCCCGCGACGGTGACGTCGACGGCCAGGTGGCGCGTGACGACGATGATGAAGAAGACGTAGACCATGCCGTTGGCGAAGCGGACGAGCGTGTCGCCGACGAGGAGCGGACGGAGGGGGCCCGGGAGGTCCCCCAGGTCGGCGACGAGTTGCTCGATGCCCTCGAAGGTATCGCCCACGGTGTCCTCGCTGGCCTCGTAGAAGACGTGCTGGACGGCCGTGGCGACGGCGCCGAAGGCGGCCGCCAGGGCCAGCACCCACAGGAACCCGGGCATGATCGCGCCCCCGCCCGTAAACAGGACGAAGCCGGTGAGGACGAAGCCCAGCAGGAACGCCGACCGGCGGACGGTCTCGGTGCTGGCGAAGCCCCGCGCGAGGCGGTGGCCGGGGACGGCCTGCTTGACGATGGCGAAGGTCGCCCCGAGGCCGAGGGACTTCCAGGCCTGGGCGAGCAGCAGGCCGACGAAGATCCAGACCCAGGGCTCGATCGCCAGGCCGGCCACCCGGAGGGTGCCGACCAGGGGCGCGACGAGCCAGAGGCCGAAGCCCAGCGTCGAGAGCAGCCCGAACAGCGTCAGGGCGTGGCGCGAGCCGATGCGATCCGAGATGGCGCCGCCGGGGTAGGGATAGACGGCGCCGACGAGGTTGCCCGCGGTGCCGAACAGGCCGATGACGAAGCCGCTCGCGCCGAGGGCCGCCAGGTAGTCCGGCAGGAAGCGGGTCGTCATCTGGAAGCCGAGGCTGAACGCGAACATGGCGGCCGAGAGGACGAGGACGTCCCGCTCGAGGGCGAACAGCTGCCTGACGGTCGCCCGGACGCTCGTGCCGTCGTCGGTCGCGGCGGCCATCTGCCGGCTCGCCCTGCGGCCGGCGGCGGCAAGAAACTAGGCTGTCCGGCCCGGTCGGCCTACCTCACTCGAGGTCGAAGCGGTCCAGCGTCATGACCCCGTGCCAGGCGTCGACGAAGTCCCGGACGAACTGTTCCTCGCCGTCCGCGGCGCCGTAGACGTCCGCGACGGCCCGGAGCCGGGCGTTCGACCCGAAGATCAGGTCGAAGCGGGTGGCCTCCCACTCGACCTCGCCGGTGGCCCGGTCCCGGACCTCGAAGACCTCGCCCTCCTCCGAGACCGGCGCCCACTCGTAGTCCATGTCCAGCAGGTTCACGAAGAAGTCGTTGGTCAGCGTGCCCGGCCGGTCGGTGAAGACGCCGCGGTCAGCGTCCCCGTAGGTGGCGCCCAGGGCCCGCATCCCGCCGACGAGCACCGTCAGCTCGGGCACCGAGAGGTTCAGCAGGTCCGCCTTGTCCAGGAGGCGCTCCTCGGGCCGGTCGTAGAGGTCGTCGTACTCGCCGCCGAGGTAGTTCCGGAAGCCGTCGGCCTTCGGCTCGAGCACCTCGAAGGACTCGACGTCTGTCTGCTCCGCCGTGGCGTCGGTGCGCCCCGGTTCGAAGGGCACGGTCACGTCGTAGCCGGCCTCGGCCGCGGCCTGCTCGACGGCGGCGTTGCCGCCCAGGACGATCAGGTCCGCGAGGGAGATCCGGACGTCGTCCTCGCGGGCGTCGTTGAAGTCCGCCTGGATCGCCTCGTAGGTCTCCAGGACGGTTTCGAGCTCGTCGGGTTCGTTGACCTCCCAGCGTCGCTGGGGTTCGAGGCGGAGCCGGGCGCCGTTCGCCCCGCCGCGCTTGTCGCTGTCGCGGTACGTCGACGCCGACGCCCAGGCGGTCTTGGCCAGTTGCGAGACCGAGAGGTCCGAGTCGAGGATGGTTTCCGTGAGCTCGGCGACGGCCTCCTCGCCGACGAGGTCGTGGTCGACGGCCGGGACCGGGTCCTGCCAGATCATCGTCTCCTCGGGGACCTCCGGGCCGAGGAACCGCTCGGGCGGGCCCATGTCGCGGTGGATGAGCTTGTACCACGCCTTCGCGAAGGCCGCCTGGAACTCGTCGGGGTGCTCCTGGAAGCGCTCCAGCACGGCCCGGTAGTCGGGGTCGCGCTTCAGGGCGATGTCCGTCGTGAGCATCATCGGCATCTCCGGCTCCGAGGGGTCCTGGGCCCCCGGCGCCGACTCGACGGCGCTCTCGTCGGCCGGCCGCCACTGCCAGGCGCCGCCGGGGCCCTTGACCGAGACCCAGTCGTGCTCGAGCAGGTTGTCGACGTAGCCCATGTCCCACTGGGTCGGCGCGTCCGTCCAGGGGCCCTCGATGCCGCTGGTGATCATGCCGCCGATGTCGCCGAACTCGTGCTTCCAGCCCAGCCCCTGTTCCTCGATGGGCGCCGCCTCGGGCTCGGGGCCGAGGTGCTCGTCGGGGTTGTCCGCGCCGTGGACCTTCCCGAAGGTGTGGCCGCCCGCGATGAGGGCGACCGTCTCCTCGTCGTTCATGGCCATGCGGTCGAACTCCTCGCGGATGTTCTTCGCGGAGCCGTCGACGTCCGGCTCGCCGTTCGGCCCCTCGGGGTTCACGTAGATGAGCCCCATCACGGTGTTCGCGAGCGGGTCCTTGAGGTTGCCAACCTCGCCGTCGACGTAGCGCTCGGGCGAGGTCGTCTCCCACTCCGTCTCGGGGCCCCACTCGACGGCCTCGTTCGATTTGAAGGCGTCCTCGCGCCCGCCGGCGAAGCCGTAGGTCTCGAAGCCCATCGACTCCAGGGCGACGTTCCCCGCGAGCACGATCAGGTCGCCCCAGGAGAGCTTGCGGCCGTACTTCTGCTTGACCGGCTGGAGCAGGCGACGGGCCTTGTCGAGGTTGATGTTGTCCGGCCAGCTGCTCTCCGGCGGGAGGCGCTGGAGGCCGCCGGAGGCGCCGGCGCGGCCGTCGAGGGTGCGGTAGGTTCCGGCGCTGTGCCACGCCATCCGGATGAACAGGGGCCCGTAGTGGCCGTAGTCGGCCGGCCACCACTCCTGGGAGGTCGTCATCAGGTCCTCGAGGTCGGCCTTGACTTCCTCGAGGTCGAGTTGCTCGAACGCCTCGGCGTAGTCGAAGTCCTCGCCGTACGGGCTGAGGTCGCAGGCGTTGTCGTCCAGAACGTCGAGTCGCAACAGGTTCGGCCACCACTCTTGGTTGGACCAGGGCATACCAAAGCGGAGCCAGTCTTCGTTATTAAAATTGTTTGTTTACGACTTCCGTAACTAAAGTTGGGTTCTGTCCAAAATCAGGGCGGCGGTTCGAGAGGTGGGCCGGCCGGCGCACACGGTTGGCCTCAGTCCGCGAGGTCCTCGAAGTACAGCGCGGCGTCTTCCTCGGGGGCGGCGGTGGTCGCCCGCGAGACGCCGACGGTGACGAGCAACCCGAGGGCCATGCAGTACAGCGAGACGCCCCAGCCGAAGTAGGCGCCGGCGAACAGCGTCACGTCGCCGAGGCCGGGCAGGCCGACCGGCGTGGCGGGCAGGAAGTTGAACGCGACGTAGACGAGCTGCGGGACGACCACGCCCGCGGTCAGGCCCGTCCGGGTCGTGCGGCGCCAGTACAGCGCCACGATCACGGGCAGGGCCAGCTGGGCGAAGCCGCCGAAGGCGAGGTCGCCGATGTCGACGAGGACGGCCCCGATGGTGCCGCCGCCGGCGGCCCCCGCCTCGACCCAGAGGCTCGCCAGCAGGGCGCCGCCGGCGAAGACCACGACGCCGATCCGCCCGAGGCGGCTCTCGCGGTCGTCCGAGACGGTCGGATCGACGAGCGTCCGGTGGACGTCCCTGGTGTAGTAGGCGGCCCCCGAGAGCAGCATCGAGTCCGAGGAGGACATCATCGCCGCGAGGGCGCCGGCGATCACCAGGGCCGCGAACCAGGCCGGGACGTACTCGGCGAGCAGGAGCGGCAGGACGTTCTCGCCGGCGGCGATGTCGGCCTGGATCCCGAGGCCCTGCGCCCAGGTGCCGAGGAGGAAGGCGGGCACGAACAGCAGGACGACGAGGATCGGCCAGAGCGCGAAGGTCCGCTTGAGGACGGTCTCGGAGTCCGCCGCGAAGAAGCGCTGGTTGACCTGCGGGAACATGGTCACGCCGAAGGCGATCGAGACGGCGAAGGTGAGCATCCGCTGGGGGGTGTAGAAGTCACTCCCGAGGGCGAGGAACTCCGGGGCGGTCTCGGCGAGGCCGGCGTTGATCGTCCCGACGCCGTCGACCGAGACGAGGATCCAGAGCAGCGCCGCCCACACGGTCGCCAGCATGAACGCGCCCTGGAGGGTGTCCGTCCACGCGATGCCGCGCATCCCCGCGAGGACGACGTAGACGATCATGAAGCCGGTGATGAGCGTCGCCCCCGCCCAGTAGGGGACCGCGCCCTCGGTCAGGGCGGCGAGCGCGCCGCCCGCGCCGATCTGCTGGAGCATGACGTAGGGGAACAGCCAGAACAGCGAGACGACGGCGACCAGGGCGCGGAGGCGGGACGAGCCGAACCGGTCGCCGAGCATCTCGCCGAGGGTGACGTGGCCCCGCGCCTGCCCGATCAGCCACTGCTTGTAGCCGACGACGTACCACAGGACGGCGAAGATGAGGCCGTCCATCAGCCCCATGACCAGGATCCACTCGGGCCCGTAGAGGTAGGAGATGTCCGGCCCGCCGAAGAACGTGAACGCCGAGAGCAGCGTCGCGAACGTGGTGAACAGCAACACGACGGTGCCGAAGGTCCGGCTCGCCAGGTAGTAGTCCTCGGCGGTGCGCTCGGTGAGGCGGTAGGCCACCAGGCCGACCGCCAGGGCGAGGAGCAGGTAGCCGACGACGATGGCCAGCTGGAGGGCGGTGCTCACGGTCGCTCACCCCCGGGGCGGACGCCGACGCCCCAGGCGCGTCGGGTGAAGGCGTAGAACACGAGCGCGGCCAGGCCCATCAGTCCAACGTGCCACCACAGCCACAGGGGAAGGCCGGCGATCGTCGTCGCGTCGCCCCACAGGAACCAGGGAATGGCGGCGGCCATCAGCAGCAGGACGGCCAGCGCCCAGCCGGAGGTCTCTGCCCTCGACACCATTGGTGCCTGGACGGGCGGGCGGCGAGACCGTAAACGTTGCCGACCGGCGGCGCCGTCACGACAGGTTGATTGCCCGCCCGACTGAGCACCCGAGCAGTGTCGTCACGCGTGCCTGCCCGCTGGGGACTCCTGGCGGGTGCCAGTTTCGCGGGCGTCTCGCTTGGCGCGTACGAACTCGCGCCGGCCAGCGTCACCCCCCTGATACGGGACTCGCTCGGCATCGGCTCCTCGGCGGCCGGCCTCGTCGTCGGGGTCATGTTCGGCACCGCGGTCGTCGCCAGCCTCCCCGCCGGCGTGGTCCTGGACCGGACGGACTCGCGGTGGGCGCTCGCCGCCGCCGTGGTCGGCCTCGTCGTCGCCGGCGGCTGGGGCTGGCTGGCCGCCACCGGCGGCGCCTACTGGTCGCTGCTCGCCTCCCGGATCCTCGGCGGGGTCGCCTACACGGTCGTCTGGAACGCCGGGATCGACGTCGTGGGGCGATCCTTCGACGCCGAGTACCAGGCCACGGCCGTGACCGTCTTCACCGCCAGCGGTCCGATCGGGTTCGCCGTCGGCCAGGGCGGCGCGCCGATCGTCGCCGAGGCGTTCGGCTGGGCGGCCATCTTTCCGGCGTTCAGTGCGCCGGCCCTGCTCGGGCTCGCGCTGTTCTGGCCGACCAGCCGGGGCCGCGGCCGGATCAGCGAGGGGGACGTCCCGACGCTGTCGGACTTCCGCGCCGTCGTGACGAGCCGGCAGGTCTGGACCGTCGGCGGGCTGGGCTTTCTCGGCTACGGGCTCTACCTGTTCATCAACAACTGGGCGCCCTCCTACCTGAACGAGGAGCTGGCGCTGTCCCTCGGACTCAGCGGGCTCATCGTGGCCCTCTTCCCCGCCATCGGCGTCGTCGGGCGGGTGTCCGGCGGCCTCCTCTCGGACCGCTTCTTCGACGGGCGGCGCCGGCCGGTCCTGCTGCTGGCCTTCCTCGTGGCCGCGCCGGTCACCGCCGGCTTCACGCTCCTCCGGCCCGTGCCCGTCGTCGTCGGTGGCCTGCTCGTCGCCGGGCTGGCCATCCAGCTGTGCCTCGGGCTCTCCTTTGCCTACGTCCGCGAACTGGTCGAGCCGACCGTGGCCGCCACGGCCGTGGCCTTCCTGACGAGCGTCGGCCTGGCCGGTGCCTTCGTCTCCCCCATCGTCGGTGGCGCCGTGATCGACGCCGCCGGGTACGACACCGCCTTCTTGCTCGTGGGTGGCCTCGGCTTCCTCGGCGTCCTCCTTGCCTGGTACGCGCCGGAAGCGGCCTGAGGGCGCCCGCTCACTCGCGGTCGCCGGCCGCGAGGCCCGCCCGGAGCGTCTCGAGGTGGTCCTGGATGGCCTCGAAGTTCGAGGCGGCGATCTGGCTCGACCCGATCCCCTCGCTGATGTGCTCGTTGACCGCGGCGAGGTTGTCGACCGTCTCGTCGGTGTTCGTCTCGATCGACTCCACGACCGCCTCGATCTCGGCGGTCCGGTCGTGGGCCTCCTCGGCCAGCTGTTTCACCTCGTCGGCCACGACGGCGAAGCCCTCGCTCCCCTCCCCCGCCCGGGCCGCCTCGATGTTGGCGTTGAGGGCCAGGATGTTCGTCTGCTCGGCGATGTCCGTGATGACCTCGACGACCGTCACGATCTGGCCGACCTGCTCCTCGAGTTGGGAGACGTTCTGGCGGACCTCGCTCGCGGCCATCGCGAGTTCCTCGATGGTGGCCTCCGTCTCCGCCGCCGCCTCCCGGCCATCCACGGCGACGTCGTCCATCTCCGCCAGGGTGGCGTCGACGGTCGACTCCCCGACGCTCGAGGCCGTCCCGCCGTCGGGGACGGCCCCCGCTTCCGCGTCGGGTGGTCGGTTGGCTGGTGCCTGCGCCTCCGCGTTCGCCGACTGGCTCGGGGTATCTTCGGTCATGGGTCGTCCTGGGGGTCTCGGCGCCGGTGAGCGTCGAGTCGGAGTGCTATCCATCCCCATGCCTCGTGCCAACCCTCAAGAAGCTTTCTCTCCGGCCGGTCGCCGCCGGAGCCGGCCAGTTTTTGGGGTCGCGGCGGGAGGGGTACCCATGGAGTACCTCAAATCGGCGGCCGAGGCGTCCCTCGAGATCCCCCAGGACGTGACCGACTCCGTCCGCGACATCGTCGACACGGTCCGGGCGGACGGCGACGACGGCGTGCGGGCGCTCACCCGGCGGTTCGACGACGTCGAGCGGCAGGACCTGCGCGTCTCCGCGGGCGAGATCGAGGCGGCGGCCGACTCGCTCACCGACGCCGAGCGCCGGACCATCGACAACACCGTCGAGAACGTCCGCGCCTTCCACGAGGCCCAGCGCGAGCACCTCGACGGGTTCGAGCGGGAGTTCGCCGACGGCGTCACCCTCGGGACGCGGCTCGTCCCCGTCGAGACCGCGGGCGTGTACGTCCCGGGCGGGCGAAAGCCCCTCGTCGCCGCGCCCGCCATGACCATCGTCCCGGCGGTCATCGCCGGCGTCGACCGGGTCGTCGCCTGTGCGCCGCCCCAGGCCGACGGCTCCGTCCAGCCCGCCCAGCTCTACGCCATGGACCGCGCCGGCGCCGACGAGATCTACGTCGCCGGCGGGGCACAGGCCATCGCGGCGATGGCCTACGGCACCGAGACGGTCCCGAGCGTGGACAAGGTGACCGGCCCCGGCAACGTGTTCGTCATCGAGGCCAAGCGCCAGGTCTTCGGCCACGTCGGCATCGACTTCCTCGCCGGGCCGACCGAGGTCCTGATCGTCGCCGACGAAACCGCCGATCCCGAACTGGTCGCGACGGACCTCCTCGCCCAGGCCGAGCACGATCCCCGCTCCCGCGTCGCGCTGGTCGCCACGGACCGGGCGACTGCGGAGGCGACGGTGGCGGCCCTCGAGCGCCAGCTTCCCGACCTCCGCACCGAGGACGTCGCCCGGGAGAGCTGGGCGGACAACGGCGAAGTCGTGCTCGCGGCGGACCGCGCGGAGGCCGCCGCCGTCGCCAACGACTGGGCGCCCGAGCACCTCCAGGTGATGACCGACGACCCCCGGGCGCTGCTCGATGACCTCCACAACTACGGCTCGCTGTTCCTCGGCCACCACGCGCCCGTCGTCTTCGGGGACAAGGCCGTCGGGACGAACCACACGCTGCCGACCCTGGAGGTGGCCAAGTACAGCGGCGGCATCAACGTCACGACCTACCTGAAGGTCCTGACACACCAGGAGCTCACGGCCGGGGGCGCGGACGGCATCGCGCCGTGGGCGGCGAAGATCTGCGAGATCGAGGGGACCCACGCCCACCAGCTCTCGGCCGAGCGGCGCATCACCACCGACGACGGCCGGGCGCTGGCCCGCGACCTCGACCTCGACGTCGCCGGCGGCGTCGACCTCGACGGGGACTAGTCGGCAGTCTTCGGCTCCAGGAACTCCACGCCGGTGATCTCGAAGCGCGCCCCGCCGTCGTCACTCTCCCCGACCGTGACCTCCCAGCCGTGGGCCTCGGCGATGTCCTCGACGATCACGAGCCCGAAGCCGGTCCCGTCCGTCTGGGAAGTGTAGCCCCGGTCGAACACCCGTCCGCGGTCGGCCTCGGCGATGCCGGGCCCGTCGTCCTCGACGTAGATGCCGCCGTCCTCGAGTTCCCCGACCGTGATCGTGACCGCCTCGCCGCCGTGCTCGACGGCGTTCCGGACGAGGTTCTCGAGGAGTTGCGTGAGGCGGCTCTCGTCGGCCATGACGGTGCGATCGGTCGCCACGACGAGCTCCGCCTCGGCGGTGTCGACCGTCTCCCAGCAGTCCGCGGCCAGGCTGGCGAGGGCGACCGGCTCCAGGTCGTCGACCGTCTCGCCCTGGCGGGCCAGCGTGAGCAGGTCGTCGATCAACGCCTCCATGCGTTCGAGGGAGTTGGCGACGTCCGCGAGGTCCTCGCTGTCGGACTCCTTGCGGGCGATGTCGAGGCGGCCGAGGGCCACGTTCAGGGGGTTGCGCAGGTCGTGGGAGACGATGCTGGCGAACTCCTCGAGGCGGGCGTTCTGGCGCCGGAGTCGCTCCTCCTGGCGGTGGCGCTCGACGGCGTACCGGAGCGACCAGGCGAGCAGGTTGGCGTCCAGGTCGTCCTTCGGCAGGTAGTCCTGGGCCCCCCGCTGGATCGCCTGGACGGCCTTCTGGCGATCGTCGAGGCCGGTGAGGACCACGATCGGCAGCCGGACGTCCGCCTCGAGCACGCGGTCGAGGGTCACGAGGCCGCTGCTGTCGGGCAGCCCCAGATCGAGAAAGAGGACGTCGTAGCCGGCGTCCTCGAGCGCCTCGAGGCCGCCCGCGAGTGACTCGACGTGGTCCAGGGTGACGTCGCCGGCCACGTCGGCGACGTGGGGGGCGTTCAGGTGGTGCTCGACCAGCCGGGCGTCCCCGGGGTTGTCCTCGACGAGCAGCGCCGACAGCGACACGTCGTCGACGGCCATGCTTACTCGGGAGGCATCTTCACGACGGACAGCCAGAACTCCTCGAAGCTCCGGACGATGTCCATGAACCCGCCGAAGTCGACCGGCTTCGTCAGGTAGGCGTTCGCCTGCAGGTCGTAGGACTTCACGATGTCCTCCTCGGCCTCCGAACTCGTCAGGACGATCACCGGGACGCGGCGGAGGTCGGGGTCCTCCTTGACCTCCTCGAGGACCTCCCAGCCGTCCTTGCGGGGCATGTTGAGGTCCAGCAGGACGAGGTCCGGGCGGGGCTTCTCGCCGTACTCGCCCTCCTGGCGGAGGAACTGCAGCGCCTCCTCGCCGTCCTCGACGACGTGGAGGTTGTTGAGGATGTGGCCCTGCTCGAAGGCCTTCTCCGTCAGGCGCGCGTCGCCGGGGTTGTCCTCCGCGAGGAGGATCTCGACGGGTTCGCCAGTCGTCGTCATGGCAGCGAGAGCTCCTCCTCGTCCTGGGGCCGGGACTTCGGAATCGTGAACTTGAACGTCGCCCCCTCGCCGTCGGGTGACTCGACCCAGATGCTTCCTCCGTGGCGCTGGACGATCCGCTTCGCGATCGCGAGGCCGATGCCGCTGTTGCCGGGCTCGGCGGCGTTCTGCCCCTGGAAGATCTTGAAGATCTCGTCCTCGCTCCCCGCCGGCACGCCCGGCCCGTCGTCGGCGACCGCGAACACGTGGTCGTCCTCGCGCTCGGTCGTCCGGATCTCGACGGTCGGCTCCCGGTCCCCGTCCGCGTGGTCGATGGCGTTCTTGACGAGGTTCTGGAAGACCTGCCGCAGCTGGTCGGGGTCCGCCCGCACCGTGGGCAGGTCCTCGACGGTCACGGTCGCGTCGTGGTCCTCGATGAGGAGCTCGAGGTCCTGTCTGGTCGACTCGACGGCGCGGTTCGCGTCGGTCGCCTCGAACTCGTCGGCCTCGGTGTGGACCCGGGAGTACTCGAGCAGCGAGTTGATCATCCGTTTCATCCGGCGGGCGCCGTTGACGGCGAAGTCCATGTACTCCGCCGCCTCGCCGTCGAGCTGGTCGCCGTACTCCTCCTCGAGCAGGTCGATGTAGCTCGAGACCATCCGGAGGGGCTCCTGGAGGTCGTGGGAGGCGATGTAGGCGAACTCCCGGAGGCTCTCGTTGGAGCGCTCCAGGTCCTTCCGGTGCTGTTCGAGCTGGTGCTGGTACCGCTTGCGCTCCGTAATGTCCCGGGTGTAGCCCGCGATGTACTCGAAGTCGCCGGAGTCGTCGTAGACGGGCTGGCCCTGGACCCAGACCCAGGTCCGGTAGTCGTTATCCGGGTCGACGCGGAACTCGATGTCGACCGGCGACCCGCCGCCGAGCTCCTGCATCCCGCGTTCGACCCGCTCGCGGTCGGCGGGATGGACGGCGTCGAGGAAGACGGTCGGTTCGGCCGCGAGCGCCTCCGTCGACTGCCCGAAGATGTCCTCGTAGGCCGAGTTGACGTAGACGAGTTCGCGCCAGTCCCGCGTGAACATCCAGAGCGCGTCGGTCGTGTACTGGGTGAGTTGCAAGACGAGGGACGGGTCGTCGGGGTGGATGCCGTCCCCGACGTCCGCTTGATCACTGCTCATTGCCAAACACAGTCGAGGTCTCGAATCGGCCAAGGAATACGTTTCCCCCGAATTATCAGCAACAAAAACAGTGCGGGGCGTCCTCCGGGCGGTCGCCGCGAGGCCGCTCACTGCCGCTCGTGGTCGAGCAATCGGCGCTTGAGGGCGAGGCCGCCCGGGGCCGAGTAGCCGTGCAGCCCCCCGTCGCTGCCGAGGACGCGGTGGCACGGCACCACGATGGGGACGGGGTTGGCGCCACAGGCCTGCCCGACGGCGATCGGCGCGGTGTCCAGCGTGGCCGCGAGGTCGCCGTAGGTCCGCGTCTCGCCGTACGGGATGGCCGCCATCGCGTCCATCACCTCGCCCGTGAACGACGACGGCGTGCGTACCGAGAGGTCGAACGTCCGGCGCTCGCCCCGCTCGTACTCGCCCACCTGGCGGCGGATCTCGTCGGGAGGTTCGTCGACGTACGCCGCGTCGATCTCGACGACGCCGTCGAGGAGTTCGAGTTCCATCTTCCGGTGCTTCGGTCCGGGAGGGCTTCACCCTACCGGGCCGGCCGTTGTCCGGGCGAGCGGCGGCCGTGGCCGCCCTCGTTATCAATTTAGAGAGTCGGGAGTGAACGTTCTTATGAGTGGAGACGTGGGTCTTCGGCAAACGGCGACCCGGTCGCGGGTCGCGGGAGACGCATGCACACAGCGCAGGACGCCGACGCGGCGCGGACGATCACGGTCGCGGGAGCGAAAGGTGGGGTCGGCAAGACGACCACCTGCATCAACCTCGCCGCCGGCCTCGCCGACGCCGGGTTCGAGACCGTCGTCCTCGACCTCGACCTCGCGATGGCCAACCTGCTCGACTTCCTCGACCTGCCGATGGACGCCATGGCCGACCCGACCGCCCACGAGGTGCTCGCCGGCGAGGCCGACCTGGCCGCGGCCACCTACCCCGCACCGGGCGGGATGGACGTGGTGCCCGCGGGGCCGACCCTCGAGGGCTACACGCGGGCCGACCTCGACCGCCTGGATGGCGTGCTGGCCGAGCTCGAGGAGGACTACGAGTTCGTCGTCGTCGACACCGGCGCGGGCGTCAGTCCCGGCAACGCCGAGCCACTCGGCAGCGCGGACGAGGTGGTGGTCGTCTCGACGCCCCGGGTGGCCTCCATCCGCGACGCCGAGAAGACGATCCGGCTCGTCGAGCGGGTCGGCGGCACCGTGCGTGGCCTCCTGCTGAGCAAGTCCGGCACCGGCTACGCGCCGGGGCCCGACCGCATCGGGGAGTTCCTCGACGTCCCGGTGCTCGCCCACGTGCCCGAGGACGTCGCGATCCCCCGATCGCAGGACGAGGGCGTCCCCGTCGTCGCCAGCGAGCCCGACAGCGAGGCGAGCGAGGCCTACGGCGCCCTCGCCAACGCCGTGCTCTGGCGGCCGGCCGACGGGGCGAGCACGGGGGGTGAGGCCGCCGACGAGCCGGCGGACCTCCGACAGCTCCTGTGGTCCGGGCCCGACCGGCCGGAGACGGGCGAGGACGAGGCACCGGCCGACGCCTCGGGCCAGGACCCCCAGCCCGGGCAAGCCATCGCCGACGGGGCGGCACTCCCGAGCGACGCTCACCCTGACGGGGCGGCGGACGCCGACGACGGACCGCCGGCGGACCGGGACGATGCCGGGAGGGAGTCACGACCGGCCGAGGAGGTAGAGACGGAGGCCGAGCGATCGTCGGACCGGGCCGAAGTCGAGGATCGGGAATCGGCGCCCGAGGCCGACGAAGTCGACGGATCCGCCGGGCAGGACGCCGCGACGCTCCTCGATCGCATGTGGCGGGCCGTCCGGGGCAACTG